>MDSV01247419.1_pt1 | contig 12830 bp, 4 predicted proteins | sample 810851 | NCBI WGS metagenome assembly MDSV01 (sample SAMN05326640, study PRJNA326480) | marine metagenome | isolation source: seawater | place: Atlantic Ocean: North East | collected 2012 | reverse complement strand
CTCTGATTTAGATTTTAATTATGTTCCGTTTGATAATGATTATTTAGATGCTGAAATACCAAATAGTATGATTTTAAAGCAAAATTTTCCTAATCCATTTAATCCAGTTACAAATATTCAGTTTGAGTTAACTGAGAGTGGTTTTGCTGAATTAATTATATATGATATTCATGGTAGATTGGTAAATAAATTAATTTCTCAATATTTGCAAAAAGGAATGCATACCGTTTCTTGGGACTCTAAAAATAATGCAAATGAAACCTTACCATCTGGACTATATATTTATCAATTAAATAGTTCTGGGGTATCAATCAGTAAGAAAATGATCTTGTTAAGATAAAATTCTTAATTTTTCTCTTTATATAATCATATTAAATTGTTAGTTTTAAATTCGGTTTTCATTAGATATTTATTATTTAATGTTAATTTTTGCGGTTTATCTAAAATAAAATTAATTTATATTTTTTGTTTAATTAAACAAACAATAGAGGATGAAATTGTCATTTAAAATCATTTCAATAATCTTTTTTGTTCTATTCGTATCGTGTGATAGGGATGGTTCAACTATTGTAAATCCTCCAGTTGAAGAAACTCCATTTGTCAATAATTTGCAAGGAAATGGTTGTTCTGATGACTACTCATGTTATTCTATAGATGATGTTTATTATAATTTTTCATCTAATGATGCTTTTGAGATTGATTATTACAAGTTTAATGCATTGCAATTAGCATCTGGAAATCATGATGCAAATGATCCATCTAATATTTTAACTTTAAAATCGTTTAATGATAATTATTTTGTTGGAATACCAGTGGGTTCTATCCTTGATGAAACGAATCAAGTTCTTGTAATTGATGATGAAGGTCAAAACTATGAATTTGAAACTCAAGATATTATATCTCTATCTTTGGAAAGTGAAACGGTGCAAGATTCTTTAGCCGAACTTACCACAAACTCAAATCCTTTTTCTGTTATTAAGAACATAACATGGAACTCTAATCAAGGTAGGTATAATTTTACAACTGAGTCAGCTGATCAATACAGTTCATCTTTTTTATATGAGTATAATTTTGATAAAAAAGACTGGGTAACTCTTGTAGACACAGTTTTAAATACGATTTATGGGGACATTATTTTAGTTGATCAAAGTCAATATTCATATAGAAATTATGATTTAATTGATACTTTGGATAACGATGATGAAGTGCGTTCAACTAGAAAAGTTAAATATAGAGTTAAAAGCACTTATATTTCTGATGATGATGCTTTGATGTTTAAACAGTCTACAGATTGTAATGATAATTATAGGAGAGATGGTGCAGAATTGAAAATGGCTGATTTTGAAACAATGTGTACTGATTCAGGCGGAACATGGTTTGAAGATACTAGCAGTGCTTGTGATAGTTATTGTTCAAATGATGGTTCTGATGTTTCTTTTGATTCTATGTGTTGGAGCTTGTATACAGGTGATAGTAGATTAACAGGCAGGTGTTATGATGATGGTGAGAATGAAGTTTTTTGTGATAGAGGAAATAATTTATTTGATAGTGCTGAATATTATTTAGAAGAAAATGAGCCTCCAAATGGATTATGGGGAGTGAATGATAATCAAAATATTGAGCCTTATGAAGATAGAAATTGTAACAATACAAGGGATTTAGATGAATCTGTTAATGTTACTGAAGATTGTCCTGGCTTTTCTTCAACTGATGGTGATTTAGAATTTTGTGATAGTGGTAATAAGATGTGGGATGATGAAGAATTATGCTATGGAGATTTATGTTCAGATGATTATGATTATAAAAATTTATATAAAAGAAGTGATGCTCCAGATATATTAGTTGTTACCTATGAAAGTCAGTCCAGTCCTGTTGCATTCGAAGAAATTTTACCTGAAGGTAAATTCTTTGATTCAGGTGAGGATGGTTGTTTTGATATTTTTGAAGATGGATCTGGTTCATGTCTATGTGAGTTTAATGATTTCAATAATGATATTCCATCATGTGATGATTATTTAACTGGGCTTGGTTTAATGGTGGATAGTGATGATGATGGATATGTTGATGGTGATTTGAACAAGGATGGTGAAATTACAGAAATTGATATCTCAGCAGGTGATTTTTCTAGTTATAATTATGGTGAATGTATAAATGGATTTTCAGGACGAAAAGAAGATTGCTGCTTATATTATGGTTGTGATTGGGATGATGATTCTGATACTTGTGGTTTTTCAAACTGTTCTTTGGAAGATAGTTCTTATTGGACTGAATTGTTGGATCCTAATGCAGACAACTACAGTGAAAGTAATTTATCAGGGACAGAGTATAATGGTGATTATGATTCAGGAGAACAAGCGAAAACTTATATCAATGAATCATTGCCGGATGATGATGTCAATAAGCAAATAGATTATGAGGAATATTATTCAAATGTATCAAATTATTCTCTATCATATATTCCTTATGTAAAATCCCCTGATTATATAATAACTAAAGAGCTTTCATATAATGATGGTTTTGAAACAGGGGGTGATCAAATCCAAGTTGTATTAGATTCTTATGAAATACAGGATGTAACTGTTTATGATTCAATTGTTGAATCAAGAAATACTGTTAAATCAAATACTATTATAGATCAATTGGATTTTGACTCTGACCCTGATTTATCATCAATTGTTAATTTGGAAAGTTTTTATAGTTCTATATTAAATGAGTATCATTTGGTTAAAACTGAGTTTACTAATTCATCTGGAAATCCAGATTATGACTATTTTATATTTAAAGATTCTGAGCAAGATATTGTGAAAATGGTTCATCCTTATTACCATTTTTTACCAGGTTATTCTTATCCTCAAGATATTGGAGACTTTTCTGAAGAAGATTTTTGGCAGGCAGTGCATTTAGAGCCTGATACATTATTGTATTCTTTAGGTGGTAATATAGTTGCTGGGCAATCATTTCATTCTATGTCGTCAGTTTATTCAGATACAGCTAATTATAACATAAGAAAAGAGTATACCGTTGAAAGAGCATCAGCTAACTTAAAGCATGAAGTTCTTGATCCAAACTGCGTATTATTAAATCAGAATTTATGTGGTAATGATGATTTTTATTGGTGTGACTGGGATGATAATTCTGACTCATGTTACAGCGATGGAACTGATCTGATACTAAATTGTTTATTAGTAGATAGAATTATAGAAACAACTGCGATAGGGCCAGGTATGAGTTATAAGCTTAGAAGTCAAACATATTTTAAACCAGGCTTTGGTATTGTTAGACAGGATGTGTCTATTTATTGGGATGATTTACCCTGGGTAGATGTGCCTTGGGTTCCTATTTCAAGTATTCAATATAAAACGCCATCTAGTAGCATGCATGTAAATAATAGTTGGAATTTATTTAATCAAACTAGAGTTGATTTAGATGAATTTGAAAATATACAAGATTTTGATTATCAACCTTATAAAATAAACAATACATTTGGATTGCAGCGAGTAGAAATGCCTTAGTTATATGAAGATATTTAAATCTATATTAATCTTATTTTTATTTAGCTTATCATTTTCTGGTACTGATGGTACTATAAGAGGTAAGGTTACAGATGAAGATGGAACAGCATTAGTCGGTACCCAGATATATATCCCGGAATTGGAAAAGGGTGTAGCAGCGGATATGGATGGAAATTTTATTATGTTAAATATTCCTGTTGGAGAATATGAAGTTAGATTTTTAATGATTGGATATCAAACCAAGGTGATGGAAAATGTTGGTGTTATTATGGATCAAACTCAATGGCTTAATGTATCTTTGCCAGAGGCAACTGTTGAGGGTGAAGTGGTTTATGTTTCAAGTGAAAGAGCTTTGGTAGAAAAAGGAACAACATCAAAAAAAATAACAGTTAGTAAAGAAGCTATTGAAACTTTGCCAATTAGAGATGTTTCAGAACTATATAACTTACAATCTGGGGTTGTGAAAATTGATTCAAAAGCTAAAGGTATTCCTGATCATGCAGAAAGAGGGCTAGAGGAGGTTCATGTTAGAGGTGGTAGATCTGGTGAGATTGCTTATATGATCGATGGAATGTATATAAGAAATCCAATTTATGGCGGTATTGGTAATGGAACAAGACTTAATAAATTTGCAATAAGAGAGTTTGATTGGCAGCCTGGAGGCTTTAATGCTGAATATGGTGATGCAATGTCTGCTGTTTCTAATTTACATACAATGACTGGGTCAAATAAATATTCCTTTAAATTTCAATATGACACTAGCTTGCTTGGTGAAGCATTTGGAAGCAGGTATGATGAACTTAGAGACTATCATGATTATAATGTTGGTTTTGGCGGTCCGCTTCCATTTTTGAAAAAGGTTAAGTTCTGGGTTTCTGGACAATTTACAAACAAGGGTGCTGAGACTGTATTAAAGTTTGATGATAATGTCTATCAATTTGATCCAGATGAATTTTATTATATTAATGATATCACTGAATTATATGATGATGTTGATTGGGAAACAAATCGATATAGCTATACCTGGCCATGGGACAATATTGCAGGATATAAATCTTTTGGGTTTGATAGAACCAATGATGTTTTTGCAAAATTAACTTATGATATTACGAGTCAGCATAAATTAACTTTGTCTAGATGGGTAGTTGATGCGCATCGAAAAAGTTTTAATGCTGCCTATATTTATTGGGATGAAGGAAGACAAGAGCTATTTAGGGATACTGAAAGAACAGCTTTGGAGTTTAATCATACAATAAATAATAAATCGTTTTATACTTTAAGGGTATCTAATTTTATTCAAGACCAATTTATAGGTGTTAGATGGCAGGATAATGATAATGATGGATTACCAGATTGGTATGAATATTCTTATCCAGCTGGTTATTCTGATTACTCTGACCCTGATAATCCAGAAATTATACCTTTCCATTTTAATAATAGTGGAGAAATAGTTTATTATGATTATAAAGATGGAAATGGTCCTGATGAATTTACAAGTGGATGGTATTATGGCGCACCTACACCAGGGAATTATAATTGGAGAGTTGCAGAGCCATTTATTGATAATAATCAAAATGGTTTGTATGATGGCCCAGAATCTTCTGATTTCTTTTCAGTAGATATGAACCAAGATGGAACTTATAATATAACAGATGATGATTTAGATGGTGATGGTGCTTGGGATGGCCCAGAGCTTGTTACAAAGTCAATATTTAGAGATGGTGATTATTGGTTAACACCTGAAATGTATGTTGATAGTGAAGGGTTCTATGATGCATCTGGAGCTTATCTTGCTTTTGAAGGATTGTCTCCTGCTATGACAATTAATCCATTTTTTGGTTTTCTTGGTTATTTTGGTTCTGAGTCAATTTTTGAAGATCCAAGGCCATTATATTTTAGATTTTGGACTGAGGAAAATATATTTGGTGGAACAGATAGATACTTTAGTGAAACAACCGCTCAAACTGATGAGATTAGATTTGATTATACTAATCAGTTAACAAAAAAATGGAGGACTAGGATAGGTTTTGATTACAAATCTCATAAGCTTGATTATTATGAAATTAAAGATCCTTGGGATGATGCTTCGGCTTTTAGACAAAGATTTGCTGAGCAATGGAATGATTTTGGAGTAGATGATCAAGAGTGGATTAATGCAATTTGTAATCAGCCTGATTTTGGTGAAGGTAATGGTATTTGGGATGGACCTGGATATTATGAGAATCCTTGTACAGGAGCATTAGAATTTTTCCCTGGTGAAACTTTTGATGATTTTAATGGAGATGGTGATTGGAATTCATATGTAGAGCCTGAAGAATTTGCTTTTTATATTCAAAATACTTTTGAAGTGCCATGGATGGTAATAAATGCAGGCGTAAGACTTGATGCTGTTCAGTATAATACTAAGATATGGTCTGACCCAAATGGTGATTTTTCACCTTACTCTCCGCATTTTTATTATGACTGTGGGTTAGATTTAGATCCTGAAACAGGTGAGGTTTTATGTCCAGGAGATTATTATTATGTTGATACTGGTTTTAATAGTCAAGATGGAGTTACCTGGGATGGATCATCTGTGAAAATTGATGATAATTACGATTATAATCCTAATTTTAATCCAAATGATGGGAATTCTGATACTACTCCAAGTCCATCTGACTGGCAGATATTAAATGAAGATAATGTAAATATGTCACAGAATGATTCTTGGGATGAAGGTGAATCAACAACGTCTAATATTTCAGAAACTAATAATTATTCAAATGTTATTTTCAAAGACTCTGATTGGCTTTATAAAGTTAGCCCAAGAATTGGTATAAGTCATGTTATAGCTGATGGAGCAACATTTACATTTAATTATGGATTATATTATCAAACTCCTATATATGAGTTTATTTACAGAAATGTTAGTAAGCTTGAAGATCCAGAGCAAGCATTTGAAGATGCGGGTCAGTCAAATCAAAGTATTGGTAATGCAACAATGACTGCAGGGAGAACTCAATCTTATGAATTAGCATTTAATGTTCAGTTTAGTCAAAGATGGGCATTTACTGGTGGGTTATGGGTTAAGGATATGGACCAATTAACAACCGCAAATAATTATAAGTCTGGAGTCTATGAATTTAAGGTAGCAAAAAATGGTGATTTTGGAACTGCTGTTGGATTTGATTTTAGCTTAGAAAATAGAGGCAGGATATTAAATACCATGATTCAATATACTTATTCAACAGCTAAAGCAAGTAGTGAATATGATGCAGCGGCCTTTGGTGCAATTGAAGTTGATGCACCTCAACAAGAAACATTAATGCCTTATGATAGAACTCATGATTTAACAATGAGTATATATTCAACTAAATTACCTTGGGGTTTGAATGGTGGTTTGACTGCTTTTTTCCAATCAGGGGAGCCTTATACGCCTCTTAAATTTAATGGGGATAAACCTGAAGAAGATCTTCAGAATAAATATTCAAAAAGATCTCCAGCTATGATAACAATGGATTTATCAATTTCTAAAGAATTTGAAGTTGGTGATAATATGCTTATGTTTGGTATGAATATATTCAATTTGTTTGATAAGCCATATCCATTTTCTGTTTATCCTTTAACAGGAAGATCTGATCGTCCTGGGGAGTATTATGAGAAAAATATTGGCAAAGAATTATCAGGTTCTTATTATGATAGACCTTGGTATTATTCAAATAATAGAGAAATTAACTTTTTTGTAAGGATTGATATTAACTAATGAAATATAATAAGACATATATAATTATTTACATACTATCTGCTTTCTTTAATTTTTTATTTTCTGCTGAGAAAGTTGATAAAAACAATTCGATTAATCATCCTTGGTCTAGTTCTATGTCAGGACAATCTTTTGGTAAAGTAGGGGAATTTGGATTTCCATCTAACCCTATGAATGATAGAGCTCGTGGTTATTTATTAAAAGGTAAAGCTCAGGCAGCAATAACTAATTATGGTAGAATTATTGATTGGGATCATCACCCCCCTGGATTATGGGGTAATTATACTTACTTGCCTGCTGTTGGTTTTGTTGCTGGGATACCCGGGCAAAGCTATACTCATATTTATGAATGGTATAATAATGATTCTAACCCTGCTTGTCCTGAAGGTAGTAATGGATATGTAATTTGGTGTTCAAATGAAGCATATCAAGACCCTAACAATACTGTTCCTGGTTTTTCTTGGTATGAAGATGGTGACACTAATTTTGTGAGTGTTGTATTTGATGCTTATAATGATGATGGTATTTTAGGTGAAAAGTTATGCTCTCCATATGAAGTAGCTAATCAAACATGTTTTGATGAAGAAGGTGCACCTATATTAGTTGAGTGTGCTTTTGATGATACTAACCAGTATTGTGTTAATAATTTAAATGAAGTTATAATGATTAGCTTAAATGAAAGCGAAGATACTAATGTTAACCCTAATAATGCTAATGTATATGGAGATAATTTGTTGCGAAAAGGAGTTGGTTTTGTCTATCCATGGGCAATGAGGCCATCTTTGAAACAAAGATTAGATGATTTTGATTTGTATGATTACGGTGATGATCAGGATGAGTGGACTGCTGATGATGATTATGATTATTATGGTTCTAATGTTGCTGAATCATGGTTTACACGTTGGAATCCAAGTTCAAATACTGATTGGCATGCAGCAACAAAATCTAGAGAAAACTCTCATAATACTCAAGTTAATGAAAGTGATATTTTTGGTGATATTAATTATTTAGACACAGGGACTTACCCTGTGTTAGCTCATAGTGGTGAATCTGATACATGGCCTACCGCTTTTAATGCAGAAGGTCAATTAGTTCCAAAATGGCCAGGCTGGTTTGCTGAAAGTTATTCTCCTGAAGAAACAGGATGTTTCCCAGCTAAAAGATATAATGATGATTGCTGGATGACAACAGATAGATTTATATCTGATATGGATGTTTATATGGAATTTGATGACAGGTGGGCTCACAGAGGAAATATGGTTACAAATAATGAATATGAGCAAACAGGTTATCCTATGGGTTTGAGAGTTATGGCTGAGGCTCATTCTTATGGTATTTCTTTTGCTGAAGACATAATTTTTGTAACAGTAAATGTAAGAAATGAAAGTGGTGATGGATGGTGTGCTTTTGAGAAGGATAGATATGGAAATAAAGTTTACTTAACAGATAACGATGGTAACTTGATTTGTGGTGATGGAATGGTAATGCCAGATGGCACAAAATTAAATGCAGGAGAAGGTTTTACGTATAAAGGAACTTCAATGGGATTTTATATGGATGCTGATGTTGTAACTTCAAACAGGTTTGGAAGTTTTGGAGTTCATACAAATGATGATGATTTTATGGAATATTATGATTGTAAAAATCCAGATCTTTCGCCTGAAGGATGTGATGTTATAAATGATGATACGTTACGGGTTAGTATTGCAATGATTTATGATTATTCATTTGGTCCACCTGAAGATATTGGAATTGTTGCAACTCAGCTTTTGGATTCCCCTTATGCAACAGAGCCTGTAGATTTAAATCTTGATGGAATTAATGATATATATCCTGGTGATAAATTGAAAATGACAGATTGGCACTGGTTCTCATGGTATAATAGACCTGGAGTTACATATCAAGAAGGAGACGCAGGTTGTTGCGCTGGTGATCCTGGGACATCTCAAGCAAAAAATAAAGAAGATATTATGTATAAAATTATTGCTGGAGATACTACTAATTTATCTGATGATGAAAAAGATTGGTATTTTCATACTGATAATCCAACTTTAGATGATCCAAATACATTGAATCCTCATTTTGATTCACTAGAAGGTCTTGAGCAAACTTCTTTTTTTCAAGATGATCCTGATGGTTTAGATGCAGTATTGCAAATGAGCAGTGGCCCATTTAGCTTGGAAGTAGGTGAGCAAGCGCCTTTTTCATTTTGTATTATTTTTGGACAAAACAAGGATGATTTAATAAAAAATGCTACTTTTGCTCAGCTGATGTATAATAGTCATTATCAAGGGTATACTTCTCCGGATACTCCTACTTTAACTGCAACTATTGGCCAGAAAAATGATGATGAAGAGTGGTATGATGGCCAGCATCATTGTATAAATTTAGAGTGGGATGATGTTGCAGAAAATTCTAGTGATGTAGTTACCGGGTATTCTGATTTTGAAGGATATAATGTTTTTAGAAGTACAGATGGTGGACTAACATGGGGTAATCCAGATACTGATTTATATGATGTAGAAGATCCAGATAGTTGGATCCCATATGCAACTTTCCACTTAACTGAAGAGCAAGACATTAACCATTGTACATTTTCAAATGATTATCATGGAGAATGTAGTATTTCAAATCCAGAATACTATGTTTTAAACATTTGTCATGAGTTATGTCAAGAATCTAATGCTGTTGATTGTAAAGATGAAGATGGCTGGGTAAGCTGTATTGAAGATTCTTGCCAAAGTGATAGCATCACAGTTGATGCTTATGGCTTATTACCAGATATTGATCAATTAAATTATTCTCCTATTTATGATGTTGTTGATTGTGATGCCTCTAAATGGGGAGGAAATGAGGATGGTATTCCTGATATACGAGGATATAATGTTTGTGGAACTGATATTCATAATTTGATAAAAGGCCCTAATGCTCTTGGTGATTGTGATGTGGTTGATCCAGAAACAGGTGAAGAGATAGGTATAAAACGTTCGTTTACTGATTGCAATGTTATTGATGGTAAAGAATATACTTATGCAATTACAGCTTTTGATACAGGAATTCCACCAGACTATATTAGTGAGTTTAATGATGAGTATGGAATTTATAATCAGATATTAAACACAGCAAACCCTTTGAGTTTTGCTGCTCCAGATGGATATCAATCGATTGAATCAAGTAGAGGTAGAACGAATAATGATAAAAATTATGTGACTGTTCAATCTGGCTCAAACTCTACTCAGGGTATTTCACAAAATATTAAAGCTGTTCCAAATCCATTTTTTGTTCATAGTGGATATGAAGATAATGAATATAAAAAACAGATAAGATTCACACATTTGCCTGCTAAATGTAAGTTGACAATTTTTACAATATCAGGAGAAAAAGTAGTTACTTTAAATCATGATGATGAAGAAGATGGTAATTTATTTTGGGATGTAAGAACATTGAATAATCAAGAAGTTGCTCCAGGTTTATATATTTTTACAGTTGAAAATTTAGTCTCTGGCTTTGAAGGTGAAAAATTTGTCGGCAAATTTGCGGTGGTAAGATAATGAATAGATTAAAATCATATTATATAATTGTTTTATTAAGTCTATCTTTTGTTTACACACAAGATAATGTAGATATTGTTACAAAGGTGGCAACCTCTGCAGCAAACTGGCTTAAGCTTGAAACAGGAACAAGAGCAATAGGAATGGGTGGTGCTTACACGGCAGCTGCAGATGATGTTTCTGGTATTCCTTACAATCCTGCTAGTGTTTCTTTTGTTACTGGTCAACAGGGGTTTGTTTCAACTAATCAATACGTAGCTGGGATTAGCTATAATGTATTGGGTTATGCAACTAATTTATCAGGCGTTGATTATGCTGGCCTTCATATGTTCTTTTTAGATTCAGGGTCAATGGATGTTACCAATGAGTTTTATCCTGATGGTACAGGAGAGCAATTTAGTATGACGGGGCTTTGTCTCAGGGGAACTTATGGAAGAAGAGTAACAAATAGATTGCGTATAGGATTTACAGGTAAATATATAAGAGAGCAGATTTACACAACTCAAATGCAATCGTTTGCTATTGATATTGGATCAAATTTTAATACAGGTATTTATGGTTTTGTTCTTGGTATGTCAATAAATAATTTAGGTCCTGATGTAAAATATGATGGTGAAGGTTTAGAGATTGAATGTGAAGAATCTCCAACTGGATATTGTCAGCAGATAGCTGAACCATTTTCATTGCCTCTAACATTTAGATTAGGTTTTGCAAATACGTTAATGGGACCAGATAGTGAATTTATAAAGAGTGAAAATCATAAGTTTTTAGTGTCTCTTGATGCGATTAACCCTATAGATTTTACATTGTATGGTGCTATAGGTATGGAATATGGTTTTGCAGATATGTTCTTTTTGAGAGCTGGAAGTCATTTTGGACATGATACTGCAGATGCAAGTTTGGGATTAGGGTTTAATTTACAAACAGAAGGATTTGGGCTTGGTATTGATTATGCCTATGTAAATTATGGAGTTCTGGATTATACACACCAATTTGGACTTAATTTTAGATTTTAATGTATAAGTATATAAAAAATATATTAATTATTTCATTTTTCATTACTAGCAGCTTATATGCTTGTAATAGGGGTGATAATTGTTTTATTCCTGAGTCAGATGCTGGTGATGATAAAACTTATTATATTGGTTCAACTGTAACTTTAGATGGTTCAGGTTCATTTGATCCTGAAGGTGCAGAATTAAGCTATAGTTGGAGTGTGAATCTACCACCATCTTGTGAGGAGTTTTTTAGTGGTATTGAGTTCTCCCCATCTACTGATTTAACAGCTCTTTTGCAAGAATGTGAAAGCACAACGATAGTATCCCCATATGGTATTTTAAATTTTGCAGAAAATATATGTCTTGATGTTTATGGATATGGAAATCCTAATCTTCAATCTGATTGTGAAGAAAATGGAATAAATACAGCTATTTATAATTCATGTATTGCATCGCAATATGCTGAATTTTATCCATGCGATGATTTCTTAGATGATGAGCCTCCTGCATCTATGGATTGCACTATGTTAAATGATTCTTTTATTGAATATACATGTGATTTAGCTGTTGATTCAATTGATTTTTCAGAAGATTTAGAAGGTATTAACCCTTCTTTTGATGTAGGTAATGATGCTCAAGAAATTGCAGTTTCGCTTATAGTTAATGATGGTGACTATAATTCTAATCCTGATGAAGTTGTAATAACTGTAGTTGATGTAAATCAAGCCCCAATTATTGATGTTGAGACTTCGATAAGTGTAAATAAAAATTCAGAATTCATGTTAGATGCTAGTGGAACTCAAGATGATAGTTCTTTAACGGGGACTATGATATTTTCTTGGGATGATATCCCTAATAATTTTAACTGTAGTGGAAATGATTCATCAGTATTAACTTGCTTTTCTCCTGATGTTTCATCAGATGAGGTTTACACAATCAATTTAACAGTTTCAGATGGAATAGATTCATCTGTTCAAGCAATATCTATTTCAGTTATTGCAAATCAAAAGCCTGTTGCAATCCCTGG
>MDSV01219143.1_pt1 | contig 12830 bp, 13 predicted proteins | sample 810851 | NCBI WGS metagenome assembly MDSV01 (sample SAMN05326640, study PRJNA326480) | marine metagenome | isolation source: seawater | place: Atlantic Ocean: North East | collected 2012 | reverse complement strand
TTGCATCATTAGTTTTTTTAAATTTAATTTTTTTTACAGCTTTTAAACCAAAAAAAAAGTTTATCCTATGAATAATTTCATCGATTAATAATTGTAGTTCGGGTACCAACATTTCATGTACATCAATGGTTAATTGAGATTCTGTATATTTACTTCTTGTAAATTTTAGATGTGAAGGTTTTGTTATGCAGGATATATCTTCACCAACTATTTGTTTCCAATTATTAAAAATATTACTATAAATAAAACTCTTTTGTTTTAAAATATCAGGTAATATTACATCAAAAAAATCTGAAGCTTTTTGAAAATTTTTATATTGCATTAAAATAAAAAGTTATAACAATTAAATGTAATGAATAAAGTAAATCAAAAAAGTGCTAAGGTAAACCATTCTAAATTAAGTATGTCTTTACTTGAATGGTATGATAAACAAGCAAGAGAATTACCTTGGAGAATTCCACCTGAACTTACAAAAAAAGGTATTAAGAATGATCCTTACAACATCTGGATTTCTGAAATAATGTTACAACAAACTGGTGTTAAAACAGTTCAAATTTATTATTCAAATTTTATTGATAAATGGCCAAATATAAAAAAGCTTAATGAGGCTAATGAAAATGATATTTTAAAAGAGTGGTCTGGGCTTGGCTATTATAGAAGAGCACTCAATTTAAAATCTTGTGCTAAAATCATATGTGAAAATTATAATGGAAAATTTCCAGAGAATGAAAAGGAATTATTAAAGCTCCCTGGTATTGGTAGCTATACTGCTGCAGCAATTATCTCAATAGCTTTTAACAAACCTGCAATTGTAATAGACGGAAATATACAGCGTGTTGTTGCAAGGTTATGTGAAATTAAAGAAGATATTAAAAAGAGTAAATCTAAAATTTATGAAATTTCAGAAAAGATTGTTTCACAAAAAAGACCAGGAGATTTTGCTCAGGCTTTGATGGATTTGGGTTCTATGATATGTAAACCATTAAATCCAATATGTAAATCTTGTCCAGTAATTAAATATTGTTTAGCTTATAAAAATAATACTTATAAATTAATACCATTAAAAACTAAAAAATTGAAAAAAATTATTAGAAAAGGATATCTTTACATAGGTATTACTACTTTAAAAGAGATTATTTTAATAAAAAGACCAAAAAAAGGATTACTTGGTGGTACTATGTGTCCTCCTTCAAGTGATTGGAATCAAAATGAATTTCCAAATCCAAATCCACCTTTCAAAGGTGAGTGGAAGATTTTAGATGAATCTATTATTCATTCATTTACGCATTTTAATCTTGAACTTAAAATAATGATTTCAATTATAAAGACCTATCCAAAATACGTATATTTGGAACCCTTAAATTCAATTACTCTTAATTCACTTCCAACAGTAATGAAAAAAGGAGTAGAATTAGGGATAGCTAATTTCATAAATGAAAATTAATTGAACTTTTTTATTTAAGAAATCTCAGCTCTTACCTTTTGACGTAAGACATCAATAGGTGCAGTAGATCCATCCACTTTAAAATGCCAATAAGCCCAACCATTACAAGAAGGTAAACCTTCTAATATAGCTCCGACTTGATGAATTGATCCTTTTGTATCATGAGAAATTAATGTACCATCTGCTCTTATTTTAGCAATATATCTGCCATTAAATGAGTGTAAATCTTCCCCTGGATTTAAAATTCCCCTTTCAATTAGAGATCCAAAAGGTATCCTGGGTAAACTTCTTTTACATTTTGTGATTTCTAATGATAATTCATCGTGTGGAGAAATTTCTTCAATTCTTTTTTTTGCTATTTCGATATATTGCTTATCTTGTTCGATACCAATAAATTTCCTTCCTAATTTTTTTGCAACAGCTCCAGTTGTTCCTGTTCCAAAAAAAGGATCAAGTATAACATCTGATTTATTAGACGAACCAATTAGTATTCTATGTAAAAGTGCCTCAGGTTTTTGTGTAGGATGAGCTTTTTTGCCAGTTTCATTTTTAATTCTCTCTTTTCCATTGCAAATAGGCATGAGCCAATCAGAGCGCATTTGCAAGCCCTCATTTAACTCCTTTAGAGCTTCATAATTAAAAACATATTTTGAGCTATCACATTTTGAAGCCCAAATTAAAGTCTCATGAGCATTAGTTAATCTCTTACCATGAAAATTCGGCATTGGGTTTGATTTTCTCCATATTACATCATTTAATATCCAATATCCTAAATTTTGAAGTATTGAGCCTAATCTATAAATATTATGATAAGTACCTATTACCCATAATGCACCGTTAGGTTTGAGTAATCTTCTAGCTTCGCTAAGCCATTTTTCACAGAACAAATCATAATCTTTAAAATTTAAAAACCGATCCCAATCTTCTTTAACAGCTTGAACCACTGAATTATCTGGTCTATGCAAATTACCGTTCAATTGTAAATTGTATGGAGGATCTGCAAAAATAAGATCAATAGAACAACTGGGTAATTGTTTCATTTTATCAATTGTGTCACCTTGCAAAATTGAATCTAAAGGTAAAGAAATTTTATCACTTTTAAGAGTTATGTTCATTTGATCCCAGAAAATATTTTTTAACAAAATGATTCAAAACGAATCATCTGTCAAATACTTTTTGAAATCAATAGGTTATTTAATTTTCTTAACACAACATATTGTGTATAGGCTTAAATGTACGCCTATGTATGGGAGAAACACCAAGGTTTTTTAAAGCATTTAAATGAGACCTAACTCCATAACCAGCGTTATTTTTTAAATTATACCCAGGATATTTACTATCTAAAATTTCCATATGAGCATCTCTAACCACCTTAGCAACTATAGACGCAGCTGATATCTCGGGAATTAATTTATCTCCTTTAATGATCGGTTGAGATTTAATTTTAATGTTTGGAGGGACTATATTTCCATCAATAAGTAATAAATCTGGAATCTCTTTTAACGAATTTATTGCTCTCTTCATAGATAGAAATGTGGCTTGTAAGATATTATACTTTTCTATTTCTTCAATAGAAGAAAAACCAACTCCTATTATTGAACTTATTTTTAATTGCTCAAAAATTTCAATTCTTTTTTTAGCACTTAAGATTTTTGAATCTTTTAAATTATTTATATTAAAGTAATTTTTTAATATGACAGCTGCTGATACAACTGGCCCAGCCCATGATCCCCTGCCAGCTTCATCAACACCAGAAATTATTTCATTATTAATGATGATATCTTTCTCTTATAAAAATGTTGGCGGTCCCGACAGGATTCGAACCTGTAACCTGCCCCTTAGGAGGGGGCTGCTCTATCCAGTTGAGCCACGGAACCATATTATATATTCTGAATTTAATTGAACCACAAAAATAAAATTAAACTACTTATAATTCCAAGAGTTAAACCTAATAATATTCCTCCTATTAATGCAGGTAATCTTCTTTTATGTAGTTTTTGAGGCTTAAAATCAAGGGCATTACGAAGAGATTTTTCAATAAGATATGGAGCATGTGGGCCAAATTTTATAATAGCTTTAGCACTTTCTGTAATATCCCTGAATACTGCTTTTGGGCCTAAATTTTCTTTGATATAGGTTTCTACTACTGGTCTTGCAACCTCCCACATATTTAAATTTGGATTTAAACTTCTACCAACACCTTCTACAACAACCATTGTTCTTTGCAACAACAGAAGCTCAGTTCTAACTTGCATCCCAAAACGTTCCGTAACCTCAAATAGATGTCCTAATAATTTTGCAATAGAAATTTTACTTGCTTCCATTCCAAATATAGGCTCCCCCACCGAACGAAGTGCTTGAGAAAATTTATCTATATCTTGATCATAGCTTATATATCCTGCTTCAAAGTGAACTTCTGCTACTTTCCTATATTTTTTGTTAATAAATCCATTCAATATTTGTGCATAAATTCTTCTTGTAAATAGATCTATACGACCCATAATCCCGAAGTCCAAGACTATCAATTCACCCTCAATCCCACATCTTAAATTTCCTTGATGCATATCAGCATGAAAAAATCCATCACGAAGTGCATTATTTAAAAAAGATTGAATAATTAATTCTGAAAATTTTTTTAAGTCTATATTATTAAACTTAAGTAAATCTAAATCTCCTACTGGTATACCTTCGACCCATTCAGTTGTCATTATACGCTTACTACATAATTCCCAAACCACCTTAGGTACTTTGAATTTTTTATCATTTTTAGTATTTGAATGAAATTCTGCTGCTGCTGCACTTTCCATCCTTAAATCTATTTCTGCTCTTACAATACCTTCAAAGTACTTTATTACCTCCAATGGTTTTAGTCTACGTGAAGCTGGAGACAATAATTCTATAAATCTTGCAATAAAATAAAAAGCATCAATATCTCTCAAAAAAGCCTTCTCAATTCCTGGTCTCAAAACTTTCACTGCTACTAACTGTTTAGTTGATTTTAAAGTTGCTTTATGCACTTGTGCCAAAGATGCTGCTGCAACTGGTTTTTCAAAATCCAAAAAAATTTCATTTATATTAATATTCAAATCATTTTCAATTGATTTTATAGAATCTTTTTGATCAAATGCTGGAAGGTCATCTTGAAGAATTCTTAATTCAGAAGCTAGTTCATCTCCCACAACGTCAGGTCTTGTAGATAACAATTGACCAAATTTTATATAAGCAGGTCCTAGTGCAATCAGTGCTCTCAAAACTGGGGAATATTTTTTTTCACCTTTCAAACCAAAAAATTGAATTGGCCAGACCAAAAAACGTATAGGAATTCTTATTAATTTAGGAGCTTCTAAAGCATCCAATGCGACTGCCATTGCTCCTGATCGCTCAAAAGTTGCTCCAGTTTGGATAAGTCGCCAAATATTGTGAGGACCTCTCATTTAAATTTTCCATGCAGAATGCAATGCAGCAATTCCAAAGGTAAGATCTCTGTATTTAACTTTTTTAAATCCTTCATTAATAATCATTTCAGAAAATGTGTCTTGATCAGGGAATTTTCTTATACTTTCAACTAAATATTGGTAACTTTCTCTATCATTCGCTATCAATTCACCTAACTTGGGTATTACGTTAAAAGAGTATTTATCATAAAACCAGGAAATTAAATCATTATTTACAGATGAAAATTCTAGTATCATTATTCTTCCACCTGGTTTTAAAACCCTATATGCTTCAGATAAAGTCTTAGAAAGACTAGTTACATTTCTTATCCCAAAGGAAATTGTATAAACATCAAATGAGTTATTATTAAATGGCATGTACATAGCATCCCCACAAACCCAATTTATTTTTGAGCCTTTAGGGATATTTATTAATTTTTTTTGACCCTCCACCATCATAGATTCTGTAAGGTCTACAATAGTTGCATTAACATTTTTTTTTGCTCTTTTTATAAAATCTAGTGCTATATCTCCTGTTCCACCAGCAACATCTACTAAATTTTGTCCACTTCTAGGTGCTAACCAATCTAACATAAAATCTTTCCATATTCTATGTACGCCCAAACTCATAAAATCGTTCATTAAATCATAATTAGAAGAAACATTTTCAAAGATATTTTTTACTAAATTAGATTTATCTTTAGATCTTACTCGCGAAAAACCAAAATCTGTATATTTATTTTCCAAATGTAATTCTCAAATAATTAAAAATTTGAATTATGTTTTTTTCTATCAAAGTAAATAACTTTGTCAAATTAACTAGAACTTTAAAAATAAAATTTCTGTATTTCCATAAACTCTTTTATCAATTAAATTAATGTTTGATTTAAAAATTTCATTTTTTCCTTTTTCCAAGATTATCAGTGTATTTTCATCGATCCAACCAAATTTTAATAATTTTTGTATCGATTCCTCGGCAATTTTTTTTTTATATGGAGGATCTAAAAAAATAACATCAGCTTTTTCATGTTCACATGTACCTATTTCTAATATATTTTTTAGTATAAATTGTGTTTCTTTCTCACAAGAAAGACTACGAACATTATCTAAAGTTATTTGCCTTGAAATTAAGGATTTATCTATAAAGTGACAGAAAGATGCTCCTCTAGATATTGCTTCAATACCCATTGCACCAGTTCCACAAAAAACATCTAATACTTTAGCCCCAGAAATTGAATTCCCTATACCCAAATTCTCTAAAATATTAAATATATTTTCTTTAACTCTATCTGTAGTAGGACGGATAACATGATTTTGAGATACTTTAAAAAGCCCATTAATTTTTCTACTTTTCCATTTTCCTCCAACAACTCTCATTTAACTTTTCTTAGTAGTTTTTTCAAATTAATTTTTGTGGAAATAATGTCTGAATGGCTTGGATTTATTTTCATCTCTAAAAATTTTTTTCCAATCATGTAACTCTTTGGATCATTAAAAGCATCAACTGATATTAATTTATCTTTTTTATAATACCAAAATGAATTCTTATCATTTTCCATTCTATGGAAAACACTAGTAAAGCCAGTATTTAAACCAGCAATTTGTAGTTTAATATCAAATTGATCAGTCCAAAACCATGGAGTAGGTTGATATTTTAATTTGTTACCAAAAACATTTTCAGCAGCAATCTCAGATTGCTCTATAGCGTTTCCAACAGACTCTAATCTTATAAGGTTACCTTTATAAGGAAAACTTGCACAATCACCAGCAGCATAAATTGTTGGATCACTTGTCCTGCAATTTACATTAACAACAATTCCATTATTAATAGATAATCCAGCGTTACCTGCAATTTTAGTATTAGGTTCAACTCCAATTCCAATAATTAATATATCAGCACAAATTTCTTCATCATTATTGGTCAAAATACCGAAAAATTCTTTTTCATCATAAAGAAATTTTTTAACAAATGTTTTTTCTTTTATAATTACTCCATTGAAGATATGTATATTTTTTAGATAGTTTGCCACTATTTCTGAAGATGTTCTTTGCAAAATTCTTTCTTGAGATTCAATTATGGTAACATCAATTCCTAGTTTTCTTGCAACAGATGCTACCTCAAGACCTATAAATCCACCACCTAAAATTAATAATCGTTTTTTATTAAGAAGCTGTTTAGATATCAAATTTATATCTCCTATATTTCTTAAATAGAATATATTTGGTATTCCATTAGTTAACTCCTTTGAAAGCAACCGTGGTTCTGAACCTAAACCAAGAAAAAGTTTTGTATATTTTAATGATTGTCCATTATCCAAAAGTATTTGGCTTTTTTTTCTATCAATTTCTTTTGCTTTTTTACCTTTTATAACTTTTATATTATTTTGATCATAAAAACTTTGCTGCCTAAGAAATAGGCGTTCTTTTTCAAGATCACCAATTAGAAATTTTTTTGATAATGGAGGCCTTTGATAGGGTAAATCGTTTTCAGCACAAATAAGACTAATTGATTTTTTATAACCAAGTAACCTTAATTTGCTTATAAAGGAAAAGCTAGCTTGACCACCACCAATTGCAATTATATCAGGCATATATTACTTTATCTAAAAAAAGAACAATATGAAAATATTAATATATAAATCCAAAAAAATATCAACCAATGGAATAAAAATATGAAAATTCAAGTTGGCGATACGTTTCCTAAGAGCAGTTTATATTTATATAATGAAGGAAATATGAAAAGAACTATTACGAACCTGATATTTGCTAATAAAAAAATAGTCCTTTTTGGAATGCCTGGAGCTTTCACACCCACTTGTTCAAACTATCATATACCAAGTATTAAAGATAAAATTGATAATTTTAAAATTAAAGGTATAAATGAAGTTTATTGTTTGGTTGTAAATGATATACATGTCACAAAAGAATGGGCAGAACAAACTGGTGCTATTGAAAGTGGATTAAAGTTTATAACAGATCCTGAAGGTAAGTTGGTAAGAAAACTAAAATTGTCTTTTAGCACCCCTGAGATTGGTTTTATTAATAGGTCAAAAAGATTTTGTATAATTTTAAATAATCAAATTATACAAAATCTTTTTATTGAAGAAGAAAGAGGTGTTTGTGACGTTACATCAGGAAAAAATATTTTAAGGCAAATTGAATAATAGCTTTCAATTATTTAGTAAAAAAAGATCCATTTGTTCAGATAATTTTTTATCCAAATCACTAAGAGAGTTTAAATCATGTGTTTTGAGAGTTACTTCTACAGTTTTATAGACATTAAACCACTCAGGATGATGGTTTATCTTTTCAGCAAATAAAGCTACTTTTGTCATCCAAGAAAATGCATCTATGAAATTTTTAAATTCAAATTTTTTATAAATAGAATCATTTTCTTCGTCATATTCCCAACCACTTTTAGTTTGTTCTTTAATAAATTTTTTCTTATCTTCATTATTTAATTTGTAAGCCAAAATTTTTTCTCCTATGATTTTTTAAAAGGACTTGTTTCCATTAAGATATTATATTCCTTATCAATGACTTTTTCTTCTTTATCTAAATAATCAGAAATTGCATTTCTAAAAGATGTATTTGAAAACCAATGTAAAGAATATACAAAACTAGGTAAGTAACCCCTACTTATTTTATGTTCACCTTGTGCACCAGCCTCTACTTTATTGATATGGTTTTTAAGAGCATATTCTATTGCTTGATAATAACAAAGTTCATAATGCAAACATGAATGATATTTTGAACAACCCCAATACCTTCCAAACAAAGTATCACCACCTATGAAATTCAGTGCTCCTGCAATTGGTTTATTATTTTCTATTGCTAAAATTAATAATATATTATCTGACATAGTTTTATTAATTATCCTAAAAAAATCTCTTGTTAAATATGGATAACCCCATTTTCTATTCCCTGTATCTTGATAAAAATCCCAAAAACTATCCCAATGTTCATCTTCTAATTCTGATCCAGTGAAACAAAAAATACCTCCTTTATCTCTAAATAAACTATAAGCCATCTTTCGTTCTTTTTTGATCGCTTTACGCTTTCTACTTACTAGAGAATTTAAAAAATCTTCAAAATTACCAAATCCTTTATTTACCCAGTGATATTGAAGAGTTTTTCTTTTTTTGAAATTATTTTCAGAAACTTCTTTTGCTTCTGAAGGAGTACAAAATGTAATATGTGCAGATGAAACATTATTATTAATAGCTAAACTGATAATTCCTTTTTCAAGAGCATCCCTTCCCTCCTTTTCAAAACCTTTTTTTATTAGAAACCTTCTACCTGAAGCAGGGGTAAAAGGAACTGCAGATTGTAATTTGGGATAATAATTACCACCAAAATTATGATACGCTTGTGCCCAATTATGATCAAAAATATACTCACCTTGTGAATGGCCTTTTAAATATAAGGGCATAACTGCAATTACTTGATTTTCTATTTTAGCAACTAAATGACAGCTATGCCAACCGGTACCTTTACCAACTGATCCACTATTTTCTAATGCTGAAATAAAATTATATGTTGTAAAAGGATCTATTGGTTTCTTTCCTTCTAAAACTTCTGGACAAGCACATAAATCCCATTGTTTTTTTTCAATAAGTTTTATTTTTTGTATAAAATCGATCTTAACATTTTTCTTATACAATTAAGATTTTCCTTTTTTTAAGTTGGCCTAAAGCCTTCAAAAGTAATATTATCACATAAGTTTTTTATTCTTCTTGCATCAAAACTAGAATTTATAGTCCAAGATATTACATCTCTTTTTTTTCTTTTATTTAAATTATAAAACTCTTTGGTTAATTGATTGTATTTAATGGAAACGAAACCAATTCCATTTCTTTGCATTTGATATTCAGTAATTCTACTTTCAATTTTTGAACTAAAAATTTTTTTATTATGATCATATTTTTCTAAAACCAATCCCCTTATTATATTTGGTAATTTTTTTGAAAAATGAACTACTAACTTAAGGTCAAAAGACATTAATGCTAATGGTCCTGAATATTTTTTTAAAATAAAATATAGTCCTTTTTTTATATGATTATGATCTTGATTTTTTTTGAATTTTTTAAATTCAATTAAAATAGGAGTACTTCCATTAACAATTGAAAGTATTTCTTCTAAGGTTGGTAAATTTTCATGATTTATTAATTTTAGATGTTTTAATTCATTGTAATTTATATTTGATAAATAATTATCAACACCACACAATCTTTTCAAATAATTATCATGAATAACTATTGGTACATAATCCTTAGTGAACCTAACATCAATTTCGATACCTAAACCATTTTGAACCGCATAAAGTATGGATTCTCTAGAATTTTCAGGTCCAAATCCTTTTTTAAAACTTCCATTGCAATCATGAAAACCCCTATGTGCTATTGGTTTATTAATAAAACTTTTTGGAAGTTTATTCAAAATGTTAAACATTTTCAGTTTAATTCAAATAAACCTTCTACTTCTACTGCTACACCTAATGGTAAAGTTGCTCCTAAAGCGATTCTCATATGTTTTCCACTCTCTCCAAAAACATTTACCATAAGATCAGAAGCACCATTTACAACTTTAGGATGATCTTGAAAATCACTTGTTGAATTCACAAAACCAGCTATCCTAATTACGCGTTTAAATTTCTTGAAATCACTATCTATTGCTTTATTCAAATGAGCTATTAAAGAAAGTCCGCAATTTTGAGCTGCTCTATATCCATCGTCTATACTCATATTTTCTCCAACTAATCCTTGAATTAATCCATTTTTATCACTAGAAATTTGTCCAGAAATAAAAAGTAAGTTATTTGAAATTACATACGGTAAATAATTAGCTGCTGGAGCTGGAGCATCTGGAAGTGTTAATGATAAAATTTTTAACTTTTCTTGAATATTAACCATTTTAATTTTCACTGTTTTATTTTTATTTTACTTTATTTTAATTATAATATCTAATTAGTATATACATTTTTATATTAATTTAAAAAGAACTATATCAAGTTGCAATTTTTTTAGTAACTAGAGGAACCATTGAAAATAAACAAAAAAAAACCAAGTGAACTACTAACTAGGAGATCTTTTTCTTTTCTTTATATTTTGTTTTTTGCTAGTTTATTCTTTATAAACATTGATTTTGCAAATTCTAAATCTTCTAGAATAACAAAAGCTGAAATTCTATCAAAAAAAATATTTAATGACCTTTTCTCCATTATTAATCAAAACTCAAGTGATAAAAATAAGAAAAATTCTCTTCTTAAATTATTTGATAGACATGCTGATGTTCCTATAATAGCTAGAGCAGTTTTAGGATCACCATGGAGGAAACTAAATCAAAATGAGCGTAATAGTTTTATAAATGCGTTTAGACAGTATCTGGCAAAGAAGTATACTGCTCAATTTTCTGAATTTGTAGGGGCAGAAATGCTTATTGAAAAAAGTAGAGATTCTGGTGGTAAAGCAGGAATTATGGTGGAAACTAGGTTATTAATGCCTGGTAGTGCTCCTATTAAAGTTGGGTGGCAAGTTTCAGATGCAAGTGGAGTTTTTAAAATGATAGATTTGAAAATTGAGGGCATATCTCTTCTAACAACAGAAAGAGGTGAAATAAGGAATCAATACTCAAAAGAAGGTAATTCAATAAATAAACTAATTAATTCTTTGTTAAATTATTAATTACCAAAAAGAGTATCTATCAAAGCCTTTATTATTGATCTACCGTTTTGATTTTCTTTATTAATTTTATTAGTATCTTTTTTAACACCAGCATATTGTTCAAATTCCTCAGGTGTTAAGTATGGAAGAGCAGATGGTGTGTTATGAGTTATTAATTCCTTAATAATATTTGACCACAATTCAGCTGGTAACCCACCACCAGTTACACCTTGTAAGGGTGTATTATCATCATAACCCATCCATATGCCACAAACATATTCTGAGTTAAATCCAATAAACCATGCATCTTTCATTAACTGGCTTGTTCCTGTTTTACCTGCTAATTCCCAGCCTGGAATTTTTGCTCTAGCTCCTGTTCCATTTTCAACAACATTAATTAACATATATAATAATGCTGCAGAGGCATTTTGATCAATAACTTGCATTCCTTCTGATCTGTCAGCACTCATTAAAACCCCTTTTTCACCTCTAATTTTCAAATCAAACCAACCTATTGGATTTACTTTCTTACCACTTGACAAAAATCCTGAATATGATGACGTTAGTTCTAATAAAGTAACTTCAGAAGAACCTAATGCTACAGCTAAACCTTTACCTATTGCAGAACGAATACCAAAGTCTTTTGCAATAGACCGAATTTTTTCGATTCCAATTTCATTTGCTAATTGTACAGCCACTGTATTTATAGAACCACTTAGTGCCTGATTTAGTGTTACTGGACCCAAATATTCTCCTGTGTAGTTTCTTGGTTTATAAATTTTTGAACCTGCTATTTGAATTGCTGTTGGTTCATCAAAAAAAATAGTATTTGGACTGTAACCTTGATCTAAAGCTGCTGCATATATGAATGGTTTGAATGCTGATCCAGGCTGCCTTAAAGCTTGTACGGCTCTATTAAATTTTTGCCTCCCATTCTTAAAATCTCTTCCTCCTATCATTGCTCTTACTAAACCATCTTTTGTCATAACAACAATAGCTAACTCAGCTTTAGAATCATCTTTGATATATTTATTAAAAATTTCATCAGTAGAACTTTCAATAATTTGCTGAATAAGGGGATCAAATGTGGTATTTATTATTATATCTTCTGATGTTGCTGTAGATAACTCCCTAGGAGTCGAACTCATAATCCAATTAGCAAAATGACTACCGACTAGTTCATTCGCTTTATTTGAAAGTTTAGCAGGATTTTTTTCAGCAACTTTTTTATCTTTATTAGTTATATATCCTTCCTTAACCATAAGACTAAGAACTGTTGATGCTCTTTCT
>MDSV01142726.1_pt1 | contig 12830 bp, 10 predicted proteins | sample 810851 | NCBI WGS metagenome assembly MDSV01 (sample SAMN05326640, study PRJNA326480) | marine metagenome | isolation source: seawater | place: Atlantic Ocean: North East | collected 2012 | reverse complement strand
TGGAAGCCTATGGTGCCTCCAGTACCTTGCAAGAGATATTAACCGTTAAGTCAGACGATGTCATTGGTCGTGCCAAAACCTATGAATCCATCGTGAAAGGGGAAACCCTTCCAGAACCCGGATTACCGGAATCTTTCAACGTATTGATGCACGAGCTGAAAGGATTAGGATTAGACATAAGATTAGAAGAATAAATATAATATTGCTATTGAGTTATGCTTAGAAATAATGAAATCGTTACCCAAAAGAAATTTAATAATATAACCATAGGCTTGTCCTCCCCAGAGATCATTTTAGGGAATTCCAGAGGTGAGGTTCTCAAGCCTGAAACGATCAACTACAGAACTCACAAACCTGAACGTGACGGTCTTTTTTGTGAGCGAATCTTCGGACCTGTCAAAGACTTTGAATGTGCCTGTGGTAAATACAAGCGTATCCGATACAAAGGAATTATTTGTGACCGTTGTGGGGTTGAAGTCACTGAGAAAAAAGTAAGACGTGACCGTGTTGGGCATATCAACTTGGTGGTTCCGGTAGCTCACATTTGGTATTTTAGATCATTGCCTAATAAAATTGGATACCTATTAGGTTTGCCTTCCAAGAAATTGGACATGATCATTTATTACGAACGCTATGTTGTCATCCAACCCGGTAATACCAAAAATGAAGAGGGAGAGCCCGTCAAAAAGATGGATTTCCTAACTGAGGAGGAGTACCTCAATATCAAGGAGCAATTGCCCCCCGAGAACCAATTCCTCGAAGAGAGTGATCCTGAAAAGTTTATCGCCAAAATGGGTGCGGAATGTTTGATCGAATTACTATCGAGAATTGATCTCGAAGAATTGTCTTATGAATTACGTCACAAAGCTAATAATGAAACCTCTAAGCAAAGAAAAACTGAAGCCCTTAAAAGACTTCAAGTAGTAGAGGCTTTTAAAGATGCTAATGAAAACAGGGAAAATTTACCCGAATGGATGATCATGAAGGTCATACCTGTTATCCCTCCGGAATTGAGACCTCTTGTTCCTTTAGATGGTGGACGATTTGCCACATCAGATTTGAATGATTTATACCGACGTGTCATTATTAGAAATAACCGTTTAAAGCGATTGGTAGAAATCAAAGCCCCTGAGGTAATTTTGAGAAACGAAAAGCGAATGCTTCAGGAATCTGTAGATTCATTGTTTGATAATACCAGAAAATCTTCTGCTGTAAAAACAGATTCTAACCGTCCCCTAAAATCTCTCTCAGATTCCCTTAAAGGAAAGCAAGGACGTTTTCGTCAAAACTTATTGGGCAAAAGGGTAGATTATTCAGCTCGATCAGTGATTGTAGTGGGACCCGAATTAAAACTCTTTGAATGTGGATTACCTAAAGGAATGGCTGCAGAACTTTACAAGCCATTTATAATAAGAAAACTAATCGAAAGGGGAATTGTTAAAACTGTTAAATCTGCTAAAAAAATCATTGACCGCAAAGAACCTGTTGTTTGGGATATTTTGGAAAATGTCTTGAAAGGCCATCCAGTATTATTGAACAGGGCCCCCACTTTGCACCGTTTGGGGATTCAGGCTTTTCAACCTAAATTGATTGAAGGAAAAGCCATTCAGTTGCACCCACTCGTATGTACAGCATTTAATGCCGACTTTGATGGGGATCAAATGGCCGTCCACCTCCCCTTAGGACCAGAAGCCATTTTGGAATGCCAACTTTTGATGTTGGCCTCCCATAACATTCTTAACCCTGCCAACGGTTTCCCCATCACAGTTCCATCACAGGACATGGTATTGGGACTTTACTATATGACCAAAGCTAGAAAATCAACCCCAGAAGTTCCCGTTAAGGGAGAGGGTTTGACTTTTTATTCTGTTGAAGAAGTCCATATTGCATATAACGAAAAGCGGGTGGAACTCAATGGTATGGTCAAAATCAGAGCCAAAGACTTCAACGAGGATGGTGAACTAGTTTATCAAATCATTGAATCCACTGTTGGTCGTATATTGTTTAATGAGGTTGTTCCTGAAAATGCAGGATACTTTAATGAAGTATTGACAAAGAAGAACCTTAGAGAGATCATTGGTAAGATTCTAAAAGTAACGAGTGTTCCTGAAACTGCCGAGTTCTTGGATAAAATCAAGAGTATGGGCTATGGCTTTGCTTTCAAAGGTGGGCTATCATTTAGTTTGGGAGACATTATCATTCCTAAGGAAAAAATCGATATGATCGATGATGCCAACAACCAAGTCGATGGTATTTCTGGAAACTATAATATGGGATTGATTACTAATAACGAACGCTATAATCAAGTTATCGATGTTTGGACTTCAACCAATGCGAAACTGACCGAGTTGGCCATGAAGCGCATTAGTGAAGACCAGCAAGGTTTTAACTCTGTATACATGATGTTGGATTCAGGAGCCAGAGGATCGAAGGAGCAAATCCGTCAGTTGACGGGAATGCGAGGATTAATGGCAAAACCTAAAAAATCGAATGTAGGCGGAGGAGAGATTATCGAAAATCCAATCCTTTCGAATTTTAAAGAAGGATTATCCATTTTGGAATACTTTATTTCAACCCACGGGGCTCGAAAAGGACTTGCAGATACAGCATTGAAAACTGCTGATGCGGGTTACTTGACCCGAAGATTGGTAGATGTTTCACAGGATGTAATCGTAAATATCGAAGATTGTGGTACCCTTAGAGGAATAGACGTTGAACCTTTAAAGAAAAACGAAGAAATCGTTGAGTCCTTGGGTGAGCGAATCCTGGGCCGAGTTTCCTTAAAGGCAGTTGTCGATCCACTAAAAGATGAATTACTGGTCGACGCTGGAGAACAAATTACGGAATCTGTTGTGAAGTGTATTGAGAATTCACATATTACTAGTATTGAAGTTAGATCGCCTCTTACATGTGAAGCACTAAAAGGGATTTGTGCCAAGTGCTATGGTAGAAACCTTTCTACCGGTAAAATGGTTCAAAAAGGTGAAGCGGTAGGAGTTGTTGCTGCACAATCGATTGGAGAACCAGGAACGCAGTTGACCCTTAGAACATTTCACGTAGGAGGTGTAGCTGGAAACATTTCTGAGGAAAACCGATTGGTCGCCAAGTTTGATGGAATTGCAGAAATTGAAGACCTGAAAACCGTTGAAGGTGAAGACGCTGAAGGTAATGAAGCCAATATTGTAATTTCTAGAACCACTGAGTTGAAGTTGGTTGAAACGAAAACTAAAAATGTACTAAATACCCACAACATTCCCTACGGATCATCTATCTTCATTAAGAAAGGATCTAAAATAAAAAAAGGCGATGTTATTTGTCAGTGGGATCCGTTCAATGGTGTAATTGTTTCAGAATTCACTGGAAAAATTAGTTTTGAAAACATTGAGCAGGGAGTTACTTATCAGGTTGAAATTGATGAACAAACTGGATTTCAAGAGAAGGTGATTTCTGAATCTCGAAATAAGAAATTGATACCAACGCTGCATATTAATGACACCAAAAAAAACACCCTACGCTCTTATAATTTACCAGTAGGTGCGCATTTGATTGTGAATGATGGCGATTATATCAAAGAAGGAAAAACATTGGTTAAAATCCCAAGAAAATCAGCTAAGTCAGGTGATATTACTGGAGGATTGCCAAGGGTTACAGAATTGTTTGAAGCTCGAAACCCGTCCAATCCAGCAGTAGTTTCGGAGATTGATGGAGTGGTTTCTTTTGGCAAAATTAAAAGAGGAAACCGCGAAATCATCGTTGAGTCTAAATTTGGTGATATTAAAAAATATTTGGTTAAATTATCCAATCAGATTTTGGTTCAGGAAAATGATTTTGTCAAAGCCGGAATGCCGCTTTCTGATGGTTCCATTACACCAACCGATATCCTCAAAATCAAAGGTCCCTCTGCAGTTCAACAATACTTGGTGAATGAGGTACAAGAAGTTTACCGATTGCAGGGTGTGAAGATTAATGATAAACACTTTGAAGTCGTCGTGCGCCAGATGATGCGCAAGGTAAAAATCCAAGATCCTGGAGATTCTATATTCTTAGAAGGACAGTTCGTTTATAAAACTGATTTCATTATTGAGAACGACAGTTTGTTCGGTAAGAAGGTTATTGAAGAAGTTGGTGAATCTGAAAACCTAAAAGCGGGACAAATGATTACCTCACGTCAATTGCGTGACGAGAACTCCTTGTTGATTCGAGAGGACAAAGCAGCTGTGGTAGCTCGTGATGCTGTTTCTGCGACTGCTACGCCAGAACTACAAGGTATTACACGTGCTTCTCTACAGACCAAATCATTCATATCTGCAGCTTCTTTCCAAGAGACTACCAAAGTACTGAATGAAGCGTCTGTAAACGGAAAAATCGACAAGCTGGAAGGATTGAAAGAAAATGTTATTGTCGGACACAAAATCCCTGCCGGTACTGGTTTGAGAGAATATAACAACATCATCGTTGGATCCAAAGATGAGTATACTAGCTTGCTAGTTGACAAGGAAGAACAAGAAGCTAACTTATAGTTAATGAGCGACCCTAAAGAACAAAACGAACAACAGATTAACATCGAACTGGATGAAGCTACCGCTCAGGGGACTTATTCTAATTTGGCCATTATCAATCACTCCCCTTCAGAATTTGTGGTTGATTTTGTGACCATCATGCCAGGTACACCAAAAGCAAAAGTAAAGTCCAGAATAATTTTGACCCCAGAACATGCCAAAAGATTTCAAAGTGCTCTGCTTGATAACATTCAACGATATGAAGACAGTCACGGAGAAATCGATTCGAAAGAGCAACCTCCCATTCCTTTAAACTTTGGGCCTGCAGGAGAAGCTTAAAACCTTTTCCCATTGAAAGTTTGGGGATATTTATTAATCAAATTCTGAAGTGAAATGAAAAATAATTTCGGGGTATTTTTGTTGCGCCATTTGAAGAGAAAAAGCAGAATCCGCCAGATATACAGTTTGTCCTTGTTTATCTTTTGCCAAAAATTTTTGCTTAACTTTTAGAAAATCGCAGTAGCTTTCATTTTGTTCATCTTCGGTGCTAATCCAACATGCCTTATGGACATTTAGGCTTTCAAAGCTACATTTAGCAGTGTACTCTTGTTCCAGACGGTATTGTATTACCTCAAATTGTAAGGCACCAACGGTTCCTATCACTTTTCTTCCGTTGAGGTTGAGTGTAAATAACTGGGCTACTCCCTCGTCCATAAGCTGTTCAATTCCCTTATTGAGTTGTTTTGATTTCATGGGATCAGCATTGTTAATAAAGCGAAAATGTTCAGGTGAAAAACTTGGAATGCCCTTGTATTGGATTTCCTCTCCAGAGGTAAGAGTATCTCCAATTTTAAAATTACCAGTGTCGTGCAGCCCAACTATGTCTCCAGGGAATGACTCGTCCACAACCTCTTTTTTCTCTGCAAAAAATGCATTTGGGCTGGAGAATTTGAGTTTTTTTTTGTGTCTTACATGTAAGTAAGGAGTATTGCGTTTAAAAGTTCCTGAGACAATTTTGATAAATGCCAAGCGGTCACGGTGCTTCGGGTCCATATTGGCATGAATCTTAAATACAAAACCCGAAAAGGCTGATTCATTAGGTTTAATTATGCGTTTATCTGTTAACTTGGGGAGTGGTGCGGGGGCAATTTGAATAAAGCAGTCCAATAGCTCCTGTACTCCAAAATTGTTAAGTGCAGATCCAAAAAATACAGGTTGCAAATTTCCCTCCAAGTATTCCTCTTTATTAAAAGCTGGATAGATACCTTCAACCAATTCGAGAGATTCTCTAAGCTCTGTTATGGACTGATCGCCAAGTACTTTTTTTAAACCTTCGTCTTCCAATGATTCGTAGGCTATGGCTGAAGCAATCTTTTGTTTGTCATTCGATTCAAGTATTTGGGTCTTTTGCTCCCAAACGTTGTAAATGCCCTTAAAACTGTATCCCATTCCAATAGGAAAACTGAGTGGTGTTACTCTCAAACTCAGTTTGGTTTCTAATTCGTCCAGTAGTTCAAATACGTCTTTTCCCTCTCGATCCAATTTGTTGATGAAAACTATAATAGGAATTTTTCGCATGCGACATACTTCTACTAGTTTTTCTGTTTGCTCCTCCACACCTTTGGCTACATCGATTACCACAATTACACTGTCCACTGCAGTAAGCGTCCTAAAAGTATCCTCTGCAAAGTCCTTGTGGCCAGGCGTATCGAGAATATTTATTTTTTTGTTTTGATAGTTAAAAGCAAGCACAGAAGTTGTTACCGAAATTCCTCTTTGGCGTTCGATTTCCATAAAGTCACTTGTAGCTCCTTTCTTGATCTTGTTAGACTTGACTGCTCCTGCTTCTTGAATGGCACCTCCGTATAGTAGGAGCTTTTCCGTAAGTGTAGTTTTCCCAGCATCGGGGTGCGAAATGATTCCAAATGTACGTCTTCTTTCAATTTCCTTGAGGAATTCCATGTTGATAAATTTGAGTAAAAATATTTAATTAATTTTCATCGCTAAAATTTGTCGATAGGTTTTGTTTAATATATTAGGTATTTTTGATAAATGGAGGAGGAAAAAGTCATTTTGGTTGATCTCAAGGATCAGCAAGTCGGTACCATAGGAAAAATGGAGGCTCATGAAAAAGCTCTTTTGCATAGAGCCTTTTCCATTTTTATACTTAACTCCAATCTAGAATTATTAATGCAGCAACGTGCTTATGAAAAATATCACTCTCCCGGTCTTTGGACTAACACCTGTTGCAGTCACCAGCGGGAAGACGAATCTAATTTAGAAGCCGGAAGCCGTCGTTTGATGGAAGAGATGGGAATGACCGTTTCACTTCAAGAATTATTTACATTTATTTATAAAGCCTCTTTTGATAATGGATTGACGGAGCACGAACTTGACCATGTTATGGTTGGCTTTTGCGATGAAGATCCAAAGATCAACACCGAAGAAGTTGCTAGTTTTAAATGGATGAATATTGATTCATTGAAAAAAGATTTGAAAGATAAACCCGATGATTATACCGTCTGGTTTGCAATCATTTTTGATCGTTTTTGCCAACATATACAAGAATAATTAAAGCTATGAGAGTAACTGTGTGCAGAAAAGCCCATTTTAATGCCGCCCACCGACTTTATGTTAAATCCTGGGATGATGCAAAAAATGAAGAAATTTTTGGAAAGTGTTCTAATCCTCATTACCATGGTCATAACTATGAGTTAATCGTTAATGTAACCGGAACCATTGACCCGGTAACAGGTTATGTTATGGACATGAAAGTATTAAAGGATTTGATCAAATCTGAAGTAGTAGCTTCTTTTGATCACAAAAACCTAAATGAGCAGGTCCCTGAGTTTTATGATTTGATTCCTTCTGCTGAAAATATTGCAGTAGTCATTTACAATAAACTTTTTTCTCATTTGGAAGAGGACAAAACCTTGGAAATTGTTCTATATGAAACTCCTCGTAACTTTGTCAAATACAGTGGCTAAATAACTTTAAAAAAATAATTATGTCAAGTATCAAATTATTCAAAAAAGAAATTAACAATAGTATAGGGAGTTTTATCGAAGAAGTTTACGATTGGGAGTTAAATCATCCTGATGCTGATCTAAAATTGACTGAAAAATTGATAGAGAAAGCCATTTTTTTATTTGACGAATTGATTCAAAAAATTAATGCTACCAAAAGAAAGGGAGGTAAGAAACGGTATAAATCACATAGAGAGAACCTCAGTAAATCTATAGATATACTCCAAAAAGAATTATCAAAGCTTGGATAGCTATTCTTTTGCTTCTTCTGCTTTTCTAGTAGCAATAAACTTAAGGAATTCTTTACCGTATTTGGAGGATTTGACCTTGTCGGTTAATTTGGAAGCGACTGTATCTAAAAACACTATATTGGCATCATAGATCTCTGTCAAAGCTATATAAGGTGCGATAACATTGTTCCCATTTGTGCTGGCAAAGTTGAGTGCGTAAAGATACCTTCTCTTCAACAAATTGTCCATAGCAGTTTTAATTGAGTCCAGTGCTTTGCTATTATTATTTTCTTTGGCTATTTCAAAATAGGCTTGGATATATTCCAAGTTTTTCCCATCGAATTGTCGGGCTAGCTTTTTGTATTCTTGTAATAATTTTTGATTTTCAGAACCCGTTACTATGGCACTACTCTCAAAGGTTTTGAGTAAAGTGTTGATGGAGATTTCTCCCTTTTCTGCAAAGAATAAAATTCTGTCATTCAGACTGTCCCCGTCTTCTTTATTCAAATAAAGATAATAGACTTCGGGACTTTCGATTTCAGTTTTGAATTGGAACTTGGGGCTTCCATTCACTTCTAAAGAGTCGATATTTATCATTAATGAATCTTGTATTTTTTGCAAATAGAGAGTTCCTTTTCTTAAGCCCTCTATTTTACCACTAAGAATCATTGTATTTCCTGAAGGTTTGGAGACGTTTCTACAACCCATGAGTATCAATAGGAAGATCAGTATGGGAAATGCCAGACTTTTAATAAACATAATTGTGCAGTGCTTTTCACAAAGGTAGTTCAATTTGGTTTTTTAGAAAAATGGATTTTCGAATGGTATAGCTTTTTAATGGTCAATAGATAATTATCTAAAAAAACAAAAATCCCTTGTTTCAATCGAGACAAGGGATCTACCTTGAAATTGTTAGGCCCCTATTTGATCAGATCTACAGAGCGTTTGATAAAAGTAGTAAGTGCCTCACCCTTTAACAAGTTTTGTGAAAGGCGTGCCAAATCTAGGGCTTGTTGTATTAGTCGTTCTCGTTTTTTTGTGGTTTTACTCCCTAATATTTGTCCCACCAATTCGTGATTGGTATTGACCAAAAGTGTGTACATTTCGGGGAATGAACCCATCATACCGCCTCCGGTTTGCTGCATTTCCTTCATTCTTCGCATAAACTCTGGTTGGGTTATTACAAAGGGTAGGTCTTTGCTGTTCATGGCCTCCAGTTGAATGGTATATTTTTCAATGGGAACCACGGCTTCGATCAAAGGTTTAAGGGTTTCTTTTTCTTCATCCGACATTTTGGAAACCGTAGCTTCTTCTTTTTTGATGAGATTTTCGACAGCATCACCGTCTACACGAGCAAAAGCAATGTTTTCTTTGTCACCCTCAAGTTTTTGAATTAGGTGAGCGATAATGGGTGAGTCCAACAAGAGGACTTTATACCCCTTGTCTTTAGAGGTTTCTATATATTGATGCTGTTCCTCTATATTGGAAGCATAGAGAAATATCAGTTTGCCGTCTTTATCGGTCTGACTGTCTTTCAGAGCGGCTTCCAACTCCTTATAGGTAAGATATTCCCCTTCCGAAGTGGGGTATATCATAAATGGGTCTGCTTTTTCATAAAATTTATCATCGGTCAACATTCCGTATTCAATGACGACTTTGATGTCATTCCATTTTTCTTCAAAAGCTTTGCGGTCTTTTTTGAAGAGAGAATTCAATTTGTCTGCAACCTTCCGGGTGATGTAGTTGCTGATTTTTTTGACTGCTCCATCAGCTTGTAAATAACTTCGGGAAACGTTAAGGGGAATATCTGGAGAGTCAATTAGTCCTCGAAGTAGGGTTAAAAATTCGGGGACAATTCCTTCTACATTGTCTGTAACAAAAACTTGGTTTTGGTAAAGTTGGATTTTGTCTTTTTGCAGGCTGAGATCGTTTTTAATTTTGGGGAAATACAGGATACCAGTTAGGTTGAAAGGATAATCTACATTGAGGTGTATGTTGAAAAGCGGTTCCTCGAATTGCATTGGGTATAACTCTCGGTAAAAGGACTTGTAGTCCTCATCTTTAAGTTCAGAGGGTGTTTTGGTCCATGCTGGATGGGTATTGTTGATGATGTTGTCTACTGTTTGAGTTTCAGGTTTGGCATCTTCTTTGGCATCTTTAGGTAAGGGTAGGTTTTCTTCTTTTGTTCCAAACTTGATGGGGAAAGGCATGAATTTATTGTACTTGTTGAGTAGCTCTCGAATGCGGGCTTCCTCTAAGAACTCTTTAGAGTCCTTTGCAATGTGAAGGATTATTTCTGTCCCTCTTTCTTTTTTGTCTGCTTTTTCGAGGGTGTACTCGGGTGAGCCATCGCAAGTCCAGTGGGCAGCCGGGGCATTCTTGTGAGATTTAGTGATGATCTCGACCTTTTCAGCAACCATAAAAGCTGAATAGAAACCAAGGCCAAAGTGTCCGATAATGCCAGAATCTTTGTCATTTTCTTTGTATTTTTCCAAAAATTCTTCAGCACCCGAAAATGCCACTTCGTTAATGTATTTGTTGACTTCTTCTGAAGTCATACCTACTCCCTGGTCTATGATGTGAATTTTTTTGTTCTTTTTTTCAACTTTGACTTCGATTCTAGGATCACCAATTTCGCCTTTAACTTCGCCGATACTACTGAGGTGCTTAAGTTTACTTATTGCATCAGTTGCATTTGAAATCAGTTCTCGTAAAAATATTTCGTGATCGCTATAAAGGAATTTCTTGATTAGCGGAAAAATATTCTCTACTGCTACATTTATTTTACCATTTGCCATTGTTATAATTTTCTCAATTAAGGACAAAAAAAATACCAAATTCAAAAAAATGACATATTGGCATCATTTAATGTTTAAGTTTTTTTTAGAATAAATAAACAAATTGTAATTTTAGAAAAAAATCAACACAAAATGAGTCAAAAAGATAAAAAAGAGCGAATGGCCATTATGGCTGCTTTTATGGAGTATACTTTGGATCGAGATCAGTACCCTATGTCCGTTTATAAATTTTGTAAGGACACCAAAAAGGATGAAAAGATGTTCTACAAGTACTTCGGATCTTTAAATGCAGTTAGGGCGATGGTATGGGAATCATTTTACGACAATGTGATGTCGCTTTTGGAGAAAGAAGAGAACTTTAAAAATTCGACGCCAAAAGAAAGACTGCTGTCATTTTATTTTACTTTTTTTGAAGTGCTATTGCTTAACAGGAGTTATGTGCTTTTTTCCCTTTCAGATCAGGAGCGCATGATGGGCAAAATGGCTGATTTGGCTACATTAAAAAAATTGTTTAAAGCTTTTGCAACAGAACTTATTGAGGATGGAAATGAAAAGAAGCCTTCCTATTCGCAGCATCCTCCAAAGTTATTCTCGGAGGCTGCTTGGATACAGCTTTGTTTTTTACTCAAATTTTGGAACGATGATACCTCTCCAGATTTTGAAAAAACAGATCAGGCCATAGAAAAGTCAGTACAAACGGCTTTTGATGTATTTGAAAACACCCCCCTGTCAGCCTTGGTTGATTTTGGGAAATTTTTGTGGAAAGAAAAATTCGCGTCCTCTTGAAAACATTAGATTATATCCCTACCAATAAAATTACAAGAGCAGGGAATTTACTGAGCACGGGTATAAAACTCGGGGGAAATTATCTAAAATACTACGGCGTAAAAGCAATAAAAGGCGAGGACTCCAGAGCCCAACTGGATGAAGACAATGCCAAGGACATTTACAATTCGCTAAAAACACTTAAAGGAAGTGCACTCAAGGTAGCCCAGATGTTGAGTATGGAGAAAAACCTGTTGCCCAAAGCGTATGTAGAGCAATTTAGTTTGGCACAGTTTTCCGTTCCTCCTTTGTCATGGCCATTGGTAAAAAAAGTGGTGCGAAAAAATTTGGGAGCTAATCCCGAATCGGTTTTTGATACGTTTGCTGCCCAATCCGAAAATGCCGCCAGTATCGGTCAGGTACACCAGGCAACTAAAGATGGGAAAAAACTTGCTGTGAAAATTCAATATCCTGGGGTAGCAGACAGTATCGGTTCCGACTTGAGTTTGGTCAAACCCATCGCCCTAAAAATGTTTAACCTTAGGGGTCAAGATACAGACAAGTATTTTAAAGAGGTAGAGGACAAACTGCTGGAGGAGACCGATTATCAATTGGAGCTCCAACAAAGTGAGTGGATCGCGGAGCAGTGCAAAGTCATTCCTGATTTAAAATTTCCGAAATTCTATCCGGTGTATTCCACCCAAAAAATATTGACCATGGATTGGATGGAAGGGATGCACGTTTCTGAGTATATTACCAAAGAATTCCGCAGTCAAGCCGATAACGATCGGTTGGGGCAAACCCTGTGGGATTTTTATATGTTTCAAATTCACCATCTCAAAAAGGTTCATGCCGATCCTCACCCTGGAAACTTTTTAATCGATAAGGAGTTGAATTTGGTGGCGTTAGATTTTGGTTGTGTAAAATCTATTCCAGATTCTTTTTACGGTCCCTACTTTGAATTGTCCGAATTGGAGATCGACGATAACCCAGACCGTTTTCAGTCTATACTAATGGAATTAGAAATCCTTAGACCAGACGATACTCCAAAGGAGTTGGCCTTTTTTACGGCCCTGTTTGGAAGACTTATCAAAATATTAACGATGCCTTTCAGCCACCGAACTTTTGATTTTGGAGCGCTTGCTTTTTGGGACGAAATAAACGAACTAAGCCAAATGATTTCTTCTAATCAAAAATTGAGAAAGATGAATGGCAACAGGGGGTCAAAACATTTTATCTACATGAATCGAACTTTTTTTGGGCTTTACACTTTGCTCAACGACCTCAATGCGAAAGTAGATACCGAATCCTTCAGAAAATATTGCTCATAAAACAATTATTTACATGTTGAGAAATATTAAAATTCTGTCCTTTCTCCTGGTATTAGTTTTTTTATTTTCCTGCTCCAAGGGCACAACAGATGATGACCTAGCTCAAGAAAAAACGATTTTTGAGACCATTTCCACCAGTATGGGATATTCATATCTTAGCTATGCCTTGCAGAAAACAGAG
>MDSV01061272.1_pt1 | contig 12830 bp, 15 predicted proteins | sample 810851 | NCBI WGS metagenome assembly MDSV01 (sample SAMN05326640, study PRJNA326480) | marine metagenome | isolation source: seawater | place: Atlantic Ocean: North East | collected 2012 | reverse complement strand
TACTTTCCATTATCAGTAAATTATCAAGAAAAATATTATGCAGCTGGAAAAATTCCAGGTGGTTATTTTAAGAGAGAAGCAAGACCAACAGAGAGCGAAACATTAATTTCAAGATTAATTGATCGACCAATAAGACCTTTATTCCCAGATGAATTTAAAAATGAAGTACAACTTTTACCAACTGTAATTTCTTATGATAAAGAAAATGAGGCAGACATTTTGTCAATCACAGCTTCATCTGCAGCTTTAGCAATATCAGGAATGCCGTTTAAGGGACCCGTTGGAGCCTCTAGAGTTGGTTATATTGATGGTAAATATATTTTAAATCCATCAAAAATAGAACTGGAAAAGTCCAAACTAGATTTAGTCGTAGCAGGAACAAAAGATGCTGTCCTTATGGTTGAGTCAGAGGCAAATGGATTAACAGAAGAAGAAATGTTAAATGCAGTTAAATTTGGCCATGAAGGGTTTGTACCAGTTATAAAAATGATAGAGGAACTTGCAAAAGAATGCAGGAAACCAGAGTGGGTTGTTGAAAAGAAAGATTTATCTGAAGTTAAGAAAAAACTTGAAACAACTTTTACTGCAGATTTAAAGAAAGCTTTTGCAACTAGAGACAAACAAGATAGATCTAATCAAATTTCAGAAATTACCGATAAAGCAAAAAAACTTTACGAAGAAGATGAGAACTTAACGGATCTTGATGTAAATTCTGAGCTTAAGAATTTAGAAAAATCAATTGTAAGAACAGATATACTTAAAAATAAAAATAGAATTGATGGAAGGGGTTTATCGGATGTAAGACCTATTTTATGTGAAGTTGGAGTTTTACCAAGAACTCATGGTTCTGCCTTATTTACCAGAGGAGAGACTCAAGCAATAGTTACAGCTACTCTTGGGACGTCTGATGATGAACAAAGAATTGAGAGTTTAGACGGATTACAAAGAGAAAGATTTATGCTTCACTATAATTTTCCACCATTTTCAGTGGGTGAAACTGGAAGAATTGGTACAGGTAGAAGAGAAATAGGTCATGGTAAATTAGCTTGGCGAGCAATTCATTCTTCATTACCATCAAAAGAGTCATTTCCATACACTTTTAGAGTGGTATCTGAAATAACTGAGTCTAATGGATCTTCCTCAATGGCTACAGTTTGTGGAACTTCGCTTGCTTTAATGGATGCTGGGGTACCAATTAAGGAACCAGTAGCAGGTATTGCTATGGGTTTAATTAAAGAAGGTGATGATTTTAGTGTTTTATCGGATATCTTAGGAGATGAGGATCATTTAGGCGATATGGATTTTAAAGTTGCCGGTACAAAAAATGGAATTACCTCGCTTCAAATGGACATTAAAATTACTGGTATTACTTTTGAAATTATGGAGCAAGCATTAAATCAGGCTAAAGATGGAAGAGTTCATATTTTAGGTGAAATGAATAAAGCATTATCAGCTTCAAGAGCAGATGTTGGTAAGCATACTCCTAAAATGGAAAAAATAAATGTTGATAAAAAGGATATTGCTGCTGTAATTGGAAAAGGTGGCGCAACAATAAGAGAGATAGTTGAAAAATCTGGCGCAAAAGTAGATGTTAATGACGAAGGTGTAGTAACAGTAGCAGCTCCAGATGAAGAGGCGAGAAATGTGGCTATGCAAATGATAAAAGACATAACTGCAAAAGCTGAGTTAAACAAAATCTATTCAGGTAAAGTTATGAAGATTATGGAGTTTGGTGCGTTTGTTAATTTCTTAGGCAAACAAGATGGTCTAGTTCATATATCTGAATTAGCAGATAAAAGAGTTGCTAAGGTTACCGATGTAGTCAAAGAAGGTGATGAGGTCAAAGTAAAAGTCATTGGTTTTGATAGAGGGAAGGTGAAACTTTCAATAAAACAAGCTGCAGTATAAATATATGCTTTATTTTTCTAAGTTAAAAGAAAGTTTATCAAAAAGAAAATATAGTAAATATTTATTTTTTGGTGGGTTTGCTTTTTTTTTAATAAAAGGTTTAATTTGGATAGGTATTTTTATAGTAGTGGGTCAAGGATTTGTTAATTCAATTTAAATTTTTTAAATATAATTAAGTACAATTAAAGAACAACATCAAAACCTTCGAATTGTGGTGCTCCCAAATATAAATGTTTATGTTTACCTGCATCCTTGTGAGCCATTTGAAATGCTTCTGATTTAGTCCAATTAATAAAGTCTTCCTTTGATTTCCAAACACTGTGAGAAGCATAAATGGAGAATTCGTTATTTTTTTCCCCTTTTACTAAATTAAATTCTTTAAATCCAGCAACATCTTTTAAATAAGTGTCTCTATCCCTCCAGATTTTTTCAAACTCACCTTCTTTGCCTGGAACAATTCTAAATTTGTTCATTGCTATAAACATTTGTAATTTTTAGTTCGTAATATAATTTTATATCTTTAGCAGATTGTCGCACTAAATAGATGTTTATTTTCAAAGGTTATAGAATAGTCCAAAAATTTTAAAAAAATTTATAAATAGAAAATTAAAAAAAAATATCCATATCTATCTAATGGACAATTTAGAAAAACATTACAAAGTTAAAAACTTTAGTGATCGGGTAGCTTTGAGTTTCACAAAATTTCTTAGATTATTAGCCGATACCTTTTTTAAAAAAAGATATGGTCATAGAGCTGTTGTCTTAGAAACTGTAGCAGCAGTACCAGGTATGGTTGGTGGAATGCTTCTACATCTTAAATCTTTACGTAAAATGGAAGATGATAAAGGATGGATAAAAATTCTTTTAGACGAAGCAGCAAATGAAAGAATGCATTTAATGACTTTTATAGAAATTGCAAAACCAACATTACTTGAGAGAGCAATTATAATGACAGCCCAATTTATATTTATTTTGCTTTATTTAATTATTTATCTAATCTCACCAAGAACTGCACATAGAATTGTAGGATATTTCGAAGAAGAGGCTGTAATAAGTTATACAGATTACCTAAATGAATTAGAAAGTGGAAAAATTAAAGATCAACCCGCACCTTTGATTGCAATAAATTATTGGAATTTACCACTCCATTCAACGTTAAAAGATGTTGTAAGAGTAATTAGAGATGATGAGGCAGGCCATAGAGATGTAAATCATAAATTTGCGAATATCCTTGATGGTAGAAAAAATTTAATCAAAAAAAAAACATCTGAAGAAGATATTAATTTAAAAGAGAAAAAGAATTAATAAAAATTGTTCAACTAAATTTAGCTAATGTTTTTGGGGTCAGGCATTCCTACTTTATTATAACCAGCATCTACATAATGAATTTCGCCAGTAACTCCTTTTGCAAGATCACTAAGTAGGTATAGCGCAGAATTCCCAACATCATGTATATCTACATTTCTTTTTAAAAAAGAATGGTCTTCATTCCACTTATAAAGAAATTTTGCATCTCCAATTGCTGATGCCGCTAAAGTTTTAATTGGTCCAGCACTTATTGCATTTACTCTTATTTGTTTAGATCCAAGATCTCTTGCCAAATATTTTACACTTGCCTCTAAAGCAGATTTGCATACACCCATAACATTATAGTTTGGTATAGCTTTTGTAGACTCATAAGTTAAAGTAATCATACTTCCATTTGAATTCATTATTTTAGAAGCTTCTCTTGCGACTTCAGTAAAAGAAAAACATGAAATTAACATACTTTTTAGAAAATTTTCTCTAGATGTATTTAAGTATTCTCCTGATAGTTCTGATTTATCAGAAAAGGCAATAGCGTGAACTATAAAATCAATATTTCCCCATTTAGATTTTATATCTTTAAATAACTGGATAACATCATTTTTTCTTTCAACGTCACAACTAAATGTTAAATTTGAATTAAGTTTTTCTGCTAAGGGAACGACTCTTTTTTTTAGAGCATCACCAAGGTATGTAAATGCTAACTCTGCTCCTGCTTCTGCCAGTTTTTGAGAAATACCCCATGCAATAGACCTTTCATTTGCAACACCCATTATCAATCCTCTTTTACCATTCATTAAATTCATCATTTAACCTTTTCAAAAATTAAAGCTGCGTTTGTACCTCCAAAACCAAAGCTATTAGACAAAACTGCATTTAAATTTATTCCATTTTCAGTTTTGGTAACTATTGGAAACTTTTTTGCACCGTCATCTATTTCAGAAATATTTGCTGATCCTGCAATGAAATTATTTTTCATCATAATTAAGCAATAAATAGCTTCGTGCACTGATGCTGCTCCTAATGGGTGTCCCGATAAAGATTTGGTTGAACTTATTTTTGGAATATTGTTATTAAAAGTTTCTTTAATTGCATTTAACTCTGTAATATCACCAACTGGAGTGGATGTTCCATGAGAATTTATATAATCTATTTTATTTTTTGTAGTGCTTAATGCCATCTTCATACATCTTATTGCTCCTTCACCAGATGGAGCCACCATATCATAACCATCTGACGTCGCACCGTAACCCGTCAATTCTGCGTAAATTTTTGCTCCTCTAGCTTTTGCGTGTTCATATTCTTCAAGTACTAATACTCCACCACCACCAGCAATAACAAACCCATCTCTTGTTTTGTCATATGCTCTTGAGGCTGTTTCTGGTTTATCGTTGTACTTTGAGGATAAAGCTGTCATTGCATCAAACATCGCTGTCATAGCCCAATGTATTTCCTCACTACCTCCTGCAAAAACTATATCTTGTTTACCCATTTGAATTAATTCCATAGAATTTCCTATACAATGTCCACTAGTTGCACAAGCAGAACTCATTGTGTAATTGGTTCCTTTAATTTTAAACGGAACTGCAAGGGTAGCAGATGCTGTGCTAGCCATAGTTCTTGGAACAATAAATGGTCCCATTAATTTTGGAGTTTTGGCTCTTGTTTTGTCGGCTGCAAGAATTACATTTTCAATTGAAGGTCCTCCAGAACCCATAACAATCCCAGTTTTAAAATTACTTACATCTTTTTCCTCTAATCCAGAATCTTCAATTGCCTCTTTCATAGCAATATAATTATAAGCAGATCCTGAACCCATAAATCTTATAATTTTTCTATCAATGTGATCTTCAAGTTTAATATTTGGCTTACCATGAATATGACTCTTGAGATTATGCTCCTTATATTCTTCACTAAATGAAATACCAGATTTTGAATTAAGTAAAGACTGATAAACCTCATCTTGGTTATTTCCAAGGCACGAAACAATTCCTAGACCTGTGACTACAACTCTTTTCATTACTTGAATAAACCTACTTTTAAATTATCAGCTGAATAGATTTTTTTATCATCTGCTGAAAGTATCCCATTAGCAAGACCAACTGTTGTACCTCCAGGTGACATAATTTTTTTCATATCAATCTCATATTTTACTAATTTAATATTCGTCAAAACTTCTCCTGTAAATTTAACCGTTCCAACACCTAATGCTCTTCCTTTTCCAGGATTTCCAAGCCATCCTAAAAAAAATCCTACAAGTTGCCACATTGCGTCTAATCCAAGACATCCTGGCATAACTGGATCATCTTTAAAGTGACAATTAAAAAACCATAAATCTTTTTTAATATCCAGTTCCGCTTTTAAAAAACCTTTTTTAAAAACACCTTCACTTTCATTAATTTCTGTTATTCTATCAAACATAAGCATAGGTGGTAGTGGTAATTTTGCATTTCCTGGTCCGAAAAGCCCTCCATTTCCACAATTAATAAGTTCATCATATGTGTAGGAGTTTTTTTTCATAAATACGAACTTCCTTCTACTTGATTTTAATATAATATAATATACATAAAGTTTAGAATAATTATAATTTACAATGCAAAAAAACAACGAATTTATTGACAAATTAAGAATCTCTGGATTAAGACCTACAAAACAAAGAATTAAAATATGCGAAGTTTTATTTGAAAATGAAAAAACATTTCATTTTACAATTAATGATTTAGCAAAAAAAGTGAAAAAAATCACGAATAACAAAATTTCTTTAGCAACATTATATAACACTGTTCACGCTTTTGAAAAAAAAGGATATTTAAAGCAAATTCCTGTAAATTCTAACCAAGCTTATTTTGATACCAATGTATCTGACCATCACCATTTTTATGATTTGAATGAAGGAAAATTAATAGATTTGAAAAATTCAGACGTGGGACCAATAAATATCTATAAAAAGATAGATGGAAAAAAAATTAAGTCTATAGAAGTTCTTGTCAAACTTGAGAAATAATTAATATAAATTTAGTGACATTTTGGACCAATTGACACTTATTTAGAATCATTATAAACTATTAAAATTAGTATAAAAAAGGGTAAATGTGAGCACTGAAAGTTTAAAAAAAAAATCATTTAAATCTGTTGAGTTAGGTAAATGTCCTATTACTGGGGCAGGTACACCAGCAAAATTTTCGGCTGGTAGAGGTCAAACGAACAGAGATTTTTGGCCAAATAGTTTAAACCTAAAAATTCTTAGTCAGCATTCTAGTTTATCAAATCCTATGGATAAAACTTTTCGATACGCTAAAGAGTTTAAAAAATTAAATTTTAAGTCTCTTAAAAAAGATTTAAAAAAATTGATGACTGACTCCCAAGAATGGTGGCCAGCAGATTATGGACATTATGGACCATTATTTATAAGACTTGCTTGGCACGCTGCAGGCACTTACCGAACAGGCGATGGTAGAGGAGGAGCTGGAACTGGAAATCAACGTTTCGCACCATTAAATTCTTGGCCAGATAATGTTAATTTGGATAAAGCTAGATTGCTTCTTTGGCCAATAAAACAGAAATATGGAAATAAAATTTCTTGGGCCGATCTATTTATTTTAGTTGGTAATGTTGCATTAGATTCTATGGGATTTAAAACTTTTGGTTTTGGAGCAGGAAGAACCGATATTTGGGAGCCTGAAGATGATATCTATTGGGGATCTGAAAAAGAAATGTTAGACGTAAAAAGGTACAGTGGAAAAAGAGATTTAGAGCAACCACTTGGAGCTTCACATATGGGACTTATTTACGTAAATCCACAAGGACCAGATGCAAATCCAGATCCATTACTTGCTGCACACGATATTAGAGAAACATTTGGAAGAATGGCAATGAATGATTATGAAACGGCAGCTTTAGTTGCTGGTGGTCATACATTTGGAAAATCACACGGAGCTGCCCCAGAATCTCATAAGGGGCCGGACCCTGAAGCTTCAAAAATCCAAGATCAAGCAACTGGATGGAATAGTGGTTATAAGTCTGGAAAAGGAGTTGATACAATAAGTAGTGGTATAGAAGGTGCTTGGACTCAAAACCCAATTAAGTGGGATTTGGGCTATTTAGATTGTTTATATGGTCATGAATGGGAGCTTACCAAAAGTCCTGCGGGTGCTCATCAATGGACTCCTAAGAAAAATGGTCAAGAAATTAAGATGGTCCCTGATGCACACCAAAAAAATGTACTTCATCCTCCAATGATGCAAACGACAGATATTTCTCTGAAAGTCGATCCAAGCTATGGTCCTATTACTAAACATTTTCATAAAAACCCTGATGAATTTCATGATGCTTTTGCAAGAGCTTGGTTTAAGTTAACTCACAGAGATATGGGGCCAAAAGCTTGTTATTTAGGAAGTGAAGTTCCAAAAGAAGAATTAATTTGGCAAGACCCAATTGATAAACCAAAATATAAATTAAAGTCAAAAGATATTAAAGATTTAAAAAATAAAATATTAAAATCTAAAGTTTTAATATCTGATTTAGTTTCTACCGCATGGGCTTCAGCTTCAACTTTTAGAGGCTCAGATAAAAGAGGTGGGGCTAATGGAGCTAGAATAATGTTAGAACCACAAAAAAGCTGGGAAGTAAATAATCCAAAAAAAATATCTAAAGTAGTCAAGATTTTACAAAAAATCAAAAAAGAATTTGATAACAAGAAAAGAAATGTTTCTATGGCAGACTTAATTGTTCTGGCAGGAAATGTTGGTATTGAAATGGCAGCCAAAAAAGCTGGCTACAAAGTTAATGTACCATTCTCCCCAGGCAGAGGAGATGCAAGGCAAGAACAGACAGATGTACATTCATTTAGTTTATTAGAGCCTGAAGCTGATGGATTTAGAAATTATTTGAGTGGTCGAGCTTCTAATGTATCGGCTGAAGAAAAACTAATAGACAAAGCACAATTAATGAATCTTACTGCTCCCGAAATGACAGTTCTTATTGGAGGTATGAGAGTTTTAAATACCAATTATGATGATTCTGAATTTGGAGTTTTTACAAAAAAACCAGGTATTTTAACAAATGATTATTTTGTAAATCTTTTAGATATGAATACTACTTGGAAAGAAGTTGATAAAACAGAGCAAACATTTGTTGGGGTAGATCGAAAAACAAAAAAAATTAAATGGAAAGGATCAAGAGTTGATCTTATATTTGGTTCAAATTCACAACTAAGGGCTTTAGCTGAAGTTTATGCGTGTGATGACTCTCAAGATAAATTCATTAATGATTTTATTTCAGCGTGGGTCAAAGTTATGAATACAGATAGATTTGATTTAAAATTAAATTAATAACCATAAAAAGTATATGATAACAAATAATTTTCAGGACTTTTATGAAGTTCCCAATCTAAACTTTGATATAAATAGGTTAAGAGAAGACTTAGATATTATTTTGAAAAATAAAAAGTTTAACTCTCCAGGTGTAACCCATTTTGGAGCAATACCAATTAATAAAATTCCTAACGATGAAAATTCAATTAAAGGAAACAATATAAGAGGAAAATATTGGACTATTGCTGATGAAACAGGCAAAGAAGTTTCAAGAGATATTGAGATAGATGAATCTAAATATACTCAATTAGTTCCAGAATTTGAAAAAACATATTTTAAAGAAGTATATGAAATATTAAGTAAAAAATTTAAATTAGGAAGAGTAAGGTTACTATTAAAAGAACCAAGATCAACTCTAAGCTGGCATAAAGATCCAGAATGTAGACTTCACATACCTATTGTAACAAACAAAGGTTGTTCGATGGTAATAGAAAATGTTGCAAAACACCTGCCAGCTAATGGAAAAGTGTGGATAACAAATAATACAAAATATCATAATTTTTTTAACGGAGGTGAACAGGCTAGAATACATTTAGTTGCATGTGTTCTTGAAAGTCCTTTTAAAAAATAATGGAATTAACAAACGGAATAGTTACAGCTGCTGGAAATATCTATAAAAATAATAGAGGCTCAATTTTAAGAACCATAGTTTATACTATTGGACATTTCATTATTGCTATTACAGTTTTAATGTTAATTGCTGATGTTACGTTTTTAGTAGCATTGACTGATGCCATAGTCGAACCATTAGCCAATGCTGTTTGGTATTTCGTTTTAGATAAATGGTGGGCAAGTAGAACTAAAAATTAAATATAAAATAACCATTAAAAGTTAGTTTCAATTATTATTGAATAATATGTGCTAATAATAATTATTCGCAAAAAAAATGTGTTAATGATTATTATTCTCACTGATTTTTCTTGAATGTTTATTTTACCATATTAATTTCATCATATGCAAATTGAAAACTATAACTGTAAAAAATGTGGATTAACAATTTCATCAACTTGTTCAAAGTGTAACAAAGTTGTTGATGTTGAAGTTCTTGATGATGGATGTATTGTGCAAAAAACTAAGTGTGGAGATTGTGCTAATGCTCCAGTTATTAAGGATATTTGCGAGCAAGTAAAATAATTTTAGTTTTTTTGAATTTTTTAAAAAAATCAATTAACTTGACCCCAAATATTATTTGTCTTTATCCATCCTGAATAATTTCCGGACTTAACAAGGCACCATTCATTTTTACATTTTTTTATCAACAACAATCTTCCTTTCTCTAGAAGAAATAGTGGTTTAGAAAAATTGGTTGGTTTTTTAAATAATATTTTATCTTCTAAAATAATTATAGAATTTGATTTTTTGAGCTGAGAAACATGTATCCATCCACTATTATTTTTTTGATCTATTATTCTTCTAAAATTTTCCTTTTTATCAATTAATTTAATTGGTAAATTAATTTTTTTGTAAATATATTTAATTGGGTAATCTAATCCTGGACCATATCTAACATTAACCTTGTTTTTCTTAAGTGATAAAAAAATTTCCTTAGCAAATGAAGTATTTATTAAAAAAGCAAAAAAAAATAAAACTAAGACTATTATTTTTCTCATTTTAGCACAGACAATTTTTTCTTTTTTTTATATTTGCTTTTCTAAAATTTAAATTTAAAAGATCAAATATAAAAATGTTACCATCTTGATTTTGCCCTATATTTAAAATTTTTTTTATTATCTCATTTGCCTGTATTGTCCCGATTATCCCAGCTATCGTTCCGAGTACTCCTTCATATTCACAATTAAATTGATCGTCCGATATTTTGTCTTCTTGATAGAAACACCTTAGGCAAGGAATGTTCCTTTTTTTAAAATCAAAAATAAAAATATGTCCATCAAACTTACTTATTGCTCCCGTAATTAATATTTTTTTGTATTTGATACACTGATCATTTAATAAGAACTTTGTAGTAAAATTATCAGATCCATCAATTATATATTCGTATTTTTTCATAATATTTTTTATATTATTTTTAGTTAATCTAGTGTTTAAAATTTTTGTTTTAGTATTAGGATTTATAAATTTTATTTTATTTTTAATTACACTTACCTTAGATTTTCCAACATCTTTTGTATCAAAAAGACTTTGCCTGTGTATATTAGATAAATCAATTTTATCATTATCTATAATACATAATTCACCGACACCTGCTCTAGATAAATATTCAGCAGCTGGACATCCTAGTCCACCTGCGCCTACTATTAATACTTTAGAATTTAATATTTTTTTTTGTCCATTAATCCCAATTTTTTTTAGGATAATTTGCCTAGAAAATCTTTTAATTGTTGATTTAGTTAATTGATTTCTCATTTTCCAGTAGACCCAAATCCATCTTTTCCTCTTATTGTAACAGGTAAAATCTCAGTTTCTTCTAATTCAATTTTTTGCACTGGGGTCAAAATCATTTGTGCTACTCGATCTTTATTATTAATTACAAAGTCATTATTACCATTATTAAAAAGTATAATTTTTAATTCACCTCTATAATCACTATCTATAGTTCCGGGAGAGTTTAAAACTGTAATATTATACTTCGCTGCTAGACCTGATCGAGGTCTAATTTGTATCTCATAATCTTCAGAAAAAGCAACAGACAAACCAGTTGGTATTAAACAAGATTTTTTTGGGGGCAGCTTAATTGATTTATCAAGATGTGCCATCAAATCCATTCCAGATGCGCCGGATGTTTTATAACTTGGAAGTTCCACTGTAGGATCTAACTTTTTAATTAATACTTTAACCATTTAATTTTAGTTTAAATAGTTAATTACTCTGTCGATTATATCATTAGAAATTTCTGATTTTTTTTTCATATGAATTATTTCATTATTTAAATTTTTGTCTTTATAAAAAATAGAAACTTCATTATAGTCTGAATTAAATCCTATTGATTTATTAGATACATCATTTGCAATAAGCCAGTCACAATTTTTATTAAGGAGTTTTTCATTTGCATTTTCATTTAAATTGTTCGTTTCAGCAGCAAACCCAATAACCAACTTAGGTCTTAAAGAATTATGATTTGAAACATAATCTAAAATATCAACATTTTTTTCTAAACTTAAATTTAAAAAATCTTTTTTTTTGATTTTATTTTTTTGTGGATTTTTGACTTTAAAATCAGAAACTGCTGAAGAAAAAATTGCAACATCAACAGGTAAATTTTCTTTGGTAGCTCTTAACATTTGTTCAGCAGTTTCAACTTTTATTAAGTTTATATTATTTTCAGTTTTTAAATTTGTTGGACCTGATATAAGTGTTGTTTCAAAACCTTTTTGATAAAGAGATTTTGCCAAAGCAAAACCTTGTTTACCGGATGACTTATTTGTTATAAATCTGACAGGATCTATATATTCTATAGTAGGTCCTGCTGTTACTAAGGCTCGAAATTTTCTAGTATGATTAAGTCTATTAAAGTAATTATTTATTTCATTAGCAATATTATTAGGTTCAGCCATTTTTCCTTCACCATATTCTCCACAAGCCATTTCCCCAATATCTGGGCCAATTAATTTATATCCGTAAGACTTGAGTTTTTTTACATTATCTTTAGTAGATGAATGTTCCCACATTCTTACGTTCATAGCAGGTACTAAAAAAATTTGTTTATTTGAGGCTAAAAGAACAGTCGAAGCAAGATCTTCTGCTGAACCGGTGCTTAATTTTGAAATTGTATTAGCTGTAGCTGGAGCAACAATAATTGAATCTGCCCATCTTGACAGAGAGATATGATCCATCTCAGCTTCATTTTCAATGCTAAATAAATCATCATACACTTTCTCTTGTGAAAGAGATGTTATGGAAAGAGGCGTTATAAACTTTTTTGCACTTTCTGTAATTATAGTCTTAATTTTTGCTTGATGTCTTTTTAATATCCTTATTAATTCTAAAGATTTGTATGCAGATATACCACCACAAATTATTAATAGAATTTTTTTGTCTTTTAAATTTTTCATTTTGTAAATTAAAATACTAATAGGCCAATAATTACAAGCAATAATAATCCAATTATAGATTGATTTCTAAAAGCTATCATTTGAGTTTTTTCATTATTTAATTCTGTGTAAGAATTAGAATTTTGAGGTATCTGACCACTTGCTAAGAATGTAAGAGCCTGATCTGCTTTATCCATTATTTCAGGAAATTCAGGCAGTCTTTTTAAAACTTCAGATGTATTTTTAAGAGTTTCAT
>MDSV01019382.1_pt1 | contig 12830 bp, 8 predicted proteins | sample 810851 | NCBI WGS metagenome assembly MDSV01 (sample SAMN05326640, study PRJNA326480) | marine metagenome | isolation source: seawater | place: Atlantic Ocean: North East | collected 2012 | reverse complement strand
TAAATCTTCGGCTTCGAAGTAATGGGCAAACTGATACAACCCCGATATTGATTGTTCATCAGGATCCACCAACAAAACGCTTAACAACTCCGGTGATAAATCAACTCGCCAGTCTTCCTGCAAATAATCTTGGGTGGCAACCACACCAGCACCGAGAATACTTTCATTGACATTACTCAATAGCCAATAGCTACTGTTTGCTTGCTCAACATACCTGGCTGACTCTGCAAACCTAACGGAAAGTAACCGTCTATTATCGTCAACTTGGTAGCGGCTCAAACCAAAAAGCTCTCTGCCACCCGGAGCAATGGCGTTAATATGGATGAACTCGTTACCAATACGTTGCCAATCGCCTCGCTCTGAATTAATTGATTCCGTACCACTTTGTTGAATGGCTTTATTACTCTGCGCTAACTGCTCTAAAGGTGGAGATACGTATTCACCCAAAAGCAAGCTAAATACCATAACAAGCAGCGTAGGTTTTAAAACCGCAAATACGATTCTAGAGACACGAACCCCAGCTGATTGCATAACAACTAATTCATTACTGGAGGCAAGTATGCCCAGCCCAATCAGAGCACCACCAAGTGCAGCGAAAGGAAGTAATTCGTAAACGCTTGTCGGCATAGTCAGCAACACGAAAGCAAATGCACTCGCCATAGAATAATTTTCGTCAGTATCTGCAAACTGATCAAGTAAACTAAATATCAAATCGAGCGTAGCAATTAAACCAATTACAACGAGCATTGACAGCAACACAGTGTTACGAATATGTCGATCCAGTTGTATCATGCCGAACGACCTAACGATAGAAAACGTCCTAACTCAGGAATTCGATAGAGAATTATGCCCATTGCAATAAATAAACTATGAACCCACCATAACCCAATCGTCGCGTTGATCTCACCTTCGGCCACCATATCTCGTGACAACTGCAGCAATAAGAAGTAGCTCGCGTAGATCACAGCCGCTGAAATTAATTTGCTGTACCGACCCTGACGCGGGTCAACCTTGCTCATAGGAACAGCAATCATCGTAATCACTGGTATTAGAAAAATAATTGATAATCGCCATTGCAATTCTGCTTGATGCTCAGGCTCAGAAGATCCTATCAAATCAAGAGTGCTCAATGACTCTTCCTCAACGCTTGCTTCGAATTCGGTTGACGTGGGAAGTAATAAATACTGCGCATCAAATTGGGCTACTGAGAAATCAGCTAAGCCGGGAGTGCCGTCATATTGATAAACGTTTTCCATACGCATAAATCGAGCGCCAGTTTCAGTATCGATAATCGGCCTAGCTGATTCAGCAATTAATATCCTGGGGGATGAATCACTCGAGTCTGATTCCTGCTCTTCATCGTCATTAGTCCTTTGATTACTCTCTGCGCTTAACGCCACGAAGACATTTTCTAATTGCCTGCCTAATTCAGGAATCATGCTGGTAGATTCGGCATAAGTTACTCGACCGCCATCATTAAAATTCTGGAATTGCCCTGCGACAATAAGATCAATCTCTGTGAGTTGATCCTGGTTCTGTTTAAGTTGCTCAGTATGCCTTGCTCCCCAAGGAACAACACTTAAACTAAGAACAGCTATAAATAACATCACGCTAACTGACGTAATTGCGGTAAAGAAGAGCAATCGGCGTTGGCTAAATCCCGATCCGAATAAAACCACCATTTCATTCTCAGCATACATCCTTCCATAAGTGAGCAAAATTCCAAGAAAGAATGCGAGAGGAATAATAACCAGAAAAAAATCAGGTAGGCGATAAAACATTAAAAGCAACAGAACGTCCGAAGCAAGCTCTCCAGCCACTGCCTGGCCTAGATATTGAATAAATCGACTGGTCAGGCCAACCACCAATAATATGAGCGAGACCGCGGTCATCACTTGCAGAATTTGCTTGCTGAGATAGCGGAAAATAATCAAAGTGAAAAGATGCCTGATTAGAGCTAGCGTTTAGTTTACTCGAATGAGTTAATAAAAGTCAGCTAGTTAGCCAAGCAATACAACAGATTAAGCAACCTGAACTTCTTGAACCTCTTGAATCTCTGGATGACCCAGCATAGATTTAAAGGCGATGGGGACCTGAGTGATTTTGTGCTTATCAAAATCAAAGAAAACAACACCAATCTTGGCATTGCATACTACCGCCTCCATAGCACTATTGGTTACCTGAATTCCGATATCAAACCCATACCGATTAAACTTGCTCACGCCCACTTCGACTATTAAATAGTCATTAGCAAAGGATTCTGATTGATAATCTACCGCAAGATCAGTAACTACCAAACCTAGGCCATAGATATTGGATTCAGTAAAGCCAAGGCTAGCGAGAAATTGAAGACGTGCCTCATGGAGAATATTGACCATTGAAATGCTATCGAGATGCTTTGCGTAATTAACATCGCTGATTCCAACTATTCGCTCCATCCTGAATAGAAAATGTTCAGGTACGGCTACTTTAATGCGAGGCATCTCGGCTCCTTCAGGTGGTATTGCGATGCGTTAATATGATCTGACAACTAAAATTAAGATTGGTTCAAACAAGTTTGCAGAGGAATTTCCATAAATCTTAGCAGATTTTTTTGAATAACCCGAAGATGGTTTGCTTAATTTTTGAGCACTATTGCTTAACTATCTGAATAACTTTAGGATTACCGCTCTTAAAAAATCACGCTTAATTTTCTCAGTCGCAAGGAGAGTGTCCACCCATGAGGTATTCAATAAGAACGGGATCTCCCGAGAAAATAAATGCAGATTGCATAGTCGTGGCTATTTGGAATAAGGGTGCGTTGTCTGATGAAGCGAAGCTGTTAGATACAGCCACGCAAAAGGTAATTACTAAAATAATTCAATCTGGCGATTTCACTGGCAAACTAGGTGAAACGCAGGTGATCCACAATATCAATGGGGCTGTCGGAAAACGAATCCTACTAGTGGGCTCTGGGGACAAGAAAAAATTAAGTGGCAGTTCGGTAGCCAAATTAATCAATTCAGCATTGAAAGCTGTTCTTAAGCTTAAAGCCAGCTCCTTGCATTTTGCTTTACATAGCCTGAATGTGATTGATCGCGACAGCAATTGGCTAGCAGCAAGACTTGCCCAAGAAGCAGAAGTTCTGAACTATCAATACGATACAACCAAAAGCAAAAAAGCGAAGGCTTTCACAACGAAGTCAATTACGGTTTCCGCCCTTCCCGGCAGCGGCCGCAAAAACACTGAAACTGCACTCAAGCGCGGCCAGGCTATCGGCAAAGCTGTTAATCGCGCCCGAGAACTCGGTAATTTACCCGGCAATATCTGTACCCCTACCTATCTAGCACAACAGGCGACTATTATCGCTGATCGCAACCGATCAGTAACAACGCAAATTCTTAGTGAAAAACAAATGGCGAAGTTAGGCATGGGATCACTTTTATCAGTCTCCGCCGGCTCTGCGGAAGAAGCAAAGCTAATCGTAATCCGCTACAAAGGTGCCAAGGCCGACAGTAAACCCTATGCAATTGTTGGGAAAGGCATCACTTTCGATACAGGCGGCATTAGCTTAAAAGCTGGCGGTGGTATGGACGAGATGAAATTCGACATGTGTGGTGCAGCTAGCGTCATAGCTACGATGGCTTGCGTGGCGGATCTCAAATTACCTATTAATGTGGTCGGAATCGTGGCAGCTGCAGAAAATATGCCTGGCAGTCGCGCCACAAAACCCGGTGATATAGTGACTAGTATGTCGGGTCAGACTATTGAGGTACTCAATACTGATGCAGAAGGTCGTTTGGTGCTGTGCGATGCACTCACCTATGTGGAGAAATTCAAGCCTCGCAGCGTCATCGACATAGCGACGCTAACCGGCGCTGCAGTGGCAACCTTTGGCTCTCTCGCAAATGCTCTTTTGAGCAATAATGACAAACTCGCAGAGACTCTCATCGACTGTGGGCAAGATGCTTTGGATAGAGCCTGGCAATTACCACTTTGGGATGAATACCAGGGATTACTTAATAGTAATTTTGCAGACATAGCCAACATTGGCGGGCCTCGCGCTGGCACCATCACCGCTGCCTGTTTTCTTTCTCGCTTCACTGAGAAGCAAAAATGGGCTCATCTTGATATAGCCGGTTCGGCCTGGCATTCAGGCGCCCAAAAGGGTGCAACTGGAAGGCCGGTGCCCTTGTTAGTTGAGTATTTAAGCCGCCAGAAAGCCTAAATAAGATCTGGATTAGTTTGTAAATGGGTCAAATCAATTTTTATTCTCTTACACAAGGCGATGCAGAGTCTCGCCTAGAAGTCGCCTGTCGACTTGCAGAGAAAGCCTTTGGGCTTGGCCACAAAATATTTATTCAAGTTAATGATGAACAACAGCGACGTCAGCTAGATGAACTACTATGGCTATTCAAAGCCAATAGTTTCATTCCCCACGCTATCGGCAACTCTGGATCTGAATTAGTAGAAATTGACATCAAACCTTCTGCAGTCCATCAGGATGTACTCATTAATCTTTCCTCAGGCAGCTGTGAGCAATTTCAACACTACAGTCGCATTAACGAAATCGTTGGCCCAGACAAAGACAGTCTAGATAATGGGCGGCGCAATTATCGTTTCTATAAAGCTCAAGGTTTTAAGCCTGACACCCATAAAGTATAAAATGGCAGGCATTGAAACACAGTAATAGCCCAGGCCTTAATGTATACTTGCGCCTTTTTTTGACATAGCCGCTGCAATAGAGAGATGGACAAAACCTACCAACCACAAGATATAGAAGACCGCTGGTACCATGAGTGGGAAGAGCGGGGTTACTTCGCACCGCAGGGAACGGGCGATCCCTATTGCATTGTAATCCCCCCGCCCAATGTAACGGGCCGCTTACACATGGGGCATGGCTTCCAACACGCTATTATGGACGCCCTTACTCGCTATCATCGTATGCTTGGTTGCCAAACTTTATGGCAAGTCGGTACCGACCATGCCGGCATCGCAACGCAAATGGTAGTCGAACGAAAACTCAACGCAGCCGGAACCAGTCGTCAAGAAATTGGTCGCGAAAAATTTGTTGAAAAAGCCTGGGGGTGGAAAGAAGAATCTGGCGGTATTATCACGCAACAACTTCGGCGCATGGGGTCTTCCCTGGATTGGTCCAGAGAACGCTTCACCATGGATGACGAATTATCGGCAGTGGTAGAGAAGGTTTTTGTCGACTTATTTGATGAAGGGCTAATTTATCGCGGCAATCGATTAGTAAATTGGGATCCTAGTTTGCGCACAGCAATATCCGACTTAGAAGTTATCTCTGAAGAAGAAAATGGTTCATTGTGGCATTTCCGTTACCCACTAGCAGACGGAGTAACCACCGCGAGCGGCGAAAGCTATGTAACTATTGCCACTACTCGCCCAGAAACACTATTAGGCGATTCCGCTGTGGCGGTGCACCCAGAAGACGAGCGCTATGCCAGCTTAGTCGGCAAATATGTTGATCTGCCTTTGTGTGATCGGCGAATCAAAATAATCGCCGACGATTATGTCGACCCAGAATTCGGTACAGGTTGTGTAAAGATAACTCCAGCACACGATTTCAATGACTATGAAATCGGGAAACGGCACCAATTAGAGATGATCAATATTCTCACTGATAACGCTAGCATCAATGACAATGCACCAGTGGCATATCGGAGAATGGATCGTTTCGAAGCGCGCAAGCAAATTGTTACCGATATAGAAAAACTTGGCTTTCTCGAAAAAATTGAAACACATAAATTAAAAGTGCCCAGAGGCGACCGTAGCGGCGTGATCATTGAGCCCTATCTAACTCATCAATGGTATGTAGCAATACAAAGCCTGGCTGATCCTGCAATTAAAGCCGTTGAAGACGGTGACATTGAATTTGTCCCAAAGAACTGGGAGAACACCTATTTTGCCTGGATGCGAAATATTCAAGACTGGTGTATAAGCCGACAATTGTGGTGGGGTCACCGAATCCCTGCTTGGTATGACAATGATGGCAATGTCTATTCTGCTTGCGATGAGGCAGCCGTCCGAACCAAGTATGATTTGGATGCAGAAGTGGAACTATCTCAAGATGAAGACGTATTAGACACATGGTTTTCATCTGCCTTGTGGACATTTTCTACCCTAGGTTGGCCTAACGATCACGAATATTTTGATAAATTTCATCCCACAAATGTATTAGTAACCGGCTTCGATATTATTTTCTTTTGGGTTGCCCGCATGATTATGATGACCCTTAAATTTACTAACCAAATTCCTTTTAAGAAAGTCTACATTACAGGATTGGTTAGAGATGAATACGGACATAAAATGTCAAAGTCAAAAGGAAATATACTCGACCCGATTGATCTTATTGATGGAATTAAACTAGACGAGCTAATTACCAAGCGCACTGCCGACATGATGCAACCCCAGCTTCTACAAAAGATAGAGAAACATACTCGCGAATCATTCCCGGATGGCATTACTGGTTATGGTACAGACGCTCTAAGATTTACATTCTACTCACTGGCTTCAACTGGCAGAGATATAAAATTTGATCTAGGCCGTACCGAAGGCTTCCGCAATTTTTGTAACAAGATTTGGAACGCAGCCCGCTATGTAATGATGAATTCCGAAGGCAAAACTATTCCGGCAGAGTTATCTCTTGAGCACTGCTCGATTGCAGACAGGTGGATCATCAGTCGCTTCAATCAAACATCTGCGCAAGTCGCCGAAGGAATGGAAAATTACCGTTTCGATTTGGTCTCCCAGGCTTTGCATGAATTCATCTGGAATGAGTACTGCGATTGGTATGTAGAGCTTTCCAAGCCTGTGTTATGGGACGAAGAAGCAAACCCAAAACCAGCGCAGACAACTCGACTGGTACTTATATCTACACTAGAGAAGAGCTTGCGCTTACTGCACCCCTTCATGCCTTATATTACAGAAGAAATATGGCAGAAAGTTGCTCCTTTGGTCAGCAATACTGGCGGAAGCATAATGACGCAGGCTTACCCTGGCCCAAGTCTCGACTCTAGTGATAAGGAAGCTGAGGACCACATTGAGTGGCTAAAAGGTGTGATTCTTGCAATTCGCAATATTCGAGGTGAAATGGATATCTCTCCTGCAAAATCGATTAATGTGATTCTGCGCAACGGTTCACCTCAAGATCAGAAAAAGCTTGAAGACTACCGCCCCTATCTGCAAAAACTGGCAAAGCTCAAAACAATTGTGTGGCTCGCAGAGGGCCAAGAAGCTCCTGCCGCAGCAACGCAGCTTTTTAAAGAACTGGAAATCTTGGTACCGCTGGCTGGGCTAATTGATGTAGAGGTAGAGATTACAAGACTATCGAAGGAGATCGCTAAGCTTCAAATGGGCTTAAGAGCAACCTCGAGCAAACTTGGCAATCCGAAATTTGTCGACAATGCACCGGAAGCTATTGTGGCTAAAGAACGGGAAAAACAAGGACAGATGTCTGGAGCTTTGGAGGCTTTGCAGCAAAAACTAAAGCAACTTAAATCAGTCTAGCGCGTTAAAGATCTTTTAGAGAGACTTTCAAAGACATTATCGTTTAAGTCCAAGGTCGTTATTACTAAATTCTTTGAGCCTAAGCTCTTTAGGCATCGAAAAAACAATATTTTCTTCTACACCCTGCAACTCTTCTGGCTCAATATGGCCAATTTCTTGTAGGTGTTTAACAACCTGCTGTACTAATACTTCTGGTGCCGATGCTCCTGCCGTAATACCAAACCGAGATTTACCTTCAAACCAACTTACCTCAATATCGTCCACGCTATCGATTAAATAGGAATCACACCCGAGTCGCTCAGCCAACTCTTTTAAACGATTTGAGTTCGAACTATTTGGTGACCCAACCACCAATAACAAATCGCATTCCAGAGCCAGTTGCTTGACCGCGTCTTGGCGGTTTTGTGTAGCATAGCAAATATCATTCTTACGCGGCCCTTGGATAGAAGGAAAACGTTCACGCAGGGCTTCAATAATTTTCGCCGTGTCATCCATCGAGAGTGTTGTCTGTGTTACATAGGACAGCTTATTAGGATAATGGACTTGCAAGGATTGCACATCATCAACTGACTCAACCAAATATATTTTGCCACCAAAACTCCTGTCGTACTGACCCATAGTACCCTCGACCTCAGGATGGAATTGATGCCCAATCAAAACACACTCTCTTCCAGCCCGACTAAACTTAGTCACCTCGAAATGAACTTTCGTTACAAGCGGGCATGTCGCATCAAATACTTTAAAACCTTTTTCTCTTGCTCCTTCTTTTATTTCCCGAGATACACCATGAGCGCTGAATATGACAATAGAAGATCTGCCCTGCCGATCTTTTAAGGGGATGTCGACTAAATCGTCTACAAAGATAGCACCTCTTTTCTGAAGCGTGTTTACCACAAATTTATTGTGCACAACCTCATGCCGGACATAAATTGGTGCCCCGAAAATATCCAATGCTCGATTAACTATATCAATAGCGCGATCTACACCAGCGCAAAAACCACGAGGATTTGCGAGACGGATCGAAGATAATGATTCGGCATGAGTCTGAATGGTCATAGTTATAACCTCTACTCTATACTTTTATTTCGATAGTTTCAGTTCCAGGGACAACCACTGAAATAACTTTAGCTCTGAAAACAATATCTTTTCCTGCCAACGGATGGTTAAAGTCTACTACCATCTCTTGGGCTGTGACTTGTTTAACAATCCCAGGAAGATCGAATCCTGCTGGATCCTTAAAAGAAATAACACTTCCCTTCTCAGTCGGAATCAGATTATCTTCCAGTAAATGTTTAAATTTATCAATGGGAAAACGCTGTATGTTTTTTGGATTTATCTCACCAAACGCGCGCAGGCTCGGAATGATTTTTTTAATCTCATCACCAGCAACCAAGCTTAAGAGCTCTTCTTCAAACCCAGGCAACATGTTGCCATCACCGATGCGGAAGCTTGCAGGCTCTTTATCAAAGTTAGTATCGATTACTTCGCCATTAGTCAAGGATAATGAAAAATTCAGTGTTACCAATGAATCGCTTACAATCAATGCAGCAGTAGAATTATTCACGCGCTTATTACCATGAAATCGATTAGGCAAAACTTCTCAGCTCACCTTCACCATCTATGTTGACTACACAGCGTTGACAGAGTGAGGGATGCGTAGAACTTTCCCCGACATTAGGTATGTGATGCCAGCAACGTTCGCACTTAGCAAAAACGGAAGGGCTAATTAAGAGTTTAAGGCCCTCTACCTCAGTCTCAACTGCCGAACCTGCGGCACTATCTATAGGATGAATAGATGCTCGAGACACAATCAGGACGAATCTTAATTCCTCTTCAAAGCAAGCAAGCAAGTTTGCAAGGTCGTCATTGCAATATAAGTCTACTTCAGCGCTTAGACTCGAACCTAATTTTTTCGCCGCACGCTTTGCCTCTAGTTCTTTATTCACGGCGGTCTTTACTGCTATCACTTTTTGCCAGAACTCATCAGAGAAATTTTCTGATTCTGAAAATTCGGCAACAGACTCAGAAAAATCTGAGAGGAATACTGACGCTACTCTTTCTCCAGGAATACTTTGCCAGATCTCGTCAGCAGTAAAACTAAGAATGGGAGCAATCAACCGACTGAACATTTCCAAAACATGATACATCGCGGTCTGAGTTGAACGCCGCGCCAAACTATCAGCTTGAGTCGTGTACTGTCGATCCTTGATTACGTCAAGATAAAAGCCACCAAGTTCGATAACACAAAAATTATGAATCTTTTGATAGACATTCAAGAAGTTGTAGTCATGGTAATTTTCTATCACATCTTTTTGTAGAAGCTGACATTTCCGAACAATCCAATAATCTAGTGCCAACATTTGCCCCGAAGTAACACCATCTTTAATCGGGCTGAAGCCATTTAAATTAGCCAGCATAAATCGAGAAGTATTTCGAATTCTGCGATAAGCATCAGCTACACGCTTAAATATTTCATCGGAGACTGTCATCTCGCCACGATAATCAGTAGCAGCAACCCACAATCTTAAAACATCAGCTCCATAAAGTTGAAATATCTTCTCTGGGGCTACGGTATTACCAAGGGACTTAGACATCTTTTTCCCTTCCGCATCAACAAAGAAGCCATGGGTTAACACTTCTTTATAGGGTGCTGTGCCATTCATGGCGATAGCAGTTTTTAGAGAAGATAAAAACCAACCTCTGTGCTGATCTGACCCCTCTAAATACAGGTCTGCCGGATATCGCAGCTCTTCTCTTTGCTCCATAACTGAGTCATGAGTTACACCAGAGTCAAACCAAACGTCCATAGTGTCAGTTACTTTTTCATACTGATCAGCATCCGAACCCAGAAGCTCCTCTGGGGCCAAATCAAACCAGGAATCTATTCCTGAGACTTCAATTCGCTTGGCTACTTCTTCAAACAAAGCTGGCGTATCAGGATGTAATGCTTGCGTCTCTTTGTTTACAAACATGGTAATAGGAACACCCCAGGTTCTTTGCCGAGATACACACCAATCCGGGCTGCCCTTTAACATTAACTCGATCCGTGCCTGACCCCAGTCGGGAATCCATTTCACATCTTTCACAGCTTTTAAAGCAGCGCCTAGCAAATCCTGCTCAGTCATGCTTATAAACCACTGCGGTGTTGCCCGATAAATCAGTGGTGTTTTAGTACGCCAACAATGAGCATAGCTGTGGGTGATAGTTTCTTCTGTAACCAGCGCATGTTTGTCTTTAAGTGTGCGAATTACCATCTCATCTACTTTGTAGACATGAGCTCCGCTAAACTCGCCAGCGCCAGCGATAAAGACACCATTTTCATCAACCAGATTCAAGGTGCCCAAGCCATAGTTCTGGCCCACATAAAAATCATCAAGACCATGATCAGGAGCAGTATGAACGGCACCTGTGCCCGCTTCAGTCGTCACATGCTCACCAAGGACTAAAGGAATTTGTTTGTCCAAAAAAGGATGTTGCAACAATATATTTTCCAGAGCAGCACCTTTCACTTCGCCTAGGACTTCAGAGTTTTCTGCTCCATAACGAATAAGAACATCTTCAATCATATCCTTAGCTAGTAAAATGATTTCTTTGCCCTGTGAAGTTTCACATTTGACCAAGGCATAATGTAACTCCGCATGCAAGCAAACTGCTTGATTTGAAGGCAAAGTCCATGGTGTCGTAGTCCAAATTACTACGGAAATAGGGTCAGATATCTCTCTTACTATTAAATCACTAAAAGCACTTAAGAATTTTTTTCGTTCGGCAACAGAAAAACGTACATCGATGGCGGAAGATTGTTTGTCATGGTATTCAACTTCTGCTTCGGCTAGGGCAGAAGCACCAACTACACTCCAATATACGGGTTTATAGCCTTTCACCATATGCCCATTACTGACTATTTTGCCGAGGGCTCGCACGATGTCCGCTTCAGTCTTAAAATTCATTGTTAGATAAGGGTTCTCCCAATCACCGAATACGCCCAAGCGAATGAACCCTGCTTTTTGAATTTCTACTTGTTTTTTTGCGTATTCACGACAGGTTTGCCTAAACTCAGCGAAACTAATCTTTTGACCTGCTTTTCCTTTTTTCTTTTCTACGTTATGTTCAATAGGCAGTCCATGACAATCCCATCCAGGAATAAAGGGTGCATCGAAACCACTCAGTTGTCGTGATTTGACAACGATGTCTTTTAAGGATTTATTGATTGCATGACCTAGGTGCAATTCCCCATTGGCATAAGGAGGCCCATCGTGAAGTATAAACTTGGGACGACCTGCATTTTTTTCACAGATCTTTGTGTACAAATTCAAGTCCTGCCATTTTTTCAACATAGCAGGTTCCCGTTGGGCTAGGTTTGCCTTCATAGGAAATTCTGTGTATGGCAGATTGAGTGTGTCTTTATAGTCCGTCATGTGTTTTTACTAAGCAAATCTTAGGCTTTGCGCTTACGATATCCTCTTATTAAATAATTCTCTCACTTGTTCCACGTCGACACTCATCTGTTGTTTCAGTGCTTCAAGCCCATCGAACTTTAATTCTTCTCTAAGTTTTTTTCTGAAAATAACTTCTATAGTTTTGCCATAAAGATCTTCATCAAAATCTAAAATGTGTGCCTCCAATAAAGCGTTACCCTCCTCCGTTATCGTCGGTCGGTACCCAATGTTTACCGCGGCCTGACGATATCGATCCCCCAGCCTTACTTCGCAAGCAAATACTCCATTTAATGGAATTTTTCGCCGACCGGGATTTAAGTTGCAGGTTGGAAATCCCAAATCAGTTCCCAGTTGCTGTCCATGCTCTACCTCACCTTTCATGGAGAAAGGTCGACCTAATAACTGTTCGACTAGACCAAAGTCATCATTAGCTAATTGCTCCCGAATAAACGTGCTGCTAATCCTTTGACCATTTCGCTCATAAGCCGAAGTTTCTATCACTTCAAAACCAGCCTCGGCACTTTTTTCTTGTAACAACGTAAAATTTCCAGCTCTTCTATGACCAAAACGAAAATCGTTGCCCACAATAAAGCTTGCAACACCGAGCCCCTCAATCAAAATATCTTCAATATATTTTTCCGCACTTAGCTCACTCATTGCCTGATTGAAATTCAAATGAAAAACAAAATCGATTCCGAAGCTCTCCAATAGTTCTAGTTTTTCCTCCAAGGTCGTTAGGCGTGCAGGACAATCATCATCACTTTTGGCAAAAAATTCTTCCGGGTGAGGCTCTATCAAGATTACCAAGGAAGGCAAATTGAGTTGTTCAGCTTTTTGTTTGAGCTGGTCAAGAATTAATTGGTGACCAAGATGCACACCATC
>MDSV01181496.1_pt1 | contig 12831 bp, 3 predicted proteins | sample 810851 | NCBI WGS metagenome assembly MDSV01 (sample SAMN05326640, study PRJNA326480) | marine metagenome | isolation source: seawater | place: Atlantic Ocean: North East | collected 2012 | reverse complement strand
TCTTGATTATCTGCACTAAATTGTGAAAAGGCTGTATTAATATTTGTTGATGCGTTTGGAGTATAGCCTATCCAGTTCCAGCCTGATGCAATTGGAATTTCAACTTCAGAGGGATTATTATAAAGTCCATTATATAAAATAGATGTTTCCTGTTCAAGATTTATTAAATATAAGCTTTTTATATCCATTTGCCATTCAGGATACCAAATTCCACCTGATGAATAGTAGATTGAATTAGTAGTTTGACTTTTTATGTAATCAGAATTAATTAGTTCAGAATTAGCAAATATATTATTGAGTAACATATCATCAGGAGATTCAATATTTAGTGATATCCAATTCCAACCTTCACTCAAATTATTAATATAATCTGGTATGTCATCTGTTCCTATTTGAATTTCATAATCTTCTGTATCTACGGTTTTATATATTTCATTTAATTCATTATCAAGCAGCCAAACTCTATAATTAACAGTTGCATTTGTTGTATTTGCAGGTAAGTAGTTATTTTGAAGAAGGGAGTGGGTATACTCTTCAGAGTCTACAGTCTGTATGTAGCACCAATCTTCATTTTGACCAATCCCTGGAAGTGAACAACAGTCTGAAAAGCAATCTGCAATATTTTCATCAACTTCATAAGGACTATACTCTCCGTCTCCATTATAATCATAATAGCATAAAGAACCATTCCATTCACCATTATTCAAAATACAGTCACTTTCATTTGTATAGGAATCAAGAAGCTCACTACTATCGCAGATTCCATCACCATCACAGGACCTTGTACTACCTTGATGATTTGTGATTTTTCCATATACGTTAAATTGATCCCAGTCTCTTTCATCTGTTAGTAAAATAGGATTACTTTCATATCTTTCTAATTCATATGATATTGGATCAAATTCTTTAATGATTGTTGCCGTATTATTAAAAATTAATGATCCACTATAGTCTCTAGGTCTTAAAAAATAAGAAGTATCTGATTCGATAATTTGTATTCTGATGCTATCACCTAAGGTATAGCCTGGCAATGCTCCTCCTCCAGAATTACAATGATTAACACCTTGTTTTAAAACAATGTGATTTGCAAAATTTTCTTCATTTATACCCATAGGTTCTATTTCAGTAATCCCTAAATCAGAAATACCTAACGGAGATGCGCAGTCAGCATCTTGGATACTATTTTCTCCAACAACTACAATTTGGCTGCCAGGTTCAAAGTTCTCCAAAGCTCTTGGCTTTATTTTTATACGATGTTTTTGATTCTCCCAAGTCCAAGAGACAAACATATCTAATGATTCTTCATCATATAGGTCAGCAGTAATATTTCCATCTGAAGATCCGAGTGTGAAATAATCATCGGAATATTGACTCAATCTATTACCGTAGTCATCTATTGCGGTATAGATTAAACGTGCCCAAATAGTATTATCTACTAATCCATTGATTGATAAATCTGCAGTAGCACTATGAATATTTTCTGCATCAAAGGAACCTAGAGGTATGTACCATCCTCCAAGTAAATAAGCTAATGATACTTCAATTTGACCATTTTCAAAACTATTATCTGTTGCATTCCAATTTAGATTTATATTATCATAGTTCGTTAATAATTCACCACCGTTTGGATAAAAATAATCAGTTTCATTTATTAAGTTAAATTGAGGTAATTTTGTATCAACCTCAAAAATTTCTGATATGGATTCAATAACTACATTTTGATCTGTAATTTGATTATTTCCAATCCCAATTGTCATATATTCATCAGAAAGATCATGATTAACATTACCAAATGCATCTTTAGCACGAACTTCAAACTGACCTAATGTAGTCTCAATATCTGGTATATATATAAGTTCCATTCCGTTATTTTCTACATGTTCAGCTAAAAGAAACGATTCAACGCCTCCATTAATAAAATTTAATTTAATAGGATTATCAATTAATGTTTCATCTGATGCATGCCATCTAACGACTTGATGTTGGCCTGGTTCAAAACTTCTAGATTGATTTGGGAATATCCATGAAACTTCTGGTGGTTTTGTATCGATAGTAAAAGAATTAGAAGTTGATTCAATTAAAGATATTTCTTCTATAACTTCATAAGTGTTCAGATTTGGATTCCCTAGCGTAAAATAACCACTACTATATGCATATGATTTATTACCATAATAATCAACAATATCAAGCCGAATTGAAGCAAATAAAGTATTGATATGATCTGGTACTCCTATTTCAAAGTTGCCTATATTTGGAAAATATGGACCAATTTGTATGTAGGGATCATCTAAATTAGCAGAAACATTTAATTTCATAGGTAACTCTGCTGGAGATGAATCTGTAGCTATCCATGTAATTTGTACAGTATCATCAGAGTTATAAACATCACCATGTGAAGGTGAAAATAATTCAATTTCTGGTTCAACTGTATCAATTGTAAAAGGAGTAGATTGAACTATGATTTCTACTGATTCAGAAAATAAGATTGATAAACAGCTTATGCTTAATAGTATAAAAGTATAAAATTTCATCATTTATTGAGCAGTTCTTGATAACCTTAGACCATATAAGTTAAAGTATGGACCAACTCCAATGCTTAAGCCTGTTGCATGACCATTACCAGAATTTTCATCAAACATAGTGCCACCGTTTTCACAAAAACTAGAAATATAATCTTGATTTGGTTGCAATCCAACAAGCCATAGATTATTATCATGCTTTACCACTTCTGGTGCATTGCCTATCATATCATATAACCCAAAAGGAGAAATTCCATCAGGGTATTGTGCAATATCAGAAATATCAATAGTTACACAGTCACCGCCATCGCAATCAAATTCATTTGAGAATGGAAAGTAAAATTTATTTGAAAAAATATGTGCATAAAAACCAAATTGGTCATAATTACTTGTCCAAATACCATCACCATCATCATCATCATAATCAGATATATCTAAAAAATTAGTAAAATTATTAAGGTCAGTCCCATCGCAGTCTTGATAGTTTTCAAGGCACCACTTACATTCATTAACCTCATCTCCATTACAATATTCATATCCATTTCCATATATAGAGCTACATTCATTAACACACTCCATCATACCTTCCATATCAGGACTTTGAGTACATGCATCGCAGCAAGGACAGTTTGGAGATCCGCATGGGCTTCCACCACAAAGATCTAGATTCATATCCATGCATCCACTGCATGAATCGATACAAGAATCATATTGTCCTGACCAGTCACAACCTTCAATATTATTGCATGAATCCTCATTGAAATATTGCTCACAGTCAGCTGGTTCTGTACTATTTGAATCATTGCATGCCATCTGGCATTCTAAAAATAAATCATTAGCTGATTCTTCACAGCTATCAAATTCTTCATCTGTCATGCATTCATATATTGAGTTGCAATAGCTTGTAGCTTCAGTTTCACAATCAGATTCCATCCACGGCCAGCAACGAGTATTATCTAGTCGTGCAGATTTAGTCCATTCAGAGCCTGATGGTATTCTAAGGCCGTAGTAATCAAGCATTAAACCTACAATAACACCATCAACACAATTTTCGTAATTAAATATAGCAGGCTTTGTTCCAGCTCCTGATTGAATAACAAAAGAAGATCCCTCAAATGAAATATTTTGTGTATAGAAATCTTCAATATTTACACTGCCTGTATTTAAATTTTCATCATTCCCCAGGTCGTTTCCAAGATAATCCTCATTACAGCTTTCTTCGCAACTGCCATCATATTCAATGTCAAAACAATCTGATTCAATATTGTTCTCTATCATAAAATCGGCTATTTCAGTTGGAAAATTTGCTGCATTCGGATCGTTGCAACCTTGAAAGATTATTCTTGAACCATTTTGAGTCATTAGATCATACATTCCATCATTATTTATATCAATATATATAAAAGATCCACCAGGCTGATCATCCATGCCTAAATTTGACCAAAGGCAATTTTGAGATTCTTCATCAAATTCAGAATAAGTATTTGAGGTAGTATAACATGAACAGTCATAGTATGTAGCTTCAGGAGTAAAATTAAACGCATAAGGATCTGTGCATCCAACTTGATTAGAGTATACACAGTCAACATCAGATAAATTATTTAATGCAGCAGGATCGTTGCATTGAATCTGATTTTCATTACCATTGTGTCCTGTATTAAAAAAGTCTGTATAATCTGAACAATTATAGATGGGTTCTTCATTTTCATTTAATGTAAAATCATATGTTTCTAAAAAAGTTACAAGTTCAGCATTCGTTAGTTCATTTTGCATTATTTCATAGCTATAATTAATTGATTCACCTTGATAATTTGAGACTCCCTCAGTTGAGGATATAGATATCATTGTAAATGGTAATTCGCTTGTAACGACGTATCCAGTAGCAATGATTTTAACTAAAACATTTGTACTGTATGTATCTTCAGGAGCTTGTATATAAATCACTCGATCAACTCCAGGGATGACATTTTCTCCTACATCACCAGATACCTGATCACCACCAAAGGTTTGAAAAGGGCCATCATCAATGCTTACCTGTATCTCTACATTAAAAGATGCAAATATTTCTGCATTATCTATTAGGTCGTAATTAACAGCAATAAGACCTGAACCATCAGTGAGTTGTCCTACTGTTAAGTTAGTGATAGATTGTTCATCTTGAGAAAATAAAAATGTAAATAAGAAAATAGTTATTAGCTTTTTAAGCATAATGCCTCCATATATGAGTATTTATTATAAAAATTATACATTTAAAGATAGGGGATATTTATATTTTTTGCAAATATACTTTAGAGGAGAGTGATGCAAATCACTTATAAGATTTTTAGCGCTTTTTTAACACTCTTATGATTTATTTTTTTGATGATATTTTTAGTTCAGATTTAATTGTATTTATAAAATCTTGATGCTTTATTTTAGTAGCAATCTTTAATGCTCTATTAAAAGTATTTGATGAATCTTTAACTTTGCTCATCCTCTGTAAAATACCAAGTTGAATTAAACTCTTAATAAGAAAAATGTTATCATTTATTTTTTCAAAAAAATCAATAGGCGAGTTTAAAATATTAATAGCAGACTTTAAATTATTCTCAGATAGTAAAAATCTAGACATTTCAAAATTTCCAATTTCAACTGCTCTTTGGTTTCCTATTTCTCTAAATAATGATATTCCTTTATTTAGCTTGTCTTTTGCATTATCAATTTGTCCAGAATCAAAAAAAGTAAGTGAAAGGTTGCAGTAGCTGCTAGCCAATCCATTTTTGTCATTTATTTCTTTTTCAATATCTATAGCTTTTAAGTGAAATTCAATAGAATCTTTAAATTTATTTATTTTATGATATACTGATGCTATTCCATCATAGCTATTTGATTCTTGGAATTTATCACCAATTTTTAAAGCTATTTTGAGTTGTTTTTTAAAATTAGATTCTGAATTTTTATAATTCATTAAATTTTTATAGATAATTCCCAGGTTACCGTAAGTCTGACCTAGGCTTCGTTGATCATAGGTGTCTTCTGCTATTGCTATAACTTCTTTATAAATATTTAGAGATTTATCATAATCTCCTCTAATGTTGTAAATTAGTGCCATATTACCAAGTGATTGTAAAATCATTTTTTTAGAATCATTCTTTTTAGAGAGTTTGTATTGTTGTTCAAATTGATTAAAAGCTTCGTTTAATTTTCCTTTTTGAAATAAAACCATTCCAATATGTCCCTCTGATAGGGCGACGCCAATATTATCTTGAATTGATTTAAAAATTTCTAATTCTTGGTTGAATTTTTCTAGTGCTCGATCAAATTTTCCTATATCATATTCACATAAACCTATTTTGCCAAGTATGGGTGCTATATATTCTGGTTTTGAAAGTTTTTTAGCTATTTCAAAGCTTTTAGATAAATACTTTTTAGCATTTTTATAATCATGTTTATAACTGTAATATTGTCCAAGATCTCTAAGTATTTTATAATTTGTTTCAACGCATTTAATTTTATGTTCAAGAAGCTCTTTGTGTATTTCTAATGCCTTGTCCCATTGTCCTTTGTTTAATGATATTTCGGCTATTTTTATTTTAGAGTTTAAATAATAATAATATATATCTTTGCTTTCATCTCTATTATTTAAAAGTTCAGTATATTTTTTTTGTGATTCAATAATTTTTAGTATTCGTTCATAGCATTGTAGTGCTCTATCAAAGTCAAATAAGTTTGAGTGCTTATTGCCAGCAAGATAAAGATATTCTAATGCGCTATCATAATTTTCTGATATATCATAATGGATTGCTAGATCAAAATAAAATGTTTCTAATTTATCTGAAAAATATTCTTCAATGATTTCAGCGACAGCTTTATGTAATATCTTTTTATTTGATATCAGTATAGTACTATAGGCTACATCTCTAGTTAATAAATGTTTAAACTTATAATGATCTGATTGATTAATATAATTATAAATAAAGTCTTCATTTTTTAAATTGTTAATTGTTTTATCTATATTGTTCTCTATACCTAATTTATTTTCTAATTGAGATAGGATTTGAACAAAGAAGTCTTCTCCTATTATTGTAGCTTTTTGTAAAATAAGTTTAAGCGTTTTTTCTAGGTTATCTATCCTTGCAAGTATTAAGGAATTTATACTCTTAGGTATTTCATAAATATTTTTTATTTCTCTGGTATTATTTATTGCTGAGGAAGATTTTTTCTGCTCTTTTATAAGTGATATCCATTCTTCAATAAAAAATGGATTACCTTTTGATTTGTCTATTAATTCTAAAATCACATTATCTTTTAATTTTATTTGAGATGTACTGTTCTTTATTAATCTAATAGAGTCTTCCTTGCTCAATGGTAAAAGATGGATTTCTTTAAAGTGAAGCTCATCATGTAACTTATCTTCAAAAGAAAATTCTGTTCTATATGTTCCCATAAGTAAAATTTGTGAAAAAGCATCTCCATTCCTAGCGTTTTCAACATTTAGGGTATTTATTAAATACTCAAGCATATCTAAAGACATTTTGTCAATCCAGTGCATGTCATCAAATATTATTACATATGGTAACCCCTTTTTATTTGATTCAGTTGAAATTGATTTAATTAATGTTTTTAAAGCTAACCCAATATGATTATGGATTTCATCTCGATCCTTTAGTCTATCATCATTGTAATTAATTCCAATGAGAAATCCTAAAAAGGGAATAGAGGCTTCTATTTGTTCTTTTAGTTCTATATTTTTTTCAATTAAACGTTTTATGGCATCTTCAAATTTATTCTTGGTAATCTCCATAGAGTCTATTTCAGAAATTTTAAAAATATCTTTTATTAATGATATAAATAAAAAATATGGTTTTGAGGATATATTTGATGCGTGGGATAGAGTGAAGGAGATACTTTTATCGCTTTTTAAATATTCATGCAAAAGCCTTGTTTTTCCTATTCCTGCTTCAGCGGTTACTCCAATAAAATTAATCTTACTAAATTCATTTTTTTTAATATTTAATTTTATTGAGTTATATATTTTTTTTAGTATTTTTACTTCATTTTCACGACCTATGAATAGGGATTTGTTGTTTATTAGCTTATCTTTTAATGATTGAACTAAGAACACTGAGATTGGATGGCTTTTCCCTTTTACATTGATTGATGAATTATCTTTAAAGATGAAATCGTCTTTAACTAGTAGCATCGTTTCCTCAGGTATCATAATGCTGTTTAGTGGAGCATTGGATTCCATTCTAGAGGCAAGATTTACTGCATCACCATATACAGTATAATCACCTTCTCTTTCTTTTCCAACTGCTCCTGTTGTAACCATGCCAGTATTTACTCCAATTCTAATTGAAAAATCTATGCCTAGGTCTTTATATCTTTCTGTTTTTTTAAGGATTGAATTGAATTTTTTTAGTTTCTCTAGCATAAGAAGTGCAGTATTAATAGACCTTTGAGTGTCTACCTCACTAGCTTTTTTTGCTCCAAATAGAGCCATTATTTGATCACCAGTATATTTGTCTACATATCCACCATGAATTTCGACGCATCTAGAGAATATTTTGAGTAGTTTATCTACAAGATTTCTTACTTCTTCATGATCTAGTACCTCTGATAATGCAGTAAATCCCTTAATGTCAGCAAATAGTATAGATACCATTCGTCTTTCGCCTTCTTTGAGCTTCACAGTTGTATCTTTTTTCTTATTTACTTTAAATAAGTCATCATCAAATAATTGATCAAAATCTTCCATAGTTCTGTTATTTTGTTAATAAAATAGTTAATTTACTGTATACTAAATTAATACATATTGGCAATATTACTATATTAGGTAAAAAAAAATAAAATAATTTATTATAAGTACCATTATTAATTGCATGTTAAAGTATTTATATAAAGCAATTTATTAAATTATATGGATTACAATTTTAAAGAAATAGAAAAAAAATGGCAAGCGCATTGGGCTAGTGATGCTAGCTTAGATACTGATTATTCTAATGCTAAGAATAAAAAATATTGCTTAACTATGTTTAGTTATCCATCAGGTGATAAGTTACACATAGGGCATTGGTATAATTATGGTCCTGTTGATACATTTGCTAGATATCTTAAAATGAAAGGTTATAATGTGTTTCAGCCTCAGGGTTTTGATGCATTTGGATTACCCGCTGAGAACTATGCTATTAAGCATGGCGTCCATCCTCATGAAAGTACTCATCAGAATATTAAGACAATGAAGAGCCAACTAAAAGCAATTGGTGCTATTTATAATTGGGATAAAGAAGTAGTTACGTGTGATCAGGATTATTATAAATGGACTCAATGGCTATTTTTACAGCTATATAATAATAATTTAGCATACAGAAAAGAGGCTATGGTCAACTGGGATCCTGTTGATCAGACAGTTCTTGCTAATGAGCAAGTTTTATCTGATGGTACTTCTGATAGATCGGGTGCGCTCGTAATTCAAAAGCCTTTAGTTCAATGGTTTTTTAAAATAACGGATTATGCAGAGAAATTGCTAGACTATAGCGATTTAAAATGGCCTAATAAAACAGTGGCAATGCAGAAGAATTGGATAGGAAAGAGCAGTGGGGCTGAAGTTAAGTTTAAGATAGAAAATTCGGAATATGATTTAAATATTTTTACTACTAGGCCTGATACTTTATTTGGTGTTACTTATATGGTCATTGCTCCTGAACATGGACTTATAGAAGAATTTAAATTGTATGATAATCTAAAAATAAAAACTTATTGCGAAGATGCTTCAAATAAAAGTGAGCTTCAGCGTTTAGATTTAGATAAAAATAAAACGGGTGTATTTTCAGGGCTCTATGCAATAAACCCAGTTAATAATAAAAAAACTCCTATTTGGATTGCAGATTATGTTATGATGGGATATGGTACAGGTGCTATTATGGCTGTACCTGGTCATGATCAAAGAGATTTTGAGTTTGCTAAAAAATATTCAATAGATGTAGTTAAAGTTGTAGATGATGGGAATAATGTCAGTATTGAAAATGAAGCATTTAAGGGTCATGGAATGTCAGTAGAATCAGATTTTTTGAATGGATTAAAAACTGAAGATTCTATTAAAAAAATGATATCTCATTTAGAAGATAATGATTTTGGTAAAAAAACTATAACATATAGATTGAAAGATTGGCTTATTTCTAGGCAGAGATATTGGGGAGCTCCTATACCGATTGTTTATGATCCCGATGGTACTCCTCATCCTGTACCAGAAAAGTATTTACCTTGGCTTCTTCCAAATGATGTTGAGTATAAACCTAAAGGCACATCTCCTTTAGGTTCTTCTAAAGAACTAGTAGAGAGAACTGAAAATATTTTTGGTAAAGGATGGACTCCTGAGATTGATACAATGGATACTTTTGTATGCTCATCATGGTATTATCTTAGATATCCTGATTCCAAGAATGATTTAGAAGCATTTAGTAGAGAATCAACATCCTGGCTGCCTGTTGATCATTACATAGGAGGGGCAGAGCATGCAACAATGCATTTGCTTTATGCTCGCTTTATTACAAAAGCATTAAACGATTTAAAAATAATAGATTTTAGCGAACCTTTTAAGCATTTGTATCATCAAGGAACAATAACAAAAGATGGATCAAAAATGTCCAAATCTAAAGGTAATACAGTATCTCCTGATTTGTTTGTTGAAAAATATGGATCTGATACGTTTCGTTGCTATTTAATGTTTATGGGTCCTTATGATGAGGGGGGTGATTGGAACGACAAAGGTATTAAAGGTATTAATAAATTCTTAAGTCGCTCTTTGAGATTATGTCATCTAGAAGCAGAATATAAAGAGAGTAATGAGGACTTATTTATTATTCATTCTACAATAAAATTCATTACTAGCAATCTTGATGAAATGAAATTTAATACTGCATTGAGTCGTTTGATGGAGTTTGTAAATTATTTTTATGCAAAAGGCTTAAACGAGAATACTAGGTCTATATATATGAAATTGCTTGCACCTTTTGCTCCTCATTTATCAGAAGAAGTGTGGTCAATGAAAAATAATAAAAGTATATTTTTATCATCATGGCCAGAATTTGATGAAAAATATTTAGAAAAAGATAATATAAAAATAGCAATCCAAGTCAATGGTAAACTGCGTGCTACTATTGATATTGATAAAAATATAGATAAAGAAGTTTTATTACGACAGTGTAAAGAGCATCCAAATGTAGCTAAGTTTATATTGAATAAAATAGTAATTAGAGAAATTTATGTACCAAATAAAATCGTTAACATTGTAATTAAATAAGGAAAACAAATGAAAAACAATCCATTTTTTATAGAATATGACCAACCTTTTGATTCACTTCCATTTGATGAATTCAAAACAGAACATTTTTTACCAGCTATTGATGAATCTATTAAAATTAGTAATGCTAAGATAGAAAGTATTTGTAGCTGTAATGAAGAACCTTCATTTGAAAATACTATACTTGAGCTTGAAACTTCACATGAGGATTTACAGAGAATAGTAGGTGTTTATTGGCATTTGTTTGGGGCCCATAGCGAAGGTGATTTCAAGCAACTCGCTCAAAAAATAAGTCCTATTGTATCAAGCCATACAAATGATTATATGTTGAATGCTGAATTATTTAAAAAAATTAAGAAAGTTTACGATAATCGTTTAGATATGGATTATAATGAGCATGATTTAAAATTGATTGAAGATACTTATCAATCGTTTATTCGTAATGGTGCTTCGCTTAATGATTCAGATAAAGAGAATTTAAGAAACTTAGACCAGGAGTTGTCTGTATTGTCTCCAAAGTTTTCAAATAATGTTTTAGATGCTCAGAATAGTTTTGAAATGTGGATTAGTGATAAAGAAGACTTAGAAGGTCTTCCAGAAGATGCTATTAACGCAGCATCTGAATCAGCTAAGAAGAAAGATAGGGGCAACGAATGGTTATTTACACTTCAAATGTCAAGCTATCTGCCTTTTATGACATATTCTAAAAAAAGAAATTTAAGAGAAAAGTTATTTAAGGCATATGGTGGTTTGTGTAATGGTGGTGAGTATGATAATACTAGTGTCATAAAAAAAATAGTAAAATTAAAACATAAGAGAGCACAATTGCTTGGTTATAAATCTCATGCAGATTTTGTTCTTGAAAGAAGAATGGCGGAGAATATTGAAAATGTATATGGTTTGCTTGATAATTTATATGAATATTCATATAAAGCTGCAAAATCTGAGATTAAAGAGCTTGAAGAATATGCAATGTCTAAAGATAGTTTAAATTCATTTTTTCAATGGGATTTAATGTATTACAAGGAATTATTAAAAAAGGATAAATATGCATTTGATTCAGAAGAATTAAGACCTTATTTTAAAGCTGAAAATGTTATTAATGGTGTTTTTGATATTGCAAGCAGATTATATGATCTCAAGTTTAAAAAGCTTGAAAATGTACAAACTTGGCATAGTGAAGTAGATTGTTTTGAAGTTAATGATTCTGATGATTCACATATAGGTATACTTTATATTGATTTATTTCCAAGGAGTACAAAAAGAAGTGGAGCATGGATGAATGCTCTACTTGAAAATGGGCTCTATAAAGGAAAAGTAAGGCGTCCGCATGTTTTATTTTGTGCTAGCTTAACTCCATCTACAAAAGAAAAACCCTCATTGTTAAATTATAGGGAAGTAGAAACTGTATTTCATGAGTTTGGGCATTGTTTACATGGCTTGTTGTCAGATGGTAAATATCAGTCAACTAGCGGTACAAATGTATTTTGGGATTTTGTAGAGCTTCCTTCTCAAATTATGGAGAATTGGGTAGGGGAGTCTGATGCATTAAAATTGTTTGCAAAGCATTATGAAACAGGTGAAGTAATTCCTGATGAATTAATTGAAAAGATTAAAAAATCTTCAAATTATGGATCTGGCTATTTATCATTAAGACAATTGTCACTAGGTTATTTAGATATGGCTTGGTATACCAATCTAGATGATGTAGAAGATGTTGAAGAGTTTGAAAATAAGGCTACTGAAAAAACTAAGCTTTTTCCAAGTGTTCCTGGAATGACTGTTTCTAATTCATTTGGTCATATTTTTTCAGGCGGATATTCTGCAGGTTATTATTCTTATAAATGGGCTGAAGTTCTTGATGCAGATGCTTTTGAGAAATTTAAGAAAGATGGTATTTTTAATAAGGAAACAGCGGCTTCTTTTAGAAGTAATATTCTTTCAATGGGTGGTTTAAAGCATCCAATGGATTTATATAAAAAATTCAGAGGCAGAGAACCTGAAGTTGAAGCTCTGTTAAGGAGAGATGAT
>MDSV01120252.1_pt1 | contig 12832 bp, 16 predicted proteins | sample 810851 | NCBI WGS metagenome assembly MDSV01 (sample SAMN05326640, study PRJNA326480) | marine metagenome | isolation source: seawater | place: Atlantic Ocean: North East | collected 2012 | reverse complement strand
TATATAGACTGCTTAAATGACTCTAATTTTGGAGTGAATGTTATTTCTAGTCTTCTAGAGAAAATGGATTAGATATTTATCATCTCTTTCAAATGGTAAATTTATTACTAAATTATGAGTAAATTAAATTTGGCAGGAAAGTAACCAGTTGGGGAAAGACAGCCAAAATAACCAACAACGCTAACTGGATTGCAATAAAAGGAATTACTCCTCTATATATAGAAATAGTTTCTATTTCAGGAGGAGCAACTCCTCTCAAATAAAATAAAGCAAAACCAAAGGGAGGTGTTAGAAAGGATGTCTGTAAATTTATAGCTATCATTATCCCTAACCAGATTGGATCAACTCCATAGGCCATAACAATAGGTCCAACCATAGGTATTAATATAAATATTATTTGTATGAAGTCTAAAATAAAACCCATTAAGAAAATAAGGATCATAACTACCAAGACAATACCTATTACCCCTCCGGGAATCTGAGAAAAAATACTTGTGATTAATTCATCTCCTCCAAATCCCCTAAAAACTAGAACAAAAATAGATGATCCAATTAGTATCATAAACACCATCGAGGTAATCTCTGTAGTGCCTTGTACTGCCTCTGTTAAATTCTTTTTATTCAACTTCCCTTTGGAAAGTGCCAGCAAAATAGCACCAAATGCCCCTACACCTGCAGCTTCGGTAGGTGTTGCGATACCAGCTAGTATAGAACCAAGGACAGCTACAATTAAAAGAAGAGGCGGAGCTAAGTTGGTAAGTACAAGTATCAATGTACTCTGGTCAGATTCTTCTACTTGATGAGCAGGAGCAGTCATTGGATTCAAATAAGACTTAAGAATTACATAAGTTATATAACTAAATACTAATATCATTCCAGGAACTATTGCTCCTAAGAACAAGTCACCAACTGATACAGTTTTTGCAGAGAAATTACCTATGCTTAACTGAGATTGTTGATAAGCAGAAGACAGGACGTCTCCTAAAATTACAAGTGCTACCGATGGAGGAATAATTTGTCCAAGTGTACCTGTCGCACAAATTGTTCCTGTAGCTAAGCTATGATCATAATTTCTGCCTAGCATTATAGGAAGGGATATAAGGCCCATTGCTATAACCGTAGCCCCTACTATTCCGGTACTGGCTGCTATTAACGCTCCAACTAATATTACTGAAATAGCTAGACTTCCTCTAAACCCTCCTATTAGTTCAGCCATATTCCCCAGTAAATCTTCTGCTAGATTAGATTTCTCTAATAATACTCCCATGAAGACAAATAAAGGTACGGCCACCAAATTCATGTTTGTCATATCTCCATATAGTTTTATTGGAATCGCCCCTAAAAGAGCAGGTTCAAAAGCACCAAATAAAATTCCTATACCTGCAAAAAGTAGAGATGTACCAGCTAAAGTAAAAGCAACAGGGAAGCCAGCCATGAAAAATAGACAGATGACAAAAAACATCAACAGAGGAATGAACTCAACCATCTTTAAGTCTCATAAAGCTCTTCAAAGTTTCTGATATGCTTTGTAAGAAAAGCAAAACACAAACAACCAAGAGCAGTGTTTTTTGTAAATAAACTAGTGGAATGCCATCAGGTTCTGGTGATTTTTCCATTATTTTCCATGAAAACTCTACAAAGCCCCAAGAATATATAAATACTGTTACACAAAAGGGCATAAGAAAAATTAGATTTCCTATGACATTTACTAAGGCTTTTCTTTTCTCAGAAAAGTTTCTATAAAAAATATCCACTCTTACATGCGAATCTCTATTGAGAGTAAAAGCAGCACCGAGAAGAAAAAGAGCACCATGAAGGTAGAGAACTACATCTTGTAAAAAGACAGAACCCATATTTAGCCCATATCTCAGAAGAACAACTAAACAAGTAACTAGGACCATTGCTGCAACAAACCAAGAGGAAAACTTACCTATTACCTCCGAGAGGTTATCCAGTTTAGAAGTCAGTTTATTCACAATTCTGCAGAATATTATTTATAATTTAATTGAGGTAATTTATATGGATTTACATTTTTCACAAGAGGAACTTGATTTCCAGAGTTCAGTTAAAAATTGGTTAAAGGACAATTATCCTGAAGATATGAGAGAAAGATATGCCAATAGCCCAAATGGACATCTGACCAGAGAAGAACATATGAGCTGGCAACAATCTCTTTATAAAAGAGGTTGGGCAGGAATAAATTGGCCAAAAGAACATGGAGGTGCTGAGTTCACGGCCGCTCAAAAATATTTATTTAACAAAGAAATGGCAGCAGCAAATGCTCCATCAGTAGTGGCCTTTGGAGAAAAGATGGTTGCCCCTGTGATAATGGCGTTTGGAAGCGATGAGCAAAAGGGGAAGTATTTACCAGATATTCTATCCTCTAAGGTTTGGTGGTGCCAAGGCTACTCAGAGCCTGGATCAGGATCAGATCTCGCTTCGCTCAAAACAAAAGCTGAAGATAAAGATGACCACTATTTAGTAAATGGAGCTAAAACATGGACTACCATGGCTCAATATGCGGACATGATTTTTTGCCTGGTTAGGACTTCTCAAGAAGAAATTCCCCAAAAAGGGATATCTTTTCTGTTAATTGATATGAATTCCCCAGGAATTACTGTTCAGCCAATTGTAACTTTAGACAAAGCTCCAGATGGGGACCAAGAAATTAATACCGTTTTTTTTGAAAATGTGAAAGTACCAAAAGAAAATCTTATCGGCGAGGAAGGAAAAGGATGGACATATGCGAAATATTTATTGGAATTTGAAAGAGGCAATGGTTATTCATCAGAACTTTATGAACAACTGAATAGAGTTAGAAGAATAGCAGGAACTCTTAGTTCAAATGGAATTCCTCTAAATGAAGATGATGAATTTATTAAGAAAACATCTGAGGTAGAAGTTCAAATAAATGCAATGGAAGCAACAGAACTTAGAATACTTGGAAGCTTATCTGCAGGACAGAATGTTGGACCTGAATCATCCTTGCTTAAAACTAGAGGAACAGAAATTGGTCAGCTTATAACAGAAATAGCTGTAGAAGCAGTTGATTATTATGCAATTCCTTTTAATAACCCAGGGCATGGCAGTAATGAACTTCCTATAGGCAGTGCTTTCGCTAATACTTCTGCTCCTAGGTATTTTAATTATAGAAAAGCTAGTATTTATGCTGGCTCTAATGAGATCCAGAGGAATATAATGGCTAAATTAGTACTAGGACTGACATGATTACTCTACTTTCGCCAGCAAAAACTTTAGATTATGAATCACCTTTACCTGTGAAAGACTTCAGTGTTCCTGGCAATTTGAACAAGTCAAAGGAATTGATAAAGGAACTTAGAAAGAAAGATCCTCAAGATTTATCAGATCTGATGGGCCTCAGTGAGAAATTATCAAACTTAAATTTTGAGAGAAATATGAACTGGGAGTCCCCAGTAAAACCCTCTGATGAAATTAGACAAGCAATATTTGCTTTTAAAGGAGATGTATATACCGGTTTATCTGCATATTCTTTAAAGAAATCAGATATTAATTTCCTTGATAATCATGTAAGAATCCTTTCGGGTTTATATGGGGTCTTAAAGCCTTTAGATCTTATGTCCCCTTATAGGCTTGAAATGGGCACAAAACTACAAACTCCAAAAGGGAAAGATCTTTATGAGTTTTGGGGACAAGAGATAACCAATTCAATCAATGAATCTATATTTACACACAAAAATAAATTCATTCTAAATCTAGCTTCAGTTGAATACTTCTCATCAATTAAGAAGGATTTATTGATTGGAGAGGTGATAAGTCCGATTTTTAAAGATTTCAAAAATGGTAAATATAAGATAATTAGTTTTTTTGCCAAGAAAGCAAGAGGTTCAATGACCAGGTATCTTGTTGAGAACAGAATAGATTCTCCAAAAGACATAATCAGTTTTGATTATGAAGGGTATAAATACTCTAAGTCAGAGTCAACTGAATACGCCCCTGTATTTTTAAGAAAAGCTTAAGAGGGTATTTCGCCGTCTAAGTACCTTCTTCTTGGCAATAAATCTTCAAATTCAGGGTCTTTATTTTCAGCTTTTGCTTTAAAAGCAACTGACATTTCATCTCCAATACCCATCGCGTTATTCCACAGAGCTATATGGTTAAGAGCTTCTTCTGTAGTATGATCTCTTCCATAATTTAAAGACTCTTTAGTTCCAGCAATTGCTAGGGGTCCTTTGGAAGCAATATCTTTAGCTACCTCCATGACACCTTCCATCATCTCCTCTTTGCTTTCAAATACTCTGTTGACCAGGCCATGTTTAAGAGCCTCTTCTGGTATAAATCTTCTTCCAGTATAAGCAAGTTCTCTAACTATACCTTCAGGGACCAATCTTGGTATTCTTTGCAGAGTACCAACATCTGCTGCCATTCCTATGTTAATTTCTTGTATGCAGAAAAAAGCATCTTTTGTGCAATAACGTAAGTCTGTGGCAGTTACTAGGTCCATACCGCCTCCTACGCACGCCCCCTGGATAGCTGATATAACTGGAATTCTTGCCTTTTCAAGACAGCTAATAGTGTGTTGCAAATCCAAAGTAACTCGATAAGCCGACTCACTTAACATTCCTTTATGCGTATTGGGCTTAGAGTCTGAAGGTGCAAAGTTTGCTAGGTCCATACCGGCACAAAAGTGTTTACCTTCACCTGATAATACTATTACTCTGGCAGACGCATTATCTGAAAGAGTTTCTACGAGATGAGGTAACTCTGACCAGAAAGCTTTATTCATAGAATTAAATTCATCTGGTCTATTCATTCTTACATGAGCAATTTTGTCCTTTATTTCAAAATCAAAACAGGTGTAATCCATTTTTTTCTCCTTTAGTTAATTAGTTCCTTTAATTCTTTAACATTTATTTCTAGTTCATCAACTAAGTCTAAAGTTTCATGGACAGATAAAGCACTTTTTTTATTTCTACTCATCCTCATTAAACCCTTGCTAAGAGCATTTAGGTGTTTATTTATTTCCTGATTATTATCCATTTATCTTTTACCTTCTTTTGATATGCATATTGTAAAAGAAAATATCTTGCTCACAAGTTAAAGTAGAATAATAGCTATGGATATTAAGGGTTTAGCTGATGGGGCAAAAAAGATAATAAAAGAAGCTTCTAGCAAGGTAATGGAGATATATACTTTAGAGGATGTAGAAATTATTGATAAGCAGGACGGCTCTCCTGTAACTAAAGCAGATTTTGAATCAAACGAGATAATAATCAAAGGCCTTTGGAACCTAGATCCTAATATACCAATACTTTCAGAGGAAGGAAGCCAATTTACAAAAGAAAAACATGAACTCTTTTGGATGATCGACCCGCTAGACGGAACTAAAGAATTTATCAATAGAAATGGTGAATTTACTGTAAATATAGCCTTGATCTACAAGGGCAAACCTATTTTAGGCTTGGTTAGTGCTCCAGCGATAGATGAAACTTTCATAGGAATAAATGGAGAAGGTTCTTTTAAGATAAGTGGTGAGCATGAGAGTGAAATCAAGCCATCATCTGTCGATAAAACTCTAAGTGTAACTGTAAGTAGAAGCCATCAATCTCAAAAAGATAAAGATTTCATTAGCTTAGCCCAAAAAGTCTTTGAAAACGTAAATAAAATGGAAACTGGAAGTTCTTTAAAATTATGCAGGGTAGCAGAAGGGGCGGCTGATATTTATTGCAGATTTGGACCAACTTATCAATGGGACATTGCAGCAGGCCAGGCGATAGTGACTTGTTCTGGAGGCGAAGTGAATTCATTAGAAGGAGATCCTCTTAACTATACATTTGATCCTGAAAAGAAAAATCCAGAGTTTTATTGTATTGGAGATGTTTCTTATGATTGGAAAAGACTTATCACACCTTTATGATTTAATGGACTTCTATAACAATTTTTCCAATATTTTGGTTTTTTAGCATAAGTTTATGAGCGCTTTCAATTTCTGAGATGTTCATAGTTTTGAAGATAATTGGCCTAATCTGATTTTTTTCAATTAGAGGCCACACTATACTTTCTAGGTCTTTCATTACTTGACCTTTAAGTTCTTTATGTCTTGCTCTTATGGTAGAACCTATAATTTTTTGTCTCTTCATCATTAAATGACCAAGGTTGATTTCACTTTTTACCCCTCCCATCAAACCAATAATGATTAGCTTACCTTCAAGACCAAGTATTCTCTGGTTGTTTGGGAAGTAACCTCCGCCAACTGGATCAAGAATTAAATCAAATCCACTTTTGGCCCAAGAACTTATTTCCTCAAATGCCCCTTGACCTCTAACTGCTCCATTCTTAGCTCCTAAGTCTAAACAGAATTTTAATTTTTCTTCATTACCTACTGTTACAAATGAATTAGCTCCAAACGAATTACAAAGTTGTATCGCGGCAGTTCCAATTCCGCTGGCCCCAGCATGTAGCAGTATGTTTTGTCCTTTATATAAGTCTCCTTCTATAAATAAGTTAAGCCAACATGTAGCAAAAACTTCTGGCAAAGAAGCAGATTCTATTATCGATAGATTGCTTGGGACTTTTATAGCCTGAATTGAAGGACAGGATACATATTCTGCATATCCGCCTCCCGCTAGCAGCGCACAAACATTTTCTCCAATTCTCTCTTCATCTATACCTTTTCCAACTTTTACTATTTCTCCGGAGCACTCTAGGCCTAAAATATCACTTTCTCCATCTGGAGGAGGATAATTGCCAGACCTTTGAGCAAGATCAGCTCTATTAATAGCAGTTGCTAGAATTTTGATTAATACCTCACCTTTCTTAGGTTCTGGAGTATCTACTTCAGTCCAAATAAGAGACTCTTCAACAATTTGTATGGCTTTCATAATATGGGCTTTATTCTTGTTTACTTCTGGTTAGTTTGTCTAGTAAAAAATTTGTTATAAGTCAATTTTGTACAATTTTCACTCAAAAATGTAAAATTCGCCAAAATATGACTAAAACTGAAGGGAAAGAAGTAAAAAAACCCGGTACGGCTTTACAGGAGATAAACCTATCTTCCCCTGGAGCTAACCTTGAATCATACATAAACTCAATTCATGGAATAGGTATTCTTACTCCTGAAGAAGAGAAAAAACTTGCAGAAGATCTTTACTATAGAAATGATGTAGATGCAGCAAGGAAATTAGTCTTAGCCCATTTGAGATTTGTAGTGCATATTGCAAAGACTTACAAAGGATATGGTCTTTCTGAAGCTGACTTGATCCAAGAAGGAAATGTTGGCCTTATGAAGGCTGTAAGAAAATTTAACCCTGAAGAAGGCGTTAGACTCATTTCCTATGCCGTACACTGGATAAGAGCAGAAATACATGAATATGTTCTTAGAAACTGGAAGATAGTAAAAATAGCGACTACTAAAGCACAACGAAAATTATTCTTTAATTTAAGAAAAAAGAAACAAGGACTTTCTTGGCTTACAAACTCTGAAGTAGAAAACATAGCAGATGATTTAGGAGTTAAGCCCGAAGAAGTCAGAGAGATGGAAAAAAGAATGAGTGGTATTGATATGTCTTTTGATCCCCCATCTGAATCTGATGAAGAAGAAAATTACTCACCATCAAGCTATTTACCAGATGAAGAAAGCGACCCCCAAAAAATTGTTGAGAAAGAAGTTGATTCTCAAGTGAACACTAAATATTTGTACTCCGCAATTAAAGAGCTTGATGAACGAAGTAAAGGAATAATCTATGATAGGTGGTTATCTGATGAAAAACTCACTCTACATGAATTGGCAGAAAAATATGGAGTTTCAGCTGAAAGGGTTCGCCAAATAGAACAGAATGCTATGAAGAAAGTTAAACAGTCACTAATAATTGAACAGTAATAAGTATTAATGCAGATCTCAGTTAATGGAGAGGAAATGGAAGTTTCTCCAGATTTTACAGTAGCCGACCTTTTAAATTTACTAGAGATAACTCCAGAAAGGCTAGCAGTAGAAAAGAATGGCCATGTCATTTCTAGGAATTTACTAACAGAAATGACTTTAAAAGAAGGAGATAAATTGGAAATAGTCAAAGCAATAGGAGGAGGGTAATCTTTTGAGAGATAACAAATTGCTCATAGGAGATAGAGAGTTTTCCTCAAGACTGCTAGTAGGCACAGGAAAGTACAAAGACTTTAAAGAAACCAATGAAGCGATTACAGAAACAGGTGCTCAAATAGTTACTGTTGCAATTAGAAGGACTAACATAGGCCAAGAGAAAGAAGAAAAAAATATCTTAGATTTCCTAGACCCATCTATTTTTACTATTCTTCCTAATACAGCAGGCTGTTATAACTCAGAAGACGCTGTGCGAACATGTCATCTAGCTAGAGAATTACTCGACGGACATAATCTAATTAAACTTGAAGTGTTGGGAGACAAAGAAACGCTTTATCCTAATATGCCTCAAACTTTGGAGGCTTCTAAGAGACTTGTTGAAGATGGTTTTGATGTCATGGTTTATTGTTCAGATGACCCCATACTCGCAAAGGAACTCGAAGAAATAGGCTGTGTGAGTGTTATGCCTTTGGCTGCTCCTATTGGTTCTGGCTTAGGTATATGCAATCCATATAACATTGAGTTGATACTTAGTAATGCCAAAGTACCCATTATTGTTGATGCAGGAGTTGGAACAGCCTCAGATGCTTCAATAGCAATGGAATTAGGGTGCGATGGAGTCCTCATGAATACAGCAATAGCAAAAGCAAAACACCCTCATTTAATGGCTAGAGCTATGAAAAAGGCAGTTGAATCTGGGAGGGAAGCTTTCTTAGCTGGAAGAATGGAAAAGGTATATCACGGAATTGCCTCTTCTCCTTCAGAAGGGCTAATTAAGTAAATTAGAATGAGTTTTTTGGGTCACGAAGCAGGAACTAGAAGTTTTGTGATACGAAATGGAAGAATTACTCGTTCACAAAAGAAAGCATTAGAAGAATTATCAGATCTATACTTAATAAAAGACGATCTAGCCTCTATTTCAGAGTCCCCATTTTTTAAAGAAGGAGAGCTAGTCTTGGATATAGGATTTGGTTCTGGGGAGAGCTTAATACACTTAGCTACAAACTTTAGAGAAAAAAAATTCTTAGGCATCGAAGTTTATTTATCAGGAATTGGTGGAGTTTTAAGAGATGCCAAGGAAAAGAATCTTACAAACCTAAAGATTATTAACGGAGATGCAGAAAATATACTAATCAACAAGCTTAAAGGGATAACTTTTAACTCTATTCTTTTTTTATTCCCTGATCCATGGCCTAAAAAAAGACACCATAAAAGAAGATTAATAAAAGAAGAGTTTGTACATAGATTGAAAAACATAACTAAGCCCAATGGGCAAATAATGTTTAAGAGTGATTGGCAGGATTATTTTGATTCAGCAAAAGAAATTATTTCAAAAAGTAACTCATGGGAAGAGATAGATGAACATGAATATACTGAGGAATTTAAGAAGCTTCCTAAGACTAGGTTCGAAAGAAAGGCAATTCGAGAAGGAAGAAAAATAAATAACTTAGTTTTTAGAAAATTAGTTTAGTTTCGCCATTAATTTCTTCCACGCATCTGAGCGGTGACTAATTTTATTTTTCTCTTCTTTTGTTAACTCAGCTAAATGTGAATTTAAATGAGGTATGAAAAAAATAGGATCATATCCGAAACCATAACTTCCTGACTCTGCTATTGCTATTCTTCCTTCAAGAGTGCCCTCAGCAGAAATAGGTTCTTCGTTTTTTCTTAAGAAAACCAAACAACATCTAAATCTTGCAGATCTTTCTTCCTCTTTAGTTTCTCTCATAATACGGAGAAGTTTTTTGTTATTTGCTTCATCAGTACCTTTAGAAGAGAATCTAGAAGAAAATATTCCAGGTTGGCCTTTTAAGTAATCTACTTCAAGACCAGAGTCATCTGCTAAAGCGTTCAATCCGGTTACATTAACTGCATGTTCTGCTTTAATTAGTGCGTTTTCATAAAAGGAATTACCGGTTTCTTCAGGAGAAGTTGTATCTTCTGAAAGCTTCGTAAATACAAAATTACTTTCTTGGGCTAAATAGAGGAACTCCTCTAGCTTGCCTTTGTTTTTGGTAGCAATAACTACTTTCATATTTTTCTTGAGAGTTGGTATGTAATTAGCTCACCAAAAAAATTGGGAAAGAAACTTTTTAACAGAGGATTTTCTTTGTTGTTATTTATTATAGTTTTTCTGTCAATCGATATTCTTAGGTCTTTGCACAAGGCCTCAAAATCTTTAATAGTGCATAAATGTATATTTTTAGTGTTGTACCATTCTTGCGGAAGAGCTTTTGTCTTTGGCATCCTTCCCAAGAAAAAAAGACTTAGTCTTGCTTTCCAATGAGCGAAATTTGGGAAAGTAACTATGGAGCTTTTTCCAATCCTAGTGATTTCTAGTAGGGCTTGTTCCGGATTTTCTAATACTTGTATGGTTTCACTGAGCAGTACGTAATCATAAGATTTATCTTTGAAGTTAATCATTCCTTCATCTATATTCTGCTCTATGACGCTTATTCCTCTATCTATACAGGATTGAATATTTATTGAGTCTATTTCCACTCCCAAGCCCTTGACGTTCTTTTCAAGTGATAAAACTTCCAATATAGAACCATCTCCACAACCAAGATCTAGAATACTCGAGTTCTTCTCTACCCAATTAATAATAACTTGATTAGCTTTCATAATTTTCTAAGAATGAATTAATGGCATTTACGTATCTTTCCTGAGGAAACAAGAACGAGTCATGACCTAAATCTGATTCTATATTTAAATAGGTTACCTCTTTTTCTGCTGCAATTAGGCTGTTAACTAGCTCCTTAGATCTAGTAGAGGAAAATCTCCAGTCAGTTGAAAAGGAGATAATTAAAGTATTTGCCTCTATCGGTTTAAAAGTTTTCACTAAGTTACCATTGTGTTTACTTGCCGGATCAAAATAATCTAATACTTTTGTCATCAGTAAATAAGTATTAGCATCAAAATTTTTTGAAAAAGAATCTCCTTGATGTCTTAAATAACTTTCAACTTGGAAATCTACATCAAAGCCATATCCTAACTTTTCTTTCTTTAACTCTCTGCCAAATTTTTCTTTCATAGATTCATCAGAAAGGTAAGTTATATGACCCACCATTCTTGCCAATCTCACACCTCTTCTTGGAGAAGTGTCATTTACAAGATAATTACCATCTTTAAAGTCAGGATCACTTGTTATTGCTTGTCTAGCAACTTCATTGAAGGCTATATTTTGTGCACTTAATTTTGAAGCTGCTGCTATAACACACGACTTATTTATTTTACTTGGATAAGAGATCGACCACTGAAGGGCTTGCATGCCTCCAAGGCTCCCACCTACTACTGCATGCCAAATGTCGATTCCTAAATGATTTGCAAGGAGAGCTTGGCTATTTACCCAGTCCTCAACTGTTAATACAGGAAAATCTGGCCCATAAACTCTTCCTGTTTCAGGGTTTATCGAAGATGGCCCTGTCGAGCCATGACAGCCACCTAGGTTATTTGGCGATACAACGAAGAATTTATTAGTATCTATAGCTTTACCTGGGCCTATTAGGTTATCCCACCATCCAGGCTTTGTATCACCTTCATGAAAACCAGCAGCGTGATGATTGCCGCTCAAGGCATGACAGACAAGAATGGCATTTGATTTTTTTTCGTTTAACTCTCCATAAGTTTCATAGATCAATTCAAACGAATCTAGAGACTTACCACTCTCTAGAATTAAATTTTGTTCATACTTGAATAGCCTTGGTTTTACTATTCCTAATTCTTCTTTTTTCATAAAAAAACCTGCCAGCTGAAGCTAAACAGGTCTTAAAGAGCACCGTTTAGCTGTATTTATAAAGCACCCGCAAGCTGGATCAAATCGGTGCGAGCTAGATTTTATGGAATAAAGAATAGAATGACAACCTGAAACTTAATTAAAGACCAATCCCTAGTTCCAAAATTCTTAAAGATATTCCAGAATTAATAACAAATCCCTTTATAAGAATCTCAACAAAGTAAATACTAAAGAAAGCAAGTATAGGAGAAAAATCTAACATACCTGTGTCTGGCATAACTTGTCTAAATGGTTTGAAGAAGCTATCAGCAATTTCTCTTATCAGTCTTATGATAGGATTTCCTAAGTCTCCAATCCAGCTAAAGATGACCCCTAAGAGCATAATCCAGAAGACAATTCTTACAATGGCCAAAACTATAGAGTAAATAGAGCAGGTAACTAATAACCCTAGATCAAAATCAATAATTTCATTAAAAGAGTAGATTGCAAAAACGAGGAATTGTATGAGTACAGCAAGTATGAGGCTCGCCATATCAAGATTATAAAAAGGTTTAATGATAATTCTAAAAATAGAAATAGGCGGATCTGTAATTTTTAGAATACTCTGAATTAGCGGATTGAAGTAATCTGCTTGTACAAGCCTAAATAGAAAATTTAATAATATAAAGAAGGCATATAAATTAATTATAGATATAAATAAATAGGACATTGAGGTGGTCATTCTTCTTTTCCTAATTTTTTAGCTTTTTTTTCACCTTTTTTAATGGCAGTAATTATATTTTGAGCAACTTCTTTTTCTTTCATATGTTTAATGGCTTCTTCTGTGACCCCGCCCGGAGATGTAACTTGATTCCTTAAGGTTAATAAAGAATCTTTTGAGTTATTAGATAATTTTAATGATCCTTCAAAAAGCTTCTCTATAAGTAATTTTTTATCTTCATCAGGTATTTCAAGGCCTTCAGCCGCTTCAATTAAAGATTCAGCAAAATAAAATACATATGCTGGCCCTGAGCCTATCAAAG
>MDSV01065408.1_pt1 | contig 12832 bp, 14 predicted proteins | sample 810851 | NCBI WGS metagenome assembly MDSV01 (sample SAMN05326640, study PRJNA326480) | marine metagenome | isolation source: seawater | place: Atlantic Ocean: North East | collected 2012 | reverse complement strand
ACTTATAACAGAATTTTGCTTTAACAATATTGATAATAAAGTTCCTATTTTTGATGTAAGATCTTTACGTTCAACAATTAAATCAACAAAACCTGTTTTTTCAACATATTCACTTTTCTGAAACCCTTCAGGTAATTCTTCTTTAACAGTTCCTTGTATAACTCTTGCGCCAGCGAAAGCAATTAGTGCACCCGGTTCTGCAATATGTATGTCACCTAACATTGCATATGATGCGGTAATGCCTCCAGCAGTTGGATCGGTTATACAAACTAAGTAGGGAAGTTCATTTTTCTTTAGTTCATTTATTGCAAGCGTAGTTCTAGTCATTTGTGACAATGAAATTAAACTTTCCATCATTCTCATTCCTCCCCCAGCACTAATACATAAAAACGGTGTTTTATTTTCTATAGCATGCTGAATTCCAAATAAAAAAGCTTCACCTTCAGCTGCCGCCATTGATGCACCTAAAAAATCAAAATCAGATGCCACAGCAGTTATTTTAATATTATTTATTGCTCCTGAAACAACCATCATCCCACAATCTAATCCAGTTTTTTTACGAGCACTTTTTAATCTTTCTTTATATGGTTTAGAGTCTGTCCAATTTAAAGGATCGTCTTTAGGAATTGGAGTTTTGAAGATTTCATAATTATTTTTACCAAATAAAATATCAAATCTTTGTTCAGGTTTTATTCTATGATGCTTATTACAATCTGGACAAACCCATAAATTTTTTTCTAAATCTGTTTTTAAAATTGGTCCTCTACAACAAGAGGTCCAATCACTTTTTTCAATATCTTCTTTTGTAGCTCTGTCTCTAATAGCAGTTTTAATTTTTTCACCTGCTTTTATTATTTTTGTTATCCAATTCATTGAATTTTTTTTCTTAATTTTTTTACTATCTTAGTAACATTTGTGACAGTATTTTGTCGATTTTTAATTGATTTAGTAATTTCTTTACATATTGCGCTACCAACTACTAAACCATCTGCTTTTTTAAGAGATTTTATTGTTTTTTCTGTAATTCCAAATCCTATCACAACATTTTTAGATTTATTTTCTTTTTTTATCTTTGAATATCTCTCTAGTATTTTTTTTGGTGAAACTTTTAGTTTCCCACCTGTAGTTGAAAGCATACTTATATAATAAATCATATCATGCGAATCCTTCATAATTTTTTTTAATCTTTCTTTTGAAGTAGTTGGTGAAACTAATTGAATAAAATTCACACCTTTTATTTTACACTTTTGTGCAAATTTTTTATTTTCAGGGTATGGTAAATCCACAACAATCAATCCATCAACAGAAGATTTCTTACATTTTTGTATAAATTTTTTTTCATTGTATTGAAATATCATATTGTAATAACCCATTAATATAATTGGTTTATCTTTTTTAAATTTTTTAAAATCTTTAACAATTGAAAATACATCATTGATTTTAATTCCATTTTTAATTGCCCTATAGGCGCTAGTTTGAATTTGCCCTCCATCTGCTATTGGTGTGTTATGGGGAAATCCTAATTCACAAATATCAGCATAATTTGATATAGATTTAAGTATTTCTAGAGATTTTTTTTTAGAATTATCCCCTGCTACTGTATAAGTTAGTAATGCAGGTCTATTTTCTTTTCTCGCATTTGAAAAAGTTTTGTTAATTAGTGAATTCATTATTTTTTACCTAATCTTTCTTTAAGAATATCGCGATCTTTTTTTGCGTCACCGCAAGAATTTACGATAATGATTGTTTCTTTTTTTAATTTAGGAGCTATCTTAATAGCTTCAGCAAATGCGTGGCTAGGTTCTAAACTAGGATTTAGTCTTTCAAATTTAGTTACCATTACGTGAGCATTTAGAGCCTCCTCATCAGTTGCATAAGTGTATCTTGCTCTTTTAGTATCTTTTAAAAAACAATGTATGGGGCTAACACCAGGATAATCTAATCCAGCACTTATAGATTCAGTGTCATTTATTTGTCCTTCACTATTTTGGCACACATAGGAAGCGGCACCGTGTAGAATACCAACTTTTGCATTTCTACTTAATGGGGCAGCATGTAGTTTTGATTTTTTAGGTCCACCAGCTTCTACACCAATTAATTCTATATGTTTATTATTAAAATCAATGAATTCACTCCAAAAACCATAGGCTGAACTTCCACCACCTACACAATTAATTAATTTAATCCTATTTGGAATTTTCTTAAATTCTTTTTTAAGTTGAACTTTTAATTCTCTAGAAATTTGTGCAGTAGACCAGCCGCAAATTTTTACAAATATATTTGGGCCAACAGTGCTACCTACACACATATGGGTATTATCACAATTTGATACCCAGTATCTCATACATTCACTAACTGCATCGACTAACGTCTGGCTACCAGAGTAAACAGGTACTATTTCTGCTCCATTTTTTTTCATCGCATCACAATTGGGTTTTTGTCTCTTAATATCTTTTGCACCCATAAAAATTTTGCATTTTAGTCCAAATTTTTTAGCAGCCATACTCAACATTTTTCCTGCGTATCCAGCTCCAGTATCTCCTACAATATATTTTTTTCCCATTGCTTTACAAATTAAGGCATGAACAGTTGCATTATATATCTTATGTGCACCACCATTTGCTTCAGAAACTACTTTAGCCCATATTTGAGCACCACCTAGATGATTAGATAAATTTTCTAACTTTACAAATGATGTTGGTGAGCCAATATAATTTTGAAAATAGTAATCTCTTTTTTTAAGAAATTTTTTATCATTTCTAAGTTTTTTAAATTCTTTTGTTAAGTCTTCTACTGGTTTTTTAAGTGTTTCAGGAATAAAGCTTCCACCAAATTTACCTCCCCAAAAACCATATCGATCATGTTGATCAATTAATGGAATACCTTTTTTAAGCCTCATTTTTAATTTCTTTCACTTTATTTAAAAAAATTTCTATTTTTGATTTATCTTTTAATCCAGATGTTTCTAAGCCTCCAGATAAATCTATAAAATCAGCTATTTTTTTATAATTTTCCAGTTGATCATTGTATTTAATATTACCCGCAATCATTATTTCCTTATTTATTTTTATATTTTTAATTATATCAAGATCAAAAGACTCGCTTTTCTCATAACCCTTGCTATCAAATAAAAAAATATCAGTTACTTCAGAAAATTTTTGATGATTTTCTAAGTCTGATTTTTCTTTTAATGTGAATGCTGTAATAATTTTTTTTTGATATTTTTCTTTAATATTTTTTATCTGTTCTGGTGAACAATCATATAATTGATAATAATCAAAAGGTAAGGATTTTATTTTTTCTAAAATGTTTTCATTAGGTTTAACAAGAACAGCAACATATTTGATTTGTTTTTTATTTGTCTTTAAAAGTTTTTTTAAATTTTCATACTCAACAAACCTCGGACTTTTTGGATAATTACATATAAATCCAACAAATTTAGGTGGATTGGGATGGTTGATTATAAAACTTAAGGTATTCGAATCAGAAATACCACATATTTTAGATCCCTTAATCATTTATTTAAATGATCAATTAATTTTTTTATGTTATTTTTTACATTTCCTTTTGTAATAGATCTTCCAATCACTACTCCAGAGACTTTATTTCTAAATGCATCTTTTGGAGTCATTACTCTTGCTTGATCATTTGAACTATCTCCCGGTAGTCTTATTCCCGGGGTAATAATTAATACTTTTTTATATTTTTTTCTAACAAGTTTTGCCTCTTCGGCTGAGCAAACTATTCCATCACATCCTGATTTTATAATAAGACCAGTTTGTTTTAAAACAAGTTTTTCAACTGAATTAATATGACCTATTTCTTTTAGAGACCTGTCATTAAGGCTAGTTAAAACTGTAACTCCTAAAATTTTCAAATTTTTATTAACTTTTTTTGCTTTTTTTTTAATAGCTTTTAGCATATCAAGGCCACCATTTGCGTGAACAGTAATATATTTGCATTTTTTTAAATCTCTTAGGCTGTCTATTGCAGAAAGAGCTGTTTGAGGTATATCGTTAATTTTTAAATCTAACCAAAAATCATTTTTAAATTTTTCTAAAAATTTTCTACCATTTTTTGAATAGAAAAATTGCAATCCAAATTTAGGTACAATTTTAAGATTTTTGTTTTTAGTATTTTTTAAAATATTTTTAATTTTAGATAAATTTGAAGTATCACAAGCAACAAAAATTTTTTTACTCTTCATTATTTAATTTTTTAAACAAGTCTTTAGACATTTTAAAGTGAATAGTTTTTTTTTCTGGGGTATTAACCTTCTGACCTGTTTTAGGATTTCTCGATATCCTAGCTTTTTGAATATTTGTAGAAAAGATACCAAAGCCTCTTAGTTCAACTCTGTCTCCTCTTTTTAGAGCTCTTTTAATTTCATTCAAAATAATATTAGCAAACTTTTCTAAGTCTCTTTTTAAAAAATTTGGATAATTGTTTGATAGTTGTTTTAAGAGCTTTGATTTTACAATAGCCAATTTTATTTTACTTTAGTTATTATTATCTTCTTCTTTTTTCTTCAAATCTTCAGATAGCGATGAAAATGGTAAATTTTTCCCTGAACCTTCAGATCCATATTTTTCTAGCGCTTCTTTTTTCTCTATCTCCTCTAAAAGCTTAATACTTAGCGTTACTTTTCTTTTACTTAAGTCAAGTTCAGCTATTGCACAGTCAAGTTTCTCACCCCCAGTCCATCTATTAGGTCTTGCATCAGCTGCATTAATTGCAATTGCAGATTTTTTAATTTGAAAGTCCATCTCACAACCTTCAGGTCTAACAATTAACCCTTTGTTATCAGTTGAAACTACCTTAACTGTAATTGTTTGATTTTTAGTCTTATCTTTAAACCATTCAAAAGGATCAGTTTGAGTTTGTCTTAAACCAACTCTAATTTTTTGCTCAGAAGTTTTAATCTCTAAAACTTTGACCTTAATTTTATCTCCCTTTTTATACTTAGCTAATTCTTCCTCTCCATTATTTAGATATGTTAAATCATTACAATGAAGAAATGTATCTACATCTAAATCTGGAACTTTTACAAATAATGAATATTCATTTTTGTTAACTACTTCACCTTCAATAATACTACCAAGAGGGTATTTTTTCTCAAATGTTTCGAATGGATTTTCTTGAGTAAGTCTATGAGAAATAGCTACTCTTCTTTTATCCTTATCAATTTCTGTTATTACACAGTCTATCTCATCACCAACCTTAAACATTTTTTTAGCAGAAACATTTTTTTTCGTCCAGCTAAGTTCACTTGAATGGAGAAGAGTTGTTAGACCTGGCTCTAATTCACAAAAAGCTCCAAAATCCATTAATTTAACAACTTTAACTTTATAAATTTTATTCAATTCATAATTTTCAATATGCTCAAAAGGATCAGGTGATAATTGTTTTACCGAACATCCCACTTGTAATTTTTCTTTATCAACACTTATAACTTTTAAGTCATGTTTCTCACCAATATTAAATACTTCATCTGGATGATTAACTCTTGAATATGAAATTTCCTGTAAATGCACTAATACATCAAGTTCTCCATTAACATTAAAGAAGCAACCAAAAGAACTATAACCTTTTACTTCTGCACCTTTAATAATATCTCCAACTTTATATTTATCTACTATTTTGGCTTTATCTTCTTTCTTAAAAGAAGAAATAATCTCTCTTCTAGATACACAAGCGTTTCCTCTTATTTTATCTAATTTTATAAGTGCAAATTTTTGAGGCTCATTCATTAAATGACTGATATCTTTTAGAGGCTTATCACTTATTTGTGATCCAGGTAAAAACATTAATGATCCTGTATCAATATGTTCTACTATACATCCACCTTTACATTTAGATGTTATCTTACCCATAATTGGTTCATTTTTTTCATAAGCTTCAACTAGTTTATCCCAACCTTTGATTTTTTGAGCTTTACTAGCTGAAACAAGAACCTCACCATTTTTATCTTCGATTTTTTCAAGTAATACAGAAATAACTTCACCAACTTTAATTTTTTCCGACAGACCCATACTTTTTAACTCGTTTATATCTAATACAGGTTCTGACTTTAGTCCTTCTACGAACAAAAATACAAATTTTTCAGTAATTTTATTTATTTTACCCTCAATTATTTTACCTTCCTCTATTTGTATTTTTGAAAGTTGGCTGTTAAGCAATTTTTCGAATTCTTGGGAGCTTGGATTTGATAAGTCTTTATAAATTTCCATTAAGTATTTATTTTCCTGTCTATAATTTTTTTTATTTTTAAAAAACAGGCTCTTTTAGATAACTTTGTCGTGTTAATCAACATAGAATCTTTTGTTTTCTTTAGAGGAGCAATTTTTCTATTATAGTCACTTTTGTCCCTATTTTTAATGCTTTTTAGGACCTCCTTGAAGGTTACGGACTTATTTAATCTAATTAGCTCTTTGTATCTTCTCATCGCTCTTGTTTTAACATTAGCTGTTATGAAAAATTTGAAATCAGCATCGGGAACAATATTGTAAGTTATGTCACGTCCATCAAGCACAGATCCATTATATTTTTTTGCAGGATTGTAGGCAAAATTAATTTGAAATGAATGAATAAGATTTCTTATATTTTTATTTTTCGCAATTATAGACGCTTCTATTCCAACTTCATCAGATAATAGTATTTTTTTATTCAAGTCTTTTAATTTTAAATTTTTAATTTTTTTTTTCAAAAATTTTAAATTGAATTTATTTGGATTGTTAAGTTTGTACAAAGCGACTAAACGATAAGCTTTTCCAGTGTCAAGATATGCTAAATTATAATATTCAGCTAATGATTTAGCAAGTGTTCCAGCACCAGAGGCCGCAGGAGAATCAATTGCAATTTTAAAGAAAATTTTTTTTTGTTTTATCATATTTTAATTTTTAATTTGATTTACAATTTTCAAAAAATCTGGAAAAGATGTTTTTATTGAATCTTTGTCATGTATTTCCCATTCACCTCCAAATGTTAGTGCTGCAACAATGCTTGTCATAAAAACTCTATGATCTTTTAAAAAATTTTTAATAATGATTTTTTTATTTAATTTTAATTTAGGGTTACCAAATATTTTAATTGAATCTTTAGTACTTATTGTTTTAATACCCATTTGATTTAAAATATATTCCCCCCATTTGAGCCTCGGACTCTCTTTTTGATTCAATTCAGATAAATTTTTAAAATAAGATACACCTTTAGCTTTTGCTGCAACTAAAAAAATAATTAGAAATTCATCTATTGCACCACTATTAAGTTTGGAAGGACAATTAATTGATTTTAAAATTTTTGAGCTTTTAACTTTTATATCTGATATTTTTTCACCTTTATATATTCTTAGATTTTTTAATATAATGTTTATTCCCATCCTTTTTAAAATTGTAATTATTCCAGTTCTTGTTGGATTAACATTGACATTTTTGATTGTTAATTCCGATCTATTTAAAAGAGCTGTTAAAACAATAAAAAAAGAACTTGAGCTTATATCTGAAGGAATATTGTAATTAAGCGGTTTTATAAATTGAACCTTTTTTATCTTAATTTCATCGTAATTCTCTTTTTTTTTTACTTTGACAGGAAGTTTTAAATATCTGCACATAAGTTCAGTATGGTTTCTTGATTTTTTAGCTTTAATATATGTTGTACCATTTGATCTCATAGCTGCAAAAATTACAGAACTTTTGCATTGTGCAGAACCTTTGCTTTCTAGATATTTAATAGGAGTTAAATTTGAAGATCCTTTTATTGTTAATGGTAAATTTTTATTTTTTTTTAATTTAAATTTTGCACCAAATTTACTTAATGGGTCAGAAATTCTTTTAAAATCTCTTTTTGATAAACTTTTATCACCAATTAACTTTATTGGATAATGTGTATTAATCACTAAACCAAGTAAGAGTCTGCCTAATGTTCCAGAATTTTCTGCGTTAATTTCTAGGTTTTTTTTATATTTATAACCCTCAATACCTTTGCCATAAATAGTAAATTGGTTATTTTCAAAGCTCGACCTTATACCTAGTTTTTTAATAGCACGAATTGCTGATAGTACATCATCTGAAATTAATAGATTTTTTGCTTTAGACACACCATTTGCTAAAGAGGAAAACAAAACCCACCTAATACTAATACTTTTATCACCACTTACCTTAATAGTTTTTTTAAAATCTTTAATTTTATTTTTAATTTTTACTGAGTTTGACATAAAAAAATTTAGTTGAACTTAAAATTGTCACCAAAATAAGCATTTTTTGCATTTATGTTATTCACTAAGTTAGAAGGTGTATCTTGTGCTATAATTTTTCCATTACTTAAAATCATTGCTACATCCACACAAGCTAGGAGGTCTCTTGCTTGATGATCGCATATACAAATAGTAATTTTATTTTCACTTTGTAAGTTAACTATTATCTCTTGCAACATCTTAATAGTTAAAACATCTAATGCTGCAAAACATTCGTCTAATAAAAGAACTTTAGGTTCACTTAATAATGATAACGCAATAACTAATTTTTTTTTCTGTCCACCAGATAAAAATTTTGCCTTAATATCTTTTAAGTTATCTAGCTCAAATTTAGAGATTAAATAATTTATTCTCTCAGATCTATAATTTTTATTTTCAATTACAATTTCGCTTATTGCTTTTAAATTATCATGAAGCGTCAATTCATTAAAAAATCCTCCATATTGTGGAACATATCCAACTTTAAATTTTTTTGTTCTCAGATAAATTGGATAATTTGTTACATCTTGTCCTGTTATTTTTATTGATCCACTATTTGGGCTAATCAATCCTGTAATTAAATTAAATATTGTTGATTTACCTACACCGTTAGGTCCTAACATCCCAAAAATTTGACCTTCATTAATTTTAAAATTTAAATTGTCTAAAATTAATCTTTTTCCATAAGACAAAGAAACATTATTTAATTCAATAATAGAATTTATATTTTTAAAAGATTTTATTCTAAACTTTTTTATAATTGCCATTAATTCTTACTTTTTATGTTAACTTTTTTCTCCTGTTCATACATAAATACTTTAGTATCTTTCGTTTTTATATCTAATTCTATAGCATCAGCCTTTAAGATATTATTTATATCGCTAAAAACTACATTTCTAGAAATTAACATTGAATTTCTTTCTAAAGAAAAATCAAGGTATTCTCCAGTAATATTGTTATCTAAATAATCAATTACTACATTTTTTGAAAAAATAGTATCATAATTCTGAGAATTGAATTTTCCATAATCAGAAACAATTGTCACTTCCTCTGAATTATTCAATTTAATTAAAGCATAAACATTTGTTAGAAATATAATGTTAGAATTAGAAAAATCTATTTCCCCCTCTTTGGCTTTAATTAAATATTCATTACCATCTGCATCTTTAGTGGTGTACTCTACATCTTTTATGATATTAGAATTATAAGTGATATCCTCGTTTTTTTCTTCAAGAATTGTAATTTTATTTTTTTTATAAAATTTTGAATAAATTAAAAGTATTACAAAAAAAATGATTAAAAGAACAAAAAAAATTTTTACAAATTTTTTTATATACATTTATGAAATATTTGATTGTAAAATTGTATGAATATGAATAACACCAATTGTTTTCAAGGGGTTTCCTTTTTTAGTAACTATTAATGAAGTAATTTTTTTATTATTCATTATTGTCAGTGCTTTTGCGGCTAATTCGTCTTTATCAATAGAAATCGGTTTTTTTGTCATAATTTTTTTGACGGGTAGTAAGTGAAAGTTTGAATTTTTTTCAGTATATCTTCTTATTTGTCCATCAGTAATAATTCCAATTGTTTTGTTTTTATTATTTAAAACTATAAGAATTCCTAATTTTTTTTCACTTAATATTTTTAAAGCTCTGTTCATTTTTAAATTTTCTTTTACAAAAGGAATATTATTTCCTGTAATCATTATATCTTCAACAGTTTTAAGCTGAGCTCCCAGATTTCCTGCAGGATGAAGTTTTTTAAAATCCAATTTACCAAATTTTTTATATTTCATTGATGCTATAGCAAGACAGTCACCCAAAGCTAACTGAGTTGTAGTACTCGCAGTTGGAATTATACCTCCTGCCTCATTTGCCTTTGGTGTGAGAAGCTTGATATCTGAAGCTTTATAAAGAATAGAATCCTTTTTAGAAACAATTCCAATTAATAAAATTTTATTCCTTTTTGCATATTGAATTATATTTTTAAGTTCACTTGTTTCACCTGAATTACTAATTAATATCAAAATATCTTTTTTTGAAATCATCCCGAGGTCACCATGTGAAGCTTCACTGGCTAAAATACTGAACGATGGTGTTCCAACAGAGGCAAGTGTAGCTGCAATTTTTGAAGCAATAATTCCACTTTTGCCTACACCACATAGTATTACCTTTGATTGACAATTTCCTATTTGAAATACTGCTTCATTAAATGATTTATTTAAATTTTTTTTTAAACTCTGAAGTGCTTTTATTTCAAGATTGATTACATCTTTTGCAACAGATATAAATTTTCTTCTATTCATTAATGTGACCAGATATCATCTTTAAATAATGCTAAATCAAGATCAACTCTTGTTTTTAAAAATTTTAAACAATCCTCATAAAGTTGAATTCTATTTTCTCTTTTAAGCATTTTAATCAACTCATCGTGAATTTTATGAAGATAAAGAACATCATTAGCACAATATTTTAGTTGAGCTGGCGTCAATTCTCCACCAAAATCTGAACTCTGAAATTGCTTGCTAATATCGATATTTACAAATTCTTTAATTAAAGTTTTTAGAGAATGATTGTCTGAGTATGATCTTGCAAGTTTTGAAGCAATTTTAGTATCAAGTATATTATTTGTTTCAGTTTTTAAATAAAACTTAATATGAGCCATATCTGCTCTTCCATAATGGAAGATCTTTGTTATTCCCTCATCATTTAGCAGTTTTACTAAATTTGGAGCATTATAATTGCTTCTGTCAAATTGAACTATATGTGCGTCTGAATTACCTGATGAGATTTGAATTAGGCACAGTGGATCACGTCTGACATTTAAACCCATAAATTCACCATCTACAGCAATTTTATTGCCTAATTTTAAATCATCTGGTAGATCGTTTTTGTGCAGTTGAATATTATTACTCATTTGTAAATATATATATATGAAAGCAAAAAATTGTCTAATTTTTGGTGGTAGTGGTCAAATTGGTAGGAACTTAATTAGAAAGCTTACAAAAAATAACTATAAGGTAACTGTTGTTACAAGAAACATACATCAAAAAAGTTACATAATTAAAACCCAAGCCAACGCTGGTTATATTGATATCGTTGAATCTAACATATTTGAGGAGCAAAAGCTTAGAAAACTTTTTCAGAAAGCAGATTTTTGTATTAATTTAATTGGAATTTTATATGAAGCAAAAAAAGGAAACACATTCACAAATATTCACGCGGTTTTTCCATCTATATTAGCAAAACTTAGCAAAGAATATAAACTTAAACATTTTATTCATATTTCAGCTCTTGGCATAAATGAAGCTATAGATTCTGAATATGCAAGAAGTAAATTAGATGGAGAAGGAAGAATATTAAAAAATTTTCCTTTAGCAACAATAATTAGGCCATCAATTGTTTATTCAGTAGATGATAACTTTACAACAAATTTTATGACGCTTTTAAATAGGCTGCCTTTTTTCCCATTGTATTATGAAGGAAAAACAAAGTTTGCTCCAATTCATTGTTCGGATTTGACCGATGTAATTTTTCATGTAATTTCACAAGATGTTAATTCAAAAATAATTGAATGTGTTGGACCTGAAATATTAACATTTAAAGAATTATTGAAAAAATTATTAAATTTAATTGGAAAGAAAAAATTATTAATTTCAATGCCCTTACCATTAGCTGAAATGTCTGCTAGATTTTTTGAAATAATGCCAAAGCCAATCTTGACTAGAGATCAATTAAAACTATTGAAATATGACAATATTACATCAGGTAAATATAAAACAAATTCAGATATAGGTGTACCAAGTGTTAAGTATTTTGATAAAGAAGTTAAAAAATATTGTTATATGTGGAGGGAAGGTGGACAATTCTCAACTGAAAGATATAATTCAGAAAATGACATTTAGACTAAAGCTAACTATAGAATTTAAGCAGATCGTATTTTTTTTTCAATAAATTCAGGTACTTCCTCTTTTTCGATAACTTCCTCTTTTTTACCTTTCGGCTGATACGCATATAGCAAATGCAACTTGCAATAAGAAAAATCTTTTAACGAAGATCTTCCACAAAAATAAAATGATTTTTCGTCTGGATGACCAATGGGCCATTTGCAACTATTTTCATCTAGCTCTTCTAGTTGTTTAGGATTTTCTGGCTCAAAATCTTTTTCTATAATTAAAGATTTAAATTTACTTTTACGACCTCTTCTTGATTTTATGTTTTTTACTTCAACAGAATTTTCAAATTTTTGATTAGAAGTTGCGGCTCTAGTCTTTATTTTTGCTGATAAATTAAGTCTATGAGCTTTACCAATAACTGCATTTCTACTTATGCCCCCAATTATTTCAGCAATTTGACTTGCGGTGTTACCTTTTCCCCAAAGCTCTTTTAATTTTGCTACTTTTTCCTCAGTCCAACTCATTATCAATATATTGTATGTTGTTTCTATATAACAACAATATACTGATATAAAATTAAATTAAACAATCAAAAAATGAGAGTTATCAACATTAATATAAAAATTAAGTATATATATGTTTTCAATCCTAACTTGTATTAATAATTAAACTTTATAAAAACAATTTAAATTTATGAGTTATTT
>MDSV01085638.1_pt1 | contig 12833 bp, 12 predicted proteins | sample 810851 | NCBI WGS metagenome assembly MDSV01 (sample SAMN05326640, study PRJNA326480) | marine metagenome | isolation source: seawater | place: Atlantic Ocean: North East | collected 2012 | reverse complement strand
TCGATGGATGAAGAGACAAAGGAAGACTACTAAGAAGCGATCAAGTGCTCGCAAAAAGCACTTGGGTCGCTATGCTAGTTCCCTTGAAAAGTATTGTGCGGATCAGTTGAAACAATACGGGTTAGCCTTTAACTATGAAGAGCGCACATACGAGCTCTCAGAAAAGTTTAAATTCCCCAACAAGTATTACAAGATGACTTCTAAGAAAAAGGACATGACGGACCGTACAGGGTCCGTCGTCCTTCCGATTACATACAAGCCTGATTTTGTTGGTAAAGACCACGACTGGATAATAGAAACAAAAGGATTCCTTCCTTCTCACCACGACTTCCCCATGAGGTGGAAGCTTTTTCTAAGGTATTTAGTTGGAAATAAGCAAGATACGATCGTATTTTTAGCAAAGAATAGCAGCCAGGTGGATCATGCTATTCAAGAAATCTTACGATCAATAAATAATGGAGACATCTAAACTAAGCTGGTACTATTACCATGCTTGTGATAGGGTTCATCAAATAATTGATGACCTATATGAAGCCCTCCACGATGAATATGGTGTTCCCAGGGAAGAGTTAGGAGAAGTAGACAAGGCCCTTGAGGGAGTGAAGACAGCCATTTATCATGAGATTGATCTCATTAAATCAGCTGCCGATGAGCATCAGTCAGAAACGGAGGGCTTACAGTAATAATACAGGGAGGGTAGCTGAATCAAGATTCGTTCGAGCAGCTAGACACAAAGGCCTTTTCGTCACAAAATCAAGTCATACAGAGGACATTCATGATCACATAGACTATTGGCTTGCCATGTCTCAGCAACATGGGAAGCAGTGGGGGGTAGATGTTAAGGGAAACAATCTTCCAGATCAGATATGGGTGGAGTTTAAAAACGTTAGAGGAAATGACGGATGGCTCTATGGGGGAGCCACCATCATTGCGTTTGACATGCCAGAGGAGGGTGGGTTCTCAATAGTGGATAGAGAGGAGTTAGCTTTCTTCTGTGAAAAACATGTCAAGGAGGAGGTTGTTTCAAAGAAAGAAGAAGCTTACTTAAAAAGGTATACTAGGAAAGATAGACAGGATGTCATCACCATTCTTAAGTTGCATGATATCAAGTCCTTAATGTCATACAGGGTGTGGGAATACGATAGAAGATATTGATTATCTTTAATACCCCATGAAGGTAAACAGACACAAGAAGATTAAGATGAATATTGACAAACTCCTTGAAGCCAACGCAAAATATCAAGCGGCAAACGTCTGTGTAAGTAATACTGCAGATCAACAAAAAGAGATCAACAATTACTGTAACAAAAACTTCATCAAGCCTATCAAAGAGATTGATCCAGACTGGTTTGAAATCATAAAAAAACAGAGTGAAGACTAATGACAGAAGCCGCTTACTGTGGCTTGCATTGACAACTGTTTTTTTTGTTCTGCCGAGCAAACTGTCTGGGCAGGAATGCACAATCTTAGAACCTGAAAAACCATACGTCATGGGCCTTACAAAGCCCATTGACGTAGACCTTGATGAGGTAGAGGAAGTTACTCTGCCCGTTGTCTTTCACATTATTCATAAAGGTGAGGTTGATGTAACCAATATATCTGACGAACAGGTTTTGTCTCAAGTAACAGCTCTTGATACTGGCTTTAGATGGGGCCCTGGGATTGACACGAAGATTCAATTTTGTTTAGCTTCTAGAGACCCTGATGGGAACCCCACGAATGGTATAACCAGACACAATGGTATAAGCCTTTTTGGTGAAGAGTATGCTGAGAATGGTGTGGCTAATACGTCTATTGAAGACGGGATAAGTGACCAATCTATGAAGCAAGCTACTGGATGTTGGAATCCTGACGAGTATATAAACATCTATGTTGTATCTGAGATTGGGGGTAACAATGCTGGAGGGGGAGTCCAAGGGTATGCCTATCTCGGACCGACAGGGGATTGTAGGGATGGCATCGTCCAGCTTTACAATGTGACGGGCACGACTGGTGAGCTCAAGCCAGGAAGAACACTTGGCAAGACGTGTGTGCATGAGATGGGCCACCACCTTTCTCTGTACCACACCTTCTCCAATAGCTTTGGTTGTTCTGAAACGAACTGTGAGACTCAAGGCGATCAGGTGTGTGACACTCCGCCAACCACAACCAACATAGGATGCTCGACTTTTGAAAGCGGATGTGAAGATGCCATGATTGAGAACTTCATGGACTACACGGGCGAGACGTGTAAGTACACGTTCACGGAAGGACAGGCGTGTAAAATGCACGAACAGCTTCAGACGGTGAGGAATGATCTCGTAGACAACCTTTCCTGCCTAGCACCTGTAGACTATGACCTTGCCGTGACATCAGCAACGTACGAAGAGACATGGTGTGAGGACTTCCAAGACATTGTGGTGACGGTAACTAACCAGGGCTCACAGTTGGTTCCTCTAACAGAGGTTCAACTCACATGCAACGGAGACGTGTATAACGAGACTGTATTTGACCTTGGATATGGGGTTGGTGTTGAAGTCTTGTTTGAGGACGTCTTTATTGGCGAGGCAGATATGTTTGAGATTGATGTTGTAAGTGCCGTTGATCAATACCTTGACAACAACAACAGCTTTTGGCCCATAGAAACTGTGGAGGGAGACCTGCTAAGTATTGATGTACATAAAGACTTTTGGAACTGTTTGGATTTTCAGTTCCTGAATCCAAACGGAGAGACATTAGTGGAGGCTGAATACGGATCTGGAATTGCTACATACACGTATGACGTTTGCGTCTATGATGGGTGCTATACTGTGGCGGCTCAGGATTGTGCGGGAGATGGTTTCTGCACTATCGACTTTGATGATGATGGCATCTGTGACATTGGGTCAGAAGGGATTGTAGGTAAGATTGGACAAGACACGGTGTTCGCTACAGGCTTTGGCCTCCAGTTTTATGAGTGGGAGCAGCAATGGTGCAATGCCTTACCCCAATGCAACATGGACTACGACGGTAACGGGTACATAGGAACTCAGGACGTCATTGTTCTTCTCGCAGACCTGGGTTGTAATGGCTCATGCTACACAGACCCTAACGACGATCAAATTGTAAACATCCAAGACTTGCTCTTTATGCTATCAAGTGTTGGGCCATGTCCAGAAGAATGAAAAAACTTCTACTTTTTTTCTTGCCCCTTATAGGTTACGGGCAATGTGATATAGAGATAATTGGGTTTGACCCCATCTCCACAGATTTACTACTCACAGTAAACGGAGGTCAATGTGGCTCAAAAGCCGACAGCATTGGTGAGTTTATTCTCGCTCTTGGTTTCAACCCTCCCCTTGATAATAATCCTTGGCCGTGTTTTCCTGATGGCGATTGGATGCTCCTTTTGTACCCTTTGGACTTTCCTGGATTTAGCATAGGGGAAGGACCAGACAACATCCTTCAGACAGGAGACACCTTGTTGTTTAACATCATTGAAGATACTCCAATGGCTGGCAGCGGCACGCTTCAGTGCTGGGAAACAGCGTTGCAAGAAGGCTCTTTCTTCGATGAGTGCGTTGTTCTTACCATTTGGCAAATCAATGACAGCGGGTCTTTAGATGGATCTAGTGAAGGCTTAGGGGGGTTTCCTTATCCTGATGAGGACATCAACAACAACTGGATTGAGTTCTCTTTGGATGGAGCATGCGATCCTCCGCCTCCAGTAGAGCCATCTGACCCAGACTGCGAAGACCCATGTATCCACGTCCCCAACGTATTTACCCCCAACAATGACGGAGCCAACGATTCATGGAAGCCAATCACTCTGTCTAAGTGCTGGATGGAGTGGGAGGTACAGGTGTTTAACAGATGGGGTGGAGTAGTGTGGTGGAGTGTTGACCCTAGTGAAAGGTGGTTTGGCGGTGACACCAGCTACGTTCCAGCTGGCGTATACACATGGATAATACGGGGAACAACTTATAGGTCAACCAAGGTTGTTAAGCTGACTGGACACGTTACGATCTTTCGTTGAAAGTAACCGTCAAGATTTCTTTGGGGGCTTAACCTTTCGCTTCTTTCTTTTAAGAACGTTTGGGGTGTCTTTAGTAGCAAACGGCTCGTCCTTGTAGCCCTTGTATACCTCTACCTCCTTTACCTTCTTGCCCTTGTCATCAAAGTCATCTGACCCTTTGTACTTCTTAACCACTCTTTTCCAGTCACCAATGGTTAGCTCCTTTACTTTACCTCCTTGATCGTCTGTGGTAACAGTTCTTCGTATTCGTTTTTTTATTGGCCTCATAATGCTGGACTTAAAAATCGTTTAGCATGATGTCGTCAATGGCCTCTTGAACTTCGTCAATGGTCGCATCCATCGTCATCATAATGTTCGCCTGAAACCTTTCCTGCTCCTCCCCTTCATTGAATACAACAATCGTCGGGACGACAACAATCTTGTGTTGCTGCTGAAGGTCTGGATCAGCAGCGATGTCCACACGGGCAGTTTCGCAGTCGCTTAGTTTCTCGATCCACGGCACACTGTTTTGTGAGTTAAACGATGCGTTGAACTCAACAACGCATATACCTGATCCGCAAATAGATTTATCCTCTGCAGTTACCGCATAGGTTGCCGCCCACAATAACACAAAGGATGCACAAAGGGTTGTTATAGTTTTCATTCATCACTTTAATTGGTCTATTTTCTCTTCGATGCGCTTGATGTCTCCTTTGATCTCAGTCACATCTTCTTGAGTCGTCATGATTGTTTGACGCACAAGCTGATCTTTCATATCAAACTCCATGCGTGTTATCTCTGGCTCCGAAGGAAGCGGTAGCTCTTTTGCTTCTGCGATATCTGATTGTAACGCAAACCACATAGCCACAACTGTGCCTATCCCCGCTGCTACCATCCCAAGAGTCTTGAGGTCTAGCGTTACTTTAGTATCCTCTCCAATTTGCTGTGCCATTAGGTTGTCTTATTTCTTCTGTAACTCTTCATTGCTTCTCTTCTGTCCTTGCCTTGTTTCCAAGAACCGCGAGCAAACTTATCGGCTCTATCAAACGTATTAAACTCATAAACTTCTCCAGATTTCATAGCCTCGTTGAATGACTGATTCTTCACCTTGCCTTCTTTGTCAAAGGCTATCGTGGGGTAGGCATAATGCTTTCCATCATAACTAACCGTCCCCATCCTGTGAGTTTCGACCTTTCCCCCAGGCAATACATTTCCAACACCCTTGCGGATGGATCTAGCGTGTCTCTTTTTTCCTCTTTTTATAGGCTTCATAGAAGAATGTAATTCAATCCGATAGAGAAGTCGTGCCACTCTCTGTTCCAGTATCTGTTGTATTTACCCTCTGTAAAGATACCAATACTCTTGGTAAGCTTTGTTCCGAACACAAGGCCGAAGCCTAGGTCTAACCACTGGCTGCTGTTCACAAAGTTGTGGTACGAATATTCATCACCAGTATCGAGATGATAAGGCATCACATTGCCCCATGAGTGCAACCAAAATTCCTTTTCGTAGTGGTAGAAGTCAAAGCCTACAACGGCTGAATACAGCCACTGGCCTTGCAACTCAGATCTCTTTTCAGATACGTAATCATCAAGAACTTGAGGGATAACAACTTGCTCCCATACTGCCTGATCGTTTGCTACTAGCTCTCCATCTGGTGAGAAAAACTCTCCTGCGTTTACGTCAATGGTGTACCCCTGTTCCAGAGCCAAGGCGGTATAGTGTATCTGATTGTTGTCGAGAAGCCACTCTTGAAGAGGGTCATACCCGTATGGCTCAGATATTCTCTGAACCACGCCAGCGTTCAAGGAAAGTTTTTTTCCAATCCTTATTCTTCCGCGCTCTGATGCTTCAAAGTATCTGACGTCAGCAAAACCGTCCTGCAAGTACTCTGCTTTGGCAACCCAGTTGTCAGCCACATATCTAGCAAAGTAGTCTTGATCCAGGAAGTTCTTGCCTTGCTGACGTCTCCAGTCAGCCTCGGCAAGGAACTCAAATCCATCATACTTACCCACGGTAGCAGCGTCCCCGTATGTCTTCTCTGTCCCGTCGTAAAAGATGTTGGCCCTGTTCTCGTACCCGAACCTTGCAATCTTTCTTACACCAAGGGTCAGGGAGTAGTCAAAAGGCGTCTCTACAACATTTGTTGTAAGCGGTCCTGTGGCTACAGAAAATACGTCCTGATCAGATACAGAGTTGCCACCGTTTACAGCTGCGTAGAACGTAGCTCTTCTTAGAACATTCTTATAGAAGTCGCTTTGTCCGAATGCCCACCAAGGCAGAAGGACAAGTATAAAAGCTATGACTTGTTTCATTGTCTTACGATTGTCTCTCTTTTTATTCTGCCCTTGTAGTTTGCAATCAAAACATAAACGCCTGGTGTTGGCAGCTCAATGTTTCTCATGTCTGAGAAAGGAATCTTTCTGCCTGACGCATCAACAACCGTTATGATCGTCCCAATAGGCGCCTGAACCCTTACGAATCTACTCGTTGGGTTAGGGTAAAAGTGAATCAGCGATTGAACTGCTATGTCAACTAACGACACCTGGTTGCTACAGTACTCATACTGCTCTACACAAACCGCATCCCAATCAGACTCACAGCAGTAAGGATCGACCTCAATAACCCATGCGTAGCATTCATTGTTTAGCCAGTACGGTTCTCCTGGACCAGTGATACACCCTGCGTCATACAAGCACAAGTCGTTGTTAGGCTCATTAGCTAACTCATTGTAATTCACTGCGTTAGGGTCCATGCAGTCAATAAGAACTTCAATGCAACTGTCATTGTCTGTGTTAGCTAGGGGGTCGTAGTTAAAGGCGCTAGGGTCTGTGCATCCATAGATAGCATCTATGCACTCTCCGTCATCTGCGTTAGCGTCTGGGTTGTAGTTGAAAGCAGTGGGGTCTGTGCACCCGTAAGTGTAAGGGATACATTCCCCCTCTGTATTGGCGTTAGGGTCGTAGTTGTATGCCAGATCATTCATGCAGCCAATAATAACTGGCGTACACTCTGTGCCTACATTCGCTTCTTGGTTGTAGTTAAAAGCCGTGCTATCCATGCAGCCAAACACCGCGACAATATCACAACTACCATTATCGTAGTCAGCTTCATATCCTTGGGTATAGTATTCTAAGTATCCAGCCTGAGTGCATCCAGCGGCATAGTAGCAGCTGCTGTCCTCTGTGTTAGCGTCTACCGCGTAGTTCTGAGCATCGGAATCGGTGCATCCATACACGAATGGCTCACACGTATTCCCGCAATACGGGGTGACTGAGTATGTGTTAGGGAATGGTGTAGCATTCCACTGCGAAATGTCTATCAGGGTATCACCTGTAGGTCCAACTAGCATGAATCCGCATTGATCGACTTGATTCTGAGACTGTGGCGTGGTAAAGAAAAACAGCTCTATCGCCTCTTCGGATGACAGATATACATCAAAGACCTCTTGATCCCCATCATTGGGCCCCATCTTGTACTGAGGTGATGTCCATCCGTTCTGATAGATTCCAAGCCAGCTACCAAACCATCCATCCCCCACCCCATCGGTAATGGTAAGGGTGTAGAAGCAAGAGTCTATTGCATTTTCTGTGTTGGCGGAGGCGTCGTAGTTGAAGTAGGAATCGTCAGTGCACCCGTAAACCTTTAGGGTCTGACATAAAAGGTTGACAAATACGGTAGCGTCTGGGTTGTACTCAACGTAATCAGGATTACCGCATCCTACAACGTCCTCCAGATCCGAACAAAGCGGAGAGTTAAACCCTGCGACTACGTTGTACCCAAAGTCCGCTTCATCAAGAGACCACAAGGTGTCCCCGCAGGCAGTGACCATAGCAAATCCGTCCTGGCCTCCCCACTGAGAAGCTCCAAGACCGTCTCCGTAAGTATCCGCAAGTGTAATCTCTAGGCTACTTCCAGTAGCGGCGCACGTTGCAAATGATATGGGGACTCCAATAACCTCATCTGCTAAAGATCCTATCGAGATATCTATAATCTCTTCGTCTGTGGTTAGGTTATGAATACTAAAGCTTGTCTCAGATGGGTAGTTGTCAAGGACAAGGGTGGTAACTATCTCCGTCTCCCAGGGATCACAATCAGCTCCAAGGCCCGTACATGATCCGTTGTCGAAGTTAGCCCAAGGGCTCCAGTTGTCTGCGTTAGGGTTGGTGCAGCCAGGTATTGCCCCGCAGGGAAGACAGCTCTCCCAACAAAATGGAGGCAGTACCATATCGCCCTCTACGTTGATGGTTCTATTTACATAGCCGAACTCATCAAACAAAAAACAAGGAGACTCAAGAACACCAACAGGTAGTTCTTGAACCTCCCAATTATCTGCAGAGAATTTCCAGAGGTGCTGTCCCTCAGGCATCTCTACAGTCAACTCCCAAACCTCGTCACTATCATCATCCTGCATGGCCCAGCAGTTGCCGCACCATCCATTAGCGTTAGAGTTTACTTCAGGCACCTGTATAGAAGGCGGATGCGGTCCATTAAGATCCAGCCTAAACGTTACGTTATACAGGCAGTTGTTGCCGTCAAAGTAAGCCTGAGGGTTGTAGTTGTTAGCCTCTTCATCCATGCAGCCAAATACTGGCGGAGGGCATGGTAAGACATTGAAAGGTACGGTAATTTGAGCTGTGGCAAAATCGTATATGTATGTGCTTACACCGCAGGTGTTTTCGATACCAAACCACCCTTCGCCAAAATCACAACAGATACCGTCCCCAAACTGGTCGCTTACTACAAGGTTGTATTCACCTACGGGAAGTGTAATTAACTGCTCATTGTATGAGTTATTTGGGTACGGACCACCAGCAGCATACAAGCTATCTGATCCGACCATGTATACTCCCCATGTGCTTTCACCCCCATAGTTGTCAGCCTGAAACTCTAAGTTTACCCAACCCGTTTGAGCTGTAGCAAACAAAGGCAAAAGCATAAGGATTATACACCTCATTTCTTTGACTTTTCTATTGTTCTACCAGCGAAATAAGCTCCAAAAGCTGTGAGCATAAGTATCTGTAAAAGATCTACATAGGAATCCTTTACGTTAAAAGGCCAGTTGTCCATACTGTCGGCAACCATAGTCAGCATAAACATTGTCATCAATGCAATCAGCGTAACAGGACGTATAAGCTTTGCAAGCTTTACATCGCTGCTCATGTCTGCCTTCCATCTTTCAGTTACGTTTTCTTGAAACCTAACCTCTGCATCTATGACTGCTTGAGCCTCTGCAGGATCTACATCAGGCTCTTTGTCTATTAGATTTTTTACAATCCCTAATCCACCGCTATCGGGCAGAAGGTCTCCAACTACACTAAGCACATTCGGCGCTTTGGATTTCAGCCACGCGCCGAGCTTAGTGTTCTTAATTTTCCTGTCCTCTGAGTTCTTCATAGAGTGCGTTCCATTTGATAATTATATCTCTTTCTTTGTCTTCAAGCCTTTGTATTTCTACAGTTCTTTCAGCAAAGTCATCTATTTTCCTAGCTTCTCTTCTGGCTTTTCTTAAGGCCTTCAACTGAGTGCTGTATGTTTTTAGCTTGTTGTTCAAGACCGTTACACCTCGATATCTTTCTGGGTCTGATTTCCGTGAATCAGGATTCTTTCTCTCTCTTACAAGCTGCTTTATGCTTTCAGAATTTTCTTCAAAGAGTTGGTAGTCATAGAACTTTGCGGGCTCACCATAGAACTTCCTCATAAAGGGGATGTCATTGTATGCCAGCTGAATATCTTCCCCTTTGCCTTTTGCCATTACGAGATCAAACGTATGCTTACCTCTGACCAAAAACTGACCCGACCCCCCAAAGAAATAGTTTACCATGTACCAGAGCTTGTCTGGATTGAAGTCTAGCGCACCAGTCACCTCCTCTGAACCCCCAGGTTCTCCAAAAGCCTCTAATGTATTGAACCAGGAAAAAATGTCTTTCACCATTTGAGGACTTCTGAAAGACATGCTAGACTCTGGCTTTGGAGTTCCGTATGGAAGTTGCTCCATAAAAACCTTCCCGCCAAAATAAGTTTCATTGATTGAGGCCTCTATCAGGGGCTTAAGGATAGTGGGTGTCCCAGCCTTTACTACATGCTTAAACAAGTCACTAGATTGTCCAAAGCCTAGCGGGACAAAAGAGCTTATAAAAGACATGGTGATGAAACTGAGAGCTTCATCAACATCCTTTGCGCCCTCCGTAACATCTACCGCAGACGATCCAATGTTAGCGAATATATTGAACCCATAAGGCATGGGTATAGCTACGTAATCTCTTCCAGCTCCGACACCGCTAGGCATCACGATAATCATATTCCTTTCCTTTACGTAGTCAGGAATCTTATCGTAAAACAAAACTCCGTCTTCGTCTTCGTCAGAAAGAGATCTGTTTATTATCGTAAGCATAGAGTTAAACAGCATCAAACTAGCGGCAAGCTTTTGAGCGTTGTTCACTCTACCGTAGAAATTTTTAATGTTTTCTATAACACCCTTAACCTCTGATTGTGGCCTAGGTGGATCTTTCAAAGTCAACAAAGACCTTCCAAGTCTTGCTGTGCCCTGCACAGAAGCATTGAAAAACAAGTACATAGAGTTAAGAGCTTGCCCGTACTCCCCGTGCTTGTTAAAGTTTACGGTTACATTCTTAGCTAGCTGAGCTGCTTTTGACCTGCTTATACCATTCTCTCTCGCCGCGATGTAAGCCGACAGTCTAATGGCGTTTTCAAAAGCGTCATTAACACCCTCAACAAAATCCTTTACATTCTTTGCTGTCCCAATAATTTTTTGAGCATTCGTTGTTTTGCCCCCTGACTTAGCAATAGCCTTATCAATTTCTTTTACTCTATTCTCTAGAGGCTTTGTGTATGCCCAACCTGTTTTACCCCCATCTTCTTTGAACTCTTCAAAGTATCTACCTATAACAGGAGGCATGTCTTTTCCAACACTATCCTTCAATAGAGCCTTAAGTGAAGGACTAACGTTTCGCAACATGTCCTTCACAATCCCCTGATCGTTTAGAATCCCACCTGGGATATCGGCTTCTGCCGCTGCATTGAATATAGCGGACTGTATATCTCTAGAAAAGTTTGATATAAAGAACTCAGGATTGAGTGTGGTAAAAGACATCCTCAACCAGTTGTTGGTGGATCTTAGAAAAGCGCCAGCCAAGGTATCTGCAAAGAAGCTTTTTCCCGTAGGGCCCATACCTCTAAGTGTTTCGGCGTAACTGGCATCTTCAAATCTTATGAATTTCTGAATGCCGTTAACTCTTACGCCGACTACATTTGGATCTCTTGGGCTTGCTTCATCAACAATGCCCCATAGCCTAGGATTAGGATTATTCTCAACGAGATTGTACAAGGCATTTACTGCTTCATTAGTCCTTCCATTTACATGAGCCTGAGCATTTTGATTTATGATCTGAGCAAGTATGTTGTCTGCTTCTGTTTTTCTCCCCTCAGCTCTTTTGGTAGGATCTGTTACAGAAAACCCAGACGTTGGGTATGGCTCTCTGCCTGTTGAACTATCTTCATCAGTGTTTGGCAGACCAGAGAGAGGGACATAGAACTCAAACTGGTTGTTAAACTGGTCAACAGTTTCTTGACTATGAAGACCTAGCTCGACAAATGTTTTTCTCGTATCCTGCTGTATATCTCTAACGATTTTTTCTACCCTCTCAAGCGCCTCTCTTTTAGGGGCAAGTCTTTTAAGAGTTCTTTCTGCCTGCTCGTTTGTCTGACCACTACCGTTTTTTGTTCCATTTCTTTCTTCAACTACTCTGTTTCTCTCTGGAACGTGGAGTGCATACAGGTAATCAGATACTTCCTTTTGAGTTAGATTCAACTCAGACATGAGGTCGGTAAGCTCTTTTACTTTACCATCAAGCTTCTCCAAAGCCTCTGCTGCCTTGCCGTACATCAGCTCCTCAGCCATTCTAAAGTCTTGATCTTCAGCTAATTTGAACCCCTTAGACTCCTCTATCGTAGTTTGCAAATCAAGTATTGGAGCAAACTTGTCTACTATTCTTTTTCTAAATAGATCGGACCTTGTTTGAGCTGAGTTTCTTTCTTTCAAAGCCCAAGTAGCTTCGTCAGCTGGAACATTGTTTTTTACTATACCTCTAGCCCTTCTAACTGGTCCCACTGTAACTTGCTCACCTCTTTCAGCAGCCTCTGTAACTGTGGCTATAGGATTAAAGTTATCAGTTCTTTCAGTAGGTAGCTTACCCCCAGGTTGTTTTACCCCTGTAAAAATGACTCTACCATTTCTGTCAAGATTTGGCTTTGGTCTTTTGATAATTCTTTTTACCCCAAGCTCATCTATGTAGTATATATCAGCGACTCGATTTGTAAATCGTTGATTTTCAGTTAGGGTGTTGTACCAATTCCTAAAGTGAAAGTAATCTCTAACATCGATGGATTTTACTCTACCATCAGAGACATCAGTGTAAAACACTTCCGCACCCTCCAGGTAATCAAAAGGCTTTTGGGTTATGCCTTTTGATTTTCTAGTAGACTGAACTTCGTTGTTGTATCTACCAACTATGTTAGTCTGCTCACCCTTAAGTCCTCTTGAAACTTTTCTTGCAAGACTCAACAAGTCATCCTCAGTGGTTATGACTTGAGTATCAGGTGTTTTTGAAAACAGATTTGCAAACACATCTATGATTCTGCGTAACGCACTTCTGTTGTCAGGAGTCTTGTAAGCTGATGGTCTGGCTGCGTAATCCAACAAGAACCCCATAACAATCTCCTCCTCAAAATCAGCCAAGTCGTTGGGGTCGTAAAAAGGTTCTCTTGATAGAACAATCTGTCTTGCAGCAGCATTGAAAGTAGCTCCTTCTATAGGGCTGAGTTTGCCTTCAACAAACTC
>MDSV01042727.1_pt1 | contig 12833 bp, 17 predicted proteins | sample 810851 | NCBI WGS metagenome assembly MDSV01 (sample SAMN05326640, study PRJNA326480) | marine metagenome | isolation source: seawater | place: Atlantic Ocean: North East | collected 2012 | reverse complement strand
TATATCTATAACCTTTGCATACTTCCAAACATATTCAGTGCTCGTTCCCTCTGGAAAAATCATTCCCAACTTTCCCATGTTAATTACAGATGGAAACCAAACTATGTTTCTTTCTTTATCCTCGAACTTGGCATCTTTAACTAACTTAGGAGATTTTTTAAGATTCTCTGTTAGTTTTAAACTTCCTATTTCATACCTAGAGTCACTCATAAAACCACATTTAAAACATAGATATGAACTAAAAGTCTCCTGCACCTCTTCAAAACAATGATTTGTATCAAAACAAACTGGACAAGTTATTACTTTTTCCATCTCACACCTTCTTTAGTTTAGGTAATTTAATCTTTGGAGCCTCTGCAACCTTTTTCAATTTAGGTAACTCAAGCTTAACCTCTTTTGGAAATTCTGGTACGTATTTATCAAGTATCTTACCAAACTCCCTAGTCATAGCATCCAAAGAAAATTTAGCTTTGTTGTAAATACCCAATTTCTTAGCACCAAGTGTATACTTTCTGTAGTTCTTGTATACATCTTTCATGACAACAGATGCTTGTTGGTAATTCACAGTAAACCACTTCATACCCTCTTGATAAAATGCTTCTGGAAATGAACTTTTATCTATATCTACCAATGAACCATCTAATAATATAGCGTTTGGTTTTTTCAAGAAGTCTGTATGTCCACTCCAATTAGGAGCTATGACAGGTTTTTCACTAATGGTAGCTTCTAATAATGGTCTACCATAACCCTCACCATGAGTTAGTGATACGTGAGCTTTTACTTTAGGATGGTTATACAGTTCATTAATTTCTTCATCCATAAAATCACCATGAATTAAATAGATATTTGGTAGATCACCAGCAATACCTTTTTTAATATCATGTATTTTATTTAATATCTGTTCACGATCTAATACGGAAAACCCAGCTCCACTTGTTTTCATAATCAAAGCTGGTTTTGTTTTCATATTCTTAAAAGTCTCACAGAATACCTTTACCAACATACCTGTATCTTTTCTATCACTTCCTAGATTACCCTGTAACCAATGACCTACATATAAAAAATTAAATTTTTCATCTACTTTATCTATTTCAGCTACGAGACTCTTAGAAAATTCATTTGTTTTTTTGTATATGTTGGTATCCACACCCTCAAATAAAACCTCTAATGGTTTTTCATTTTTAAGTATACCAGCATTTTTTTGTGTTCTATCATCAACAATATCAAAACTAATATTAGCTAATGTATCTTTTACAAAATTAGCTGGAACTAGATTTAAATTCATCTTGTTCATACCTTGTAACCATTCTGGTTTACAAAGTGTGGTTTCTAATCCTGCTGTAATACCTATGTTATACTTACCAACTGGTTGAAATTCTGTTGGAATTACGATGTGTATATGTACTTCGGGTTGACGTTCTAATTGAGGGTCTTGTAGTAATCTGTCAATTATCACTTTATCATTTGGATCATCTATGTGTAAAGCATTCATGGGTGTATTACCCCAACGAACAGGCCAGATTCTAACATCATAAGTATCTAACTTAATTAAAGCTCTACATATATCTCTACTATGTGCACCATATCCACTTCTAGTTGCAACGGGTGCTGTCACTAAACATATCGGTTTCATTTATCCTCCAAACTCTTCAATGATTTCTTCTGATTGTTTAAACTGACCATTATGATTATTGAGGTTGAGATACCAACCTTTATTACCATTTATACCCACCCTCATGTGAGCAGTGATCAGTTTAGCTAGATCACCATTAGACTTGACTTTCCTGCTGTATTTATTTAAAACAGCCTCTATTAATTTTTCCATTTTAACTCCTAAGCTTTATATAAACTATATCTTTTTCTTGGTTTCCACTTTTCAAATGCGTTGTCCATTTGGTCTATAAAGTTTTGACTCATAGCCTTACCAGACATCATTGAATCATCACTCATCACAAATTCATGACCTTTCATACCACACTCCTTTCTTTTTTCAACACTCATATCATACCAATCCTTTATAGCATCAGCTGCATCATCAAACCTACATCTGTCATCAAAAATATATGGTGTTGGAATTGAACCTGCTAATGATCTATTTGAAGGCCAGATTGGTTTTACCCATTCACCCCAAGTTAATTTAGGATTATCCTTCCATTTTCTGTCATCGTGTAATGATTTAAATTCTTTATAATCCTCAGCTGTTATGTATTTATCCTCATATTTAAATCCACATTGGTCTTGTAATCCACCTGTAACATTTACAATAATAGGTGTACCAGCTCGTAAAGACTCACAGGTTCCCAATCCAAATCCCTCATTGGAAGCCATATTGATTGTAACATCTGCCATATTGTACATTGCATTTAATTGATGTGGTTCTACTTTTCTATCACTAAAATAAACTTTATAACCTGGTGCCAATACATTAGCAACAACAGGTAAATCTGTACCATTTTGATCTCGTGGTTGGGTATGCATCAACAGAGTACACTTTTCAGCTTCATCTTTAGGTAACATATCACAGAATGTTTTAAATGCTAGTATAACATCACCTGGATTCTTACGGCGAATGTTTCTGTTATTATAAAATATAATAAATTCAACCTTGTCATCAGTAAGTTGTCTTTTCATTTCAACTACAAGTTTATCATCGGACTCCAATGGTTTAAAAGCTTCATTGACACCATGTGGTAAATAAGTACAATCCCAATCGGTTCTTGGTTTCTTCTTTGCAACTTCATTTACAATTGCTAATGTTTGTTTTGATATGTTCATTATCAAATCACAACTTTCATAAAAGAACTCATTGTAATGTGGAGCTGGCCAATCATCCCAAATATTATAATAAAATATAGGTATTTCTTGTCTTAGTTCATGTTCCATATCATACAACCAACCCCAAAATCTTGGGTCTGTATAATGTAAGATAGCATCAGGTTTTTCTCTCTTCAATAATTCCCTAATCAATTCTTGACTACCATAACCATCTATCGGATAAATTGTTAAACTAGCATCTGCAATACCTGTATCCTTTCTGATTGCTTCATCCATATTAACTACCTTACCTTTTTCTGGATGTTTGATTGCACCACCTGCCTGTGCCCAATCATAGTGATGAATTGTTCCCATAACAAATTCTTTTGACATCGTACCAACACCAGATGACATTCTTAGATCATCTGATAATAACAATATTTTCTTTTTAGCCATGTATAACCTCACTCTTCCCTTTACCAAAATACCTTTCTAATACACTTAATTTATCTTCAAGTTCTGCAATAATACCTAATTCTTTTTCTATAGTTTCGATATGATCTGAATGTTCAGCAACACCAACAGTATTGGATAAATGTAGCCTTACATTAGCTACGTGTTTTTCTATATTACCTTGTAGATAACTTCTCATAGCCTTGACTAAAATTGACTTCATAATCTACTCCCACTTACCTTTAAATTTTTATATTCGTGTATCTGTGATTTAAAATTATTATCTAACAGATATAAATCCATTGATCTATTTACTAACTTCTGTAATGTAAACTCCTCGGATAATGCATTTAATTTAAACTTTTTATATAAGTCTTGTAATATTTTCACCGATGTTAATTTGTAATCCATGTAAAACTCCTTAATATATACATATATAAGTATATACTAATTAATTATTTGTGTCATTTTTTTTTGTTTTTGAGCTTCCCCAATGGTGTGTTTAGTTCCTCTTGAATCAGAACCATCTGGTATAAAACCAATTACCATGTGACAATACTCAGCTATTTGTTTATTTCTCTTAAAGTAATTACTAATATAATATGGTTTATTATAATGTTTAGCAGATAACTTACAATGCATGTTATGTCTGTAATGTGATGGTGGAAACTCCACATAATCCATATCAAATTCAAGAGCATATTTCTTTACAATTCCATCAGCTCCTTGAAGTTGACCACCACTAACAATCTGTACATCTTCTGACTTTTGTTTTATATCAAATAATGTATCTTTTATCTTTTTCTTATCGGTGTACTGCCTACTACCAATCATACCAATTTTAATCTTCGTAGTCATTCCTCTTTTGTCTTTTATTGGGTTTATTAGAAGTAATAAATTTTACACAGTTATATAACTCATTCAAACCATTTATTATTTTAGTTTTATCATTATATGTATAGCAAAATCTATATTGTTTGCTTTTTGGTGTAGACTCTGGTATTACGTCAAAAAATATAAATTCATCAGTTTTTAGTTCAGAACCCTTTTGTATTTTTGTTTTAAAAAATAAATAATCTTCCCACCTAACTAAAAACTCGTTTATATCAGTTGGAGAAACATCATCATTTTCATACCACATATGTAAATAAATTACCGCTCTTAAATCATTATGAGTCTTACATACCATATCCATAATTTGTTTTTCTTTATCTGTATTTATAAAATCTGAAAGTTTTAATCTTACTGTAATCGTAGATAACATTATTTAACTCCTGAATCGCAGTGTTCGGTTTGATTGAATACACACCATCTACAATTTTTCTTTGATGGTCGTTTAATATAAGTATGTTTTAAGTTATATTCTCCACTAATAAATGATTCATTGATAAATTGATTTAAATTATTTGTAACCTTATTAACCGATGGTTTACCGCTAGCTGGTGAAAACAATTGTACTCTCCTCTGTGGGAAATCTAGTTTTTCATACAGTTTACGTTTTACAATAAAATACTCTACATCTATCTTGTCTAGTGAAATGTTATTTTCAGCACCATAGAATTTTTTATATAATAATAATTGATCTGTTTTGTTCTTATCAGCTTTCTGATACTTGTTCCATCCCATAGTTGATGTTTTGATGTCAATAATCTTGTATCTATCCCTAACGGTATCATATAATACTATATCCATATAACCAATGAATTTAATTCCATTAGATAGTTCATAGTTTATAGGAACTTCTATACCAACCAACTCACAACTTTTTTTACTGAAATACATAGCTCGTTTCTTCTTAAACCAATCTAAGATCAATAAACCATGTTGATAAAATTCTTCCATTTCATCTTGTTTACAAAACTCCTCACCACCATTTTTTTCCATTATAGTAGTATAATTGTGTTTCATGCGATGTAATAACATATCATCTAACGGAAGAGCATCAGCCATCTTTACAGTATCATTATACATTACTGTAAGATATGTCTGTAACACTTCATGCATGGAAGTACCAAACATAGTATGAATACTATCTGTAAACTGTCTTTTTTTATCAATGTAATTTAACTTCCATTTATGAGGACATGCATCCCATTGACTATACTGACTATAACTTATTCTTTTCATTAATCCATCCACCTTCCATGTTTTATTAGATGCCAGAATCTATGTTTGAACATCTCCCAAACCAAACCAAATAATGAGTCTGATTCATAGTAACCCACTTTACAATCATATCTATACATTATTTACCCCACTTTCCGTTTTTAACGATTGTTGCCATAATACCATAGTTACTCACATCAAGATAAGCATCTTCCATTGGTTCATCTACAGCTGATTCTCTTTTACTCATCAACATATTTTTAAGCCTCTGTATCTTATCATTCATACGAAACCATAAACCAGTAAGAGATAAATGTACTTCATCATCAGTTTGTAATGTCGTACCAACTGATATATTGCCAGGGCCGTAATCATGTTGTTTATGTAGAAACAATTCATATTGTTCTCGTTGAATCTTCTTGAACTCTTTAGTCATCTCTGGCCATTCTTTTTCCATTTGAGATACAATATCATCAGTTGATGGGTTTGAGTGTGGTGTATCTTTTATAACCTTCATATACTTCTCCTAATTCATACTTGAATATACAACATTTTTTGCATATAAGTCAAGGCTTTTTTTATAAATTTCCTGCAGGTGTACTACCCACCACGTGCAGTCCAGCTTGTTTTAGTTTCTTCTCCTCAACACCCCACTTACGACATATTTCTCCTAACTCGAGCATACCACCCTCTGTTAGAAACCACATATCAATCATCTCCACTGCTTGTTTTTTACTACATTGTTCATTGTTAACTATAATATTAACCATCCAATTTGGATAACTCATCTCATTCTTCCCCTTTGTATATTTTAACCACTGCCTAGTCTTTGGTAAAATATTCGTGTATAATTTATATAACTCTTTTGGTTGTAAGTTATATTTTTGTAATTCATTTACTACTTCAATCCAATCTGTTTTCATGGATAAAAATCTATTGACCATATAATTAGACCAGGATTTCTTATCTTCTTTTGATATTTCATCCCAATAATTAGGGTTTTGAACCTTTGTTATTTGATTTATATGGTCAAACAGACTTTTTTTCTTAATTGGTTTCATGTTTACTTTACAATACCCAATATTCTTGATTGTTTCACAACTTTAACTTCAAACACATAAGGACTATCTTTTAAGTATTCAGTTATTCTTGCCTCTGCTACACTAACTGCATCACACTCAACCAGATAATATTTTCTTACTCGTTTTTCTTTCACACCATTTTTTGTTTGTATTTCTTCAACAAACATGACTTGAACTTCGTAATACATTTTTACTCCTATTTTATTATTGCTAGTAATTCTATTAACATAGCCATAGCATTGATCTCTTTATCAACCACCTGACCATCTGATAACATATATCGTGCTACCACGAGTATACATTCAGCTACATGACCTTTACCATAACCATCTACCTCATCATATAGTAATCTAAATAAATCAGCATAGTCTGTAATCTTATTATCTAAAAGTAATTGTCTTATACTCTTGAATGCATCTTTTTTGTTCTGTGTTTCTAATATTTTCAACAACTTTAATTTATAATCATTTTGAATTATACTAGTTGTATCTAATTTAAGTTTACCCTTGAACACATTTCTTTGAGCTGAGTTTATAATTCTACGAATATCAGGATAACCACTATCGATTAATACTTTTAAATCATCCATCTCAGAAGTTATGTTTTCACTCAAAAGAATACTATGAATGTGTTTTGCAACATCACCCTTTGATGGTGGAATAATCTGAAATGATTGACAACGACTTTGAATTGGATCAATAATTCTCTCTACAAAGTTACAGGTTAAGATGAACCTACAATGTTTACTGAATGTCTCCATTACATTACGAAGAGCTGCTTGAGCATTAGGAGAAATATAATCACACTCATCTAATATGATTATCTTCATGTCCTTAAAACCTATGGTGGATGCAAAGTTTTTAATTTTAACTCTAACCCCATCAACACCAGTTTCATCTGAAGCATTTATGTACATGGAATCACACTCTATGTTTTTAACAAGTAACTTAGCCAATGTGGTTTTACCTGTACCAGCTTTACCAAACAATAATAGATGTGGTAAGTCACCACTTTCCAAGTAAGCTTCTACTTTACCTTTTAAATGTTCGTTTCCAATGTAAGTATCTAATGTTGTAGGGCGATACTTTTCTACCCATAATGTATGTTTATTTGTTTTCATTTGTTGTTAACCTATACCAATTTGGTTTTTGACTAATTCGCTCTTCTATTCTTTTTCTTACTATATTCTGATCTTCAACGGTTGGCATCCAATCATTATATAATCCATCGGGCCATTGATCTCTTTTAAAAACCCTTGTATCGTCTGGCTTCATACCTCTATTGATCATCTCCTCACGTAATGCATCATATCTTTTTGATAAGTACTCACCCTTATCATAAAAAAACATGACATGGCCTTTATTAAGTGTAAACTTATTAGGTATATTGTTTACATCCCAATTCGGAGACTTTAAACTTCTCTGTAAGGATGAACCCACCATGAATAACTCTCTGTACTCAGCTACCAGATGTTGATCTGTAAGTTCCGATGGATTGATTATGTTTATTCTGGTCATTTAGTATCCCAAAATTCATTCGCCTTGTCTCGTGTTTTCTTTTCAATTATCTTTGGTTTCAATCTCTTCTCAGAAATCTTCTCGTATTCTGGATTCAACTCAATACCAACCCAATCCTTATCTTGACTCATTGCCACTTGAGCAGTTGTTCCACTACCAAAGAAAGGATCGAGTACAACACCATCATTAGGACAACATGCATCTATAGGACTTTCTAATAAATCTGGTGGATATACTGCAAAGTGTGCATCTTTAAATGTAGCTGTATTGATATGCCATACTGTTCTTTTATTTCTTTTTAATGAATCAACTGTATCTTCTAATTGTTGTTTAAAATAATACTTGGGATTCTTTGTAAAGAAAAACATCTTTTCAAAATCAACTGTATATCTATCTTTAACAGATGCAGGTAAACAACTTGGCTTGTGCCATATTATTTCATTCCTTAATATCCACCCACGATTAGTCATCTCTATACTGAACCTACTTGGTATCTGCATTAATGATTTAGGTTTATAATCAGAACTATATTTTTTCTTATGCTTGAAATCATATCCATATTTAAATGTTTTGATACCTGTTTTACCACTCTTGTCCTGTTGATTCGGATTCCTACAGTAAGAATCACCAAGATTAACCCAACAACTACCAGCTGGTCTTAGAACTCTCTTGACCTCATCGAATACATCACATAGTTTATCAATAAACTCCTCTGGAGTTTCTTCTAAACCTAATTGATCATCCACTCCATAATCACGGAGGCCCCAATAAGGGGGAGATGTAATACACATATCTATTGATTCACTAGGAAATGTTTTTAAAACATCAAGACAATCACCAACATATACCTTGTTTTTCTCTAACTCGGTCATTGTTAATCTTGGTCTTGTACAGCCACCATATAATATGTAGCAGAGATATCATCTATTCTAAATACTATCTTAGATATACCCTCACTACTGATTTCTAAAGTAGCACTCTCACATTTTTTATTAGCATTCAATACTTCCTTAAATATGGTTGCATTAAAAACTATATTCTCAATGTTACTAGCTTCAGTAGTTGAAACTGGAATTGTAACTCTATTTGTATTTATAGCAGCATAACCAATTACAAGTTTAGTATTAGTACCATCTGTGATAACCGTAAAGGTTTCGGTTTCACTCAAAGCTCCCTTACCCGAAATGAACTTACTCATGATCTGTGGTGTCATGTCTATCTTCAATTCAAAGTTTTCTGGTAAACTTTTTACATTTGGTGGTACAGGAATTATTGATGTATCACTCAGCATGTAGTTTACAACAGAAGATGAATCCGTTACCTTTAATGATAAAGCTTTATCACCAGATTTATCAACAGATAAATTGATATCATCATCCAATACATTTAAAAGTTTTGAAAACTGATCTGTGCTATAGATACCAACTTGAGCATCTTCAAAAGGCCATTTGTCCATTTCCAATTCACCCAACAAAGTTTTATCACCTGATATAAACCTCGCAGACAACTTGTTTGATTTACTACTTAGTATTACTGAATTAACAGTTCCATTTAAATAATATTTACTAATGAAATCTGTTAGTTTTTGTTTGTTCATTACAACTTTCTCCTATTTATAACCATATATACATATATATAGTAAGTTTATTTCTCAAAATCAAAAAAATCTTTCTATTGTTTTAGTAGCATCAGTTGGTTCACCCCAGCCAAGTGCTTCATAAAACATCATTATCTTTTTATGTAAAGCTTGTTTATAAATCTTATCATGATTTATAAATTGTTTAATAAAATTAAGTATTTCCAGCGGATCCTCATGACCTTTATAAGCAATTGTTTCTAATCCAATGGGATTGTTTTTCAGATAAACCCATTTAATCTTTTCACCACCGTGTATTTCACTATATCTTTTTGATACATTTAGATGTGTTAACATATCATTATAGAATATAGCACTCTTGACATGAACAGGTGTACCTAATTTATATGATCTGAATATACCACCATCTTTTACATAGTATTTTTTTATATTCTTAACACCTGTTGGTATAGCTATCTTGTCAAAATTCATTAACTTCATACTATTTTTAAAATTAATTATAAATTTATCCAATTGTTCTTTCGGTACATCCATTAAAATATCTTCTAACAGTTTACTCAACATCTCTCTCATAGCAGTTGGAAAACTTGACCTAACCGTATCCAATCCCTTTACCATCATCTTATTTACGGTTTTACCATTATCATTTATAATCTTCAAACCATATCGTTTTTTAGTTACAAATAAACCACTCTTTGCAATCACCTCTTGTTTAATATCAAAACGATGTTTATCTAGGTTACAAAACTTCTTACCGAAATAATCATAGCTGTTATTAAGATATAGTTGAACCTCATCTGCTATCTTTAAAATAGCCTTGGACATTTTTTCTTCATCGTTAATTTTTATAGTTGGAAATCTTTTTTGAACTATGGGTGTAGCAGAGTAAAAAACAGAATCCGTATCAATGTAAATACAATGATCCTTATCATCACCTAGTTCTTTATTATAAAAATTATTAGCAATCTTCTTAGTGAATTTAATTAATGATTGACCTGTGTATGTCACAGCTTCTGCATTATCCAAATCATAAAACCTAAACGATGGTAATCCCAATACACCATACAATGAATTTAAAAGGATTTTCTGTAGATGTTGTCTCCTATCAAAATAATCTGATTGTTCTTTGTCACCATCTTCATGAAACTTTTTAGATAACTTTCTATACTCAACCCTTTCATCAAACCATTTTCTTAGAAGAGCTGGTATCAATCCATCCTTATCTGTACGATACATTACACCATTTGTAGCCACACCTATGGATTTATTATTTAAATAATTTTTTAGTTCTGTCTCAGTAAACTTTCCTAATTCTTTATTGTCATTTGTTATTGAATATGTTTTCTTATGATCTTTTCTTAAAAACTTTTCTGGATTCCAACCCTCTAGTTTACCAATCTTTGTTTCTGGTGATATGTTTACTGACATAATACACGATGGATACATAGAGGTAATATCTAAATCAAATACCCAATTGTGTTTTCCCTTTTGTGGATTTTGAACATAAGCTCCAACGAATGAACCATCTGAATTACCATTAGACCTTTTGGGTTTGTTTGGAGCTACAATACTATTTTTTCTTAAATATACTAATATAGCTCCTTCTAAATATCTTGAACTCATAAACACATCTTCATACGGACAATGACCAAGATGAGCCAAACCTCTTGCAACCTCAATAAAATCTAACTTCTCATCTAATTTTTTAACTAACTTGACATCTTGTAAGTTATACTGTACAAACTTATCAATATCATTTTCATATAAATCATTTAGTGTTCCCTCATATTCAATCTTCTTCTCACCAACTTCAATACTTCCGATGTTATCTAATCTGTAAGATGACTTTTCACTAAATGTAAACTTCTTATATAATTGTAAATAATCTAAAATACTAACACCAGCTATTTTATATTTACCTGTTCCAAAATCACTCCACTTTACGTTCATAATCGGAGATAGTAAATTAGCTACATTTGCACCAAGAACATTGCATGTTCTATTATATAGATATGGAACATCAAAGAACTCTACATTCCAACCTGTTAGTATCGTTGGTTTTATCTCCATATACTTTTTAAAGAATGCATTCAATAAATCATATTCATCAATAAAAGCTTCTGTTATCTCATCTCCATTTATTAATTTTTTACTCTCATCTAATTTTAATTTATTGTGTTCATCTAAAACATAACAAAAATATTCATCTGTTCTAGGATCATTAAAACCAATAGCAGTTATTCTATTCTCTGCTTTCTTTACATCTGGAAATCCTAACGTAACCTCAACCTCGATATCAAATATCATTGTTCTATGATCCTTAGATACATCGTCTGAATCTGTGTAATTATCTACCAATACTCGTATTTCAGGATTGACATCTGATTCAAATAAATCTTTTTGATCCTTTTCCCAGCCTGTTATTCTTTTTAATCTATCTCCATATAAAGAGACATAAGTTCCAGCTTTACTTTTAGTGTATGCATATTTCTTATAACGAAATGTCTGATGACCAAACTTATCATCCCACACATGCATCTTATTCAATCTTCTATCATAAAATATATTCTGATATATAACTAACTCCAATTCTTATAGGTTGTAAAATCCCCATTTTCGATACCTTAATATACGAAAAAAAAATGAACTTGTCAAGCTTTTTTTTCAATCCATTAAAAATATTTTTTGTGAATCTATTAATGTATTATTAATACTCCAATACAACATCATGAAACTACCCATAAGATTATGACCTTGCATTGGTCTTACTGGTGTCAATGTATTATAAAAGTATCCTAAACTATCCACACTAGAATGCTCATCGGTAATCCATCTTAATGTATCCACATTTACATCTACTGTATCTCTATTACCAAATTCATCTCGCCATACAGCTCTGTTTCTTCTGTTAGGTAATAGTTTGTAATATCCACTTGAATCATTTTCATCCCAATACATATTACTCCACCAATGGACAACCAATCTTTCTACATCAACATCTTCTGCTTCCAAGTGCCCCCATATTGGTGCTGGTGTAACCCATAGGTTATCTAGTATTTCAATTCTATTGACTCGTAACATAGTTACTATAATGTTACTCTTTTTTTCCTCTTTTATTCTATCATCACAACTAAATAATAATAATATCAATAATAACTTTTTCATTAAAAACCCTTTTGATAAAAAGGGGGAATTGCTTCCCCCTAGAATTTATCATTTTTAGAAACTAACAGCAAGTCCTATGTTGAAATGTCTTGGTGTTCCCAAGAATACTTCAGCATTATGAGCCAGGTGAAGTTTATCACCATAGCCATTGTACTTACT
>MDSV01047737.1_pt1 | contig 12834 bp, 23 predicted proteins | sample 810851 | NCBI WGS metagenome assembly MDSV01 (sample SAMN05326640, study PRJNA326480) | marine metagenome | isolation source: seawater | place: Atlantic Ocean: North East | collected 2012 | reverse complement strand
TATATTGACTCAATTAGACATCCAATAATTACTGAAAAAGCTACAATTTTATCAGAACAAAATAAGACTGTTTTTAAAGTACACGAAAAAGCTAATAAGAAAACGATAAAAAAAAATATAGAAAAACTTTTTAAGGTAAATGTAATTAAAGTTAATATAATTAATCAAAAGTCGAAACTAAAAATGAAGCAAGGAAAAAAATCAATTAAAAGTGGATATAAAAAAGCGATTATCACTCTTAAAAAGGGTCAAAGTATCGATCTAACCACAGGAATTTAATAATGGCTCTTAAAACTTTTAAACCTTATACAAAATCTACTAGAGGAACAGTGGTCCTAGACAAAAGTAATCTATGGAAAGGTGCTCCTTACAAACCTTTAACAAAAGGTCAAAACTTTACTGGTGGTAGAAATAATAATGGCCGAATTACTTCCAGACATATAGGCGGTGGTTCAAAACACAAATATAGAGTTATCGACTTTTATAGAAAAAAGAAAAATGTTCCTGCAACAGTTGAAAGAATTGAATATGATCCAAATAGAACAGCTCATATAGCATTAATTAATTATAAAGATAATGAAAAAGCTTACATAATTAGCCCTCAAGGTTTAAAAAAAGGTGACATAATTGAGTCAGGAAAAAATGTTGAAATAAAATTAGGTAATTCTTTAGAATTAAAAGATATACCTCCTGGAACTTCTATACATAATGTTGAATTAATACCGGGAAATGGCGCAAAGCTCGCAAGATCAGCAGGATCTTCTGTTACATTATCAGGATATGATGGAGACTATGCCATTTTAAAATTATCATCAGGAGAAACAAGAAAGGTGAGCAGTTCTTGCACAGCTACTATTGGAACTGTATCAAACCCAGATCAAAAAAATATCAAGATTGGTAAAGCTGGAAGAAATAGATGGAGAGGTAAAAGACCTCAAACACGAGGTGTTGCTATGAACCCTGTAGATCATCCACACGGTGGAGGAGAAGGAAAAACATCGGGTGGAAGAAGTCCAGTTTCTCCGTGGGGTCAATCTGCTAAAGGTCTAAAAACTAGAAGACCTAAGCGAAGTGATAAGTTTATTATTACAAGAAGAAAGAAAAGGAAGAAATAATGACTAGATCTGTTTGGAAAGGCCCATTTGTACATCCGAGTTTACTTAAAAAGATAGATAAACTAAAAGATGCTCCAAACAAAAAACCAATTAAAACTTGGTCAAGAAACTCTACAATTATTCCTGATTTTGTTGGACATAGTTTTATGATCCATAATGGAAAATCTTTTATACCGATAACTATTTCGGAGGAAATGGTTGGTCATAAATTAGGAGAATTCGCGCCAACAAGAACATTTAAAGGTCATACACCAGCAGATAAAAAAGCTGCTGCGCCAGCTGCTAAACCAGAGGGAGATAAAAAATAATGGATAAGAACACATCTTTAGTAAAAGCTATAAACAAGAATGTTAGAACTAGTCCAAGAAAACTCTCGTTAGTATGTAATTTTATTAAAGGAAAAAAAGCAGATGTTGCATTAAGAGACTTAGAATTTTCAAGAAAAAGAATAGCTAAAGATGTTAGCAAAACTGTTAAATCCGCAATATCGAATGCAGAAAATAATTATCAATTTGATATCGATAATTTGTTTATTAAAGAAGCTTATGTTGGTAAATCTCTTGTTATGAAAAGATTTAGACCAAGAGCTAAAGGCAGAGCAAGCCCAATAAAAAAACCATTTAGCAGAATTACTATTGTTTTAGAGGAAAAAAAAGAAAACAAAGGAAGCAAATAATGGGACAAAAGATCAACCCTATAGGATTAAGACTTGGAATTAATAGAGGATGGGACTCAACTTGGTTCGCAAAGAAAAAAGATTTCGGAAGATACCTTATTGAGGATTTCAAAATTAGGAATTATATAAAAAAAAACATTATTAATTCTGGCGTGTCTGAAATAATAATTGAACGTTCATCAAAAAAATGCACTGTATCTATTCACACTTCAAGACCTGGATTTGTGATTGGAAAAAAAGGTGCTGATATAGAAAAAATTAAAAAAAATATAATGAAAATTACTGATAGCGATGTAAACGTTAATATAAAAGAGATAAAAAAACCAGAGCTAAACTCTAACCTAGTTGCAGAAAATATAGCACAACAATTAGTAAAACGAGTTGCATATAGACGAGCTATGAAAAGAGCGATGCAATCTGCAATGAGATTAAATGCAAAAGGAATAAAGGTTATGTTAAGCGGAAGGTTAGCGGGAAACGAGATTGCAAGAACAGAATGGTTGCGTGAAGGAAGTATACCATCGCATACTCTAAGGGCTGAAATTGATTATGGATTTGCAGAAGCTTTGACAACGTATGGAATAATTGGTGTAAAGGTATGGATTTATAAAGGTGAATTAATGGCAAAAGACGTTGAGAAAGAAAAAAAAGAAAGGGTAAAAAATGCTACAGCCAGTCAGAACTAAATATAGAAAAGCATTTAAGGGAAGAATACACGGAAAGGCTGCAAGAGCAGTAAAATTGAATTACGGACAATTCGGATTGAAAGCAACTCAACCTGAGAGAATTATAGGTAAACAAATAGAAGCAGCTAGAGTTGCCTTAACAAGGTATATGAAAAGAACTGGAAAAGTTTGGACCAGAATTTTTCCAAACATTCCAGTTTCTAAAAAACCAACTGAAGTAAGAATGGGTAAAGGAAAAGGATCTCCAGAATATTATGCATGCAGAGTCAAACCAGGAAGAATTATATTTGAAATCGATGGAGTTAGCGAAGAAATAGCCAGAGAGGCGTTATATAAAGCCTCGGCGAAATTACCTATTAAAACAAAATTTGTGAAAAGATAATGGCCAAAAAAAAAGAAGATAAAAAATTAACAAAAGATCAGGCGGAGAAGAAGATTTTAACGCTTAAAAAAGATTTGTTTAATATACGATTTAAAAAGATAAACAATCAGATTAATAATCCATCTCAATATAATGAAATTAAAAAAAGTATAGCTAGACTGTATACAACAATAAAAAACACAAAATGACAAAAAAAATTTTAAAAGGCATTGTAACAAGCGCTAAAAATAACAAGACTATTGTTGTTGAAGTAACAAGAAAATTTAAACACCCTTTTTATGAAAAAGTAATAAAAAGATCAAAAAAATACCACGCTCACGATGAAACAAATAAATTTAAAGAAGGTGAAAAAGTTTCAATAATAGAATGCAGACCATACTCTAAAAAGAAAACTTGGCAGGTAATTGACTCATGATACAAATTCAAACAGAACTCACAGTTGCAGACAATACTGGTGCTAAAAGAGTAGAGTGTATCAAAGTTCTTGGTGGCTCAAAAAGAAGATATGCGTCGGTTGGAGATATAATTGTAATAAGTGTTAAAGACGCAATACCTAAAGGCAAAGTCAAGAAAGGAGCTGTTCATAAAGCAGTTGTTGTGAGAACTAGAAAAGAAATTTATAGAGATGACGGCTCAAAAGTTCAATTTGATAAAAACGCAGTTGTTTTAACAGATGATAAAGGCGAACCTATAGGAACTAGAATTTTTGGCCCAGTAACAAGAGAGTTGAGAACCAGAGGTCATACCAAAATTATTTCTTTAGCCCCGGAGGTACTTTAAAATGTTATTAAAAAAAGGAGAACAAGTAAAAATAATTTCTGGAAAAGACAAAGGAAAAACAGGAGAAATTTTAGAAATTAATAGAAGATTAAATAAGATTAAGATTAAATCAATTGGGATGATAAAAAGACATACAAAGCCAACAAAAGAAAATAAAGGCGGTATAATATCTAAAGAAAGTTTTATACATCAGTCAAACGTTAAAAATATAGATACTAAAAAAAAACAAAAAAAAGTAGAAGATAAAAAATAATGTCTAGATTAAAAATTACATATGAAAAAGAAATAGTTTCTAAATTAATGAGTAAATTATCTCTAAAAAATAAACACGATGTTCCAAAATTAATTAAGATAATTTTAAATATGGGTCTCGGTGAAGATGCATCGGATGGCAAAAAATTAAAAGCATGTGCAGACGATATTTCACTTATTGCAGGCCAAAAACCCGTGATAACAAAATTTAAAAAATCAATTTCTAATTTTAAAACTAGAAAAGGATCTAATGCAGGCGTGAAAGTTACTCTTAGATCGCAAAAAATGTATGAGTTTGTTGATAGATTAGTTAATATAGCGCTACCTAGAATAAAGGACTTTAGGGGATTATCCTCTAAGGGGATCGATAGTTCATGTAATTATTCATTTGGTATAAAAGAGCATATTGTATTTCCAGAGGTTAATTTTGATAAAGTAGACAAAATAAGAGGTTTGGATATTACTATCGTTACCTCCAGCAAGAGTAAACAAGGGACTTTAGAGTTGTTGAAAGAATTTAATTTCCCATTAATAGAAAAGAAAAACTAAGGATAAAAATGGCTAAAACAAGCGCTATACAAAAAAATTTAAAAAGAATTAAATTAGTAAAAAAGTATGCAAAAAAAAGAGCAGCTTTAAAAAAAATTATTAATAATAGAAAATTAGAGTTATCTGAGAGATTTGAGGCTCAATTGAAACTTAACAAACTTCCAAAAAATTCTGCAAAAATAAGAATTAGAAATAGATGTGAGGTTTCAGGAAGACCTCATGGAGTTTATAGAAAACTAAGAATTTCAAGAATTGCACTAAGAGACATGGCGTCTTCTGGTAAAATTCCTGGAATAACAAAATCAAGCTGGTAGGAGGAATATGACATTCACAGATCCAATTGGAGATATGTTTTCAAGAATTAGAAATGGTCAAATGAGATCATTAAATTCTGTTGAGATACCTTCATCTAATTTTAGAAAAAATATTTTAGAAATACTTAAAAATGAAGGTTACATAAAAGATTATTTTATAGAAAAAACTGAGAATAATAAAACTAGTTTAAAAATTTCACTAAAATATTATGAAGGTGATCCGGTAATTAAAGAAATAAAAAGAATTTCAAAACCTGGTAGAAGAGTTTATTCAAGAGCAACAAGTATTCCAAAAGTCATGAATGGTTTAGGCTTAGCAATACTATCAACTCCAAAAGGTGTAATGAGTGATGCAGAGGCAAGAAAAAACAATGTTGGTGGAGAAATAATTTGTAGGGTATTTTAATGTCAAAAATAGGTAAAAAAAATATAATTATTCCAAAAGAGTCTTCAATAAAAATTGAAGGACCTAATTTAACTATTTCAGGTCCAAAAGGTACAAAGAAATTGACAATCAATGATAAAATTTTCTCATCAAAACTAAATGAAAGTGAATTTTTTATTCAACCACTTGAAAAAAAAATTGATAAAAAAACTTCGATAATGTGGGGAACTTATAGAAGTTTAATAAATAACGCTGTTGCAGGTGTTTCCAAAGGACATGAAAAAATATTAGAGCTTAGTGGTGTAGGTTTCAGAGCCAATTTAAAAGGTGAAGCTTTAAACTTACAAATTGGATTTAGTCATGATGTAAATTTTAAAATTCCTAAAGATATTAAGATTACTGTTGAGAAGCAAACAATAATTAAAATTAACGGCGTTGATAAAGAATTAGTTTCAAAGGTTGCTGCAGATATTAAAAATTTAAAACCAGTAGAACCATATAAAGCAAAAGGTATTAAAGAAAGAGGTCAATTTGTTCTTAGAAAAGAAGGAAAAAAGAAATAATGAAAAAAATGAATAATAAGATAAAAAGAAAACTAAGAAATAGAAAAAAATTAAAAAATGTTAATGTTAACAGATATAGAGTGTCTGTATCAAAATCTTTAAATAATTTATCTGCCCAAATTATTGATGATAAACAAAAAAAAACTTTAGTATCTGCTTCATCTATAGAAAAAGATATAAAGTCGAAAAAAATAAAGAAAATGGAGAAATCATCTTTATTAGGAGAAGTTTTAGCAAAAAGAGCTAAAGAGAAAAATATAAGCGAAGTATATTTTGACAGGGGTGAATATAAATATCATGGTAGAGTTAAGGTATTCGCAGAAACATTAAGAAAAAACGGGTTGAAATTTTAATATGGCTGAAAATAAAAAAATAGAAAGTGATATAAAAGAAAAATTAGTAGCAATTAATAGAATTACTAAAGTTGTAAAAGGCGGAAGAAGATTTGGGTTTGCAGCCTTAGTTGTCGTTGGTAATCAAAAAGGATCTGTAGGAATTGGACAAGGTAAGTCCAAACAAGTTCCCGATGCTATAAAGAAGGCAACAGAAGTCGCTAAAAGAAATTTAATTAAAATACCTCTAAAAGAAGGTAGAACACTTCATCATGATGTTAATGGTAAAAATGGCTCAGGTAAAGTATTCTTAAGAGCGGCCCCAGCAGGAACTGGCATCATAGCTGGCGGAGCAATAAGATCTGTTTGTGAAGTGTTAGGTATACAGGACGTAGTTGCAAAATCTCTTGGTTCAGCAAATCCTCACAACGTTTTAAAAGCTTGTGTAAATGGTTTAAGATCACAGAATTCTCCAAAAATTCTATCTGCAATAAGAGGAAAAAAAATATCTGACATTGTTTTAAAAAGAGAGGCTAAATAATGCAACTTAATAACCTGATTAAAAACAATAAAAAAAAAATTAGAGTTGGCAGAGGAATAGGGTCTGGCAAAGGCAAAACTTCCTCTAGAGGTCACAAAGGTCAAAAATCTAGATCTGGAGTAGCTATTAAAAGTTTTGAAGGTGGACAGATGCCACTGTATAGAAGATTGCCCAAAAGAGGTTTCAAAAGCTTAAATAAAAAAGATACTGCAATACTAAATCTTTCAAAAATTCAAAATATAATTGAAAAATCTAATAATAATATTAAAGAAAATTTAGATCTTAAAATTTTAAAAGAAAAAAAATTAGTTAATAAAAAATTTTTAAAATTAAAGATTTTAGGTACAGGTGAAATAAAAAAGAAAATTGAAATCTCTGCTCATTTTGCTTCAAAACAAGCTTTAACTAAAATAGAGAAAGCTGGTGGTAAAATAAGCATAGTAAAAAAATAAAAGATAATGTCGAGTGAAACAATCAATACTGCTGGTGCTTTTAGTCAAGCAAAAGATCTAAGAAATAGAATACTTTTTACAATCTTAATTTTAGTAATTTATCGTTTAGGAACTTATGTCCCGTTAGCAGGTATTGATCCTCTTGCACTTAAAGAAATTATGGCCTCGAGTCAAAAAGGCTTACTGGGGATGTTTAACATGTTTTCTGGTGGTGCTGTAACTAGAATGGCGATTTTTGCATTAGGAATAATGCCATATATTTCGTCATCAATTATTGTGCAATTATTAACTGGCGTATCAGATTACTTCAAAAATTTAAAAGAACAGGGTGAGACTGGAAGAAAAAAGATCACTCAGATTACACGTTATGGAACTGTTCTTATAGCATGTCTTCAAGGTTATGGTGTTTCTGTTGGTCTAGAAAATGCAGGAAACTTGGTGATTGAACCAGGTATGTCATTTAGATTTATTACTACAATTTCTCTTGTAGCCGGTACTACATTTTTAATGTGGCTAGGTGAGCAAATCACATTGAGAGGTGTAGGTAATGGAATTTCATTAATTATATTTTCTGGGATTGTAGCGGAAATTCCAAGAGCCTTAGCTTCGACCTTTGAACTTGGTAGGACTGGAGCTTTATCAGCAGTAATGATTGTTGGAATATTTGTTTTAGTAATCTTAACAGTTTTATTTATTGTTTTTTTTGAAAGGGCGATGAGAAAAATACTAATTAACTATCCAAAAAGACAGGTTGGTAATAAAATGTATGGAGGAGAGTCATCTCATCTTCCATTAAAAATAAATACAGCAGGTGTGATACCAGCAATTTTCGCTTCAGCATTATTACTTTTGCCAATTACTTTATCAAATTTTGGTTTTGCTGAGTCGGATGCTTTTTTAAAGATTTCATCTATGTTTACTCAAGGTCAACCTTTATATATGTTACTATATGCATCAGGGATAATTTTTTTCTCTTTTTTTTATACTTCAATAGTTTTCAATCCAAAAGAAACAGCGGAGAATTTAAGAAAGTATGGTGGATATATACCTGGGATAAGACCAGGGGAAAGAACAGCCGAATATATTGATACCATTTTAATGAGACTAACCACAGTGGGCGCTTTATATTTAACTTTTGTTTGTTTAATGCCAGAATTTTTAATTGCTAAGTATCCAATTCCATTTTATTTGGGTGGAACTTCTATTTTAATTGTTGTTGTAGTAGCTATGGACACTGTAACTCAAGTTCAAACTAGATTAATGAGTTCACAGTATGAGTCATTAATTAAAAAAACAAAATTTGGAAAATAACTGTTTAGATGAATATTGTTATCTTCGGTCCACCTGGTGCTGGTAAGGGCACTCAATCAAATATAATTGTTGAAAAATTTAATTTGCACCAACTTTCAACAGGTGAACTTTTAAGAAAAGAAATTAAAGATAATACAAAGTTGGGTCAGGAAATATCTTCAATAATTAAAGATGGAAATTTAGTTTCGGACAAAATAGCTGGAGACCTAATAGAAAAGCATTTATCAAATAGGGTTTATAAAAATAGATTAATTTTTGATGGTTACCCCAGAAACTTAATACAAGCAAAAAATTTAGAACATTTATTAAAAAAATATAACCAAAAAATTGATATTGTTTTAAAATTAACTGTTAGTTTGGAGACAATAAAAAAAAGAATAATAGAGAGAAAAAATTTAGAAAACAGAGCGGATGATGATGAGCAAATAGCTATTAAAAGATTTATAAATTATGAAAATAATATCAAACCTGTAATTGATTTTTATAAACGATCTAATTTACTTAAAGTAGTCAATGGTGAGGCATCTATATCAGCAATCAGCGGTGAAATTAGCGGCTTAATAGAGAGTATCAAGGGTTGACTTTAAATTATTAGACAATATAAATACGCAAGAATTAATAACTCATAAATTTATGGCTCGTATTGCAGGAATAAATATTCCACAAAATAAGGTTGTTAGTATTGCTCTAACATACATTCATGGAATTGGATTACACTCATCAAAAAAAATTTGTAAAGAACTCAACATACCATCATCAAAGAGAGTTAATGAATTATCTGAAGAACAGGTTCTAAAAATTAGAGAATTCATAGACGCAAATCATAAAGTTGAGGGAGATTTAAGAAGAGAAGTATCCGTTAATATAAAAAGATTAGTTGATCTTGCGTGCTATAGAGGTTCAAGGCATAAAAAAAAACTTCCTGTAAGAGGTCAAAGAACTCAATGCAATGCCAGAACTAGAAAAGGTAAAGCAATTGCTATTGCTGGTAAAAAATTAACCCCACTTAAAAAATAACCTTAATGAATAAAAAAAACGAAAAAGTTGAAAAAAAAGTTGAAGCGAAAGATACTAAAAAAGTTGAAAAAAAAATAAGCTCTTTTAAAAAGAAAAAAAAAGTTAAAAAAAATATAACATCAGGGGTGGCTTATGTTTATTCTACATTTAATAATACAATAATTTCAATAGCAGATGAAAGTGGAAACGTAATTTCTTGGTCTTCTGCTGGCGCAAAAGGTTTTAAAGGTTCAAGAAAGTCAACACCTTACGCGGCACAAGTTGCAGCTGATGACGCAGGTGCTAAAGCATTTGAACAAGGATTAAGAACTTTGACTGTTCAAGTAAAAGGTCCTGGATCAGGTAGAGAGACAGCATTACGGTCTTTACAGTCTAGGGGATTTAAAATTTTATCAATTAAAGACACAACACCCATGCCACATAATGGTGCGAGACCACCAAAAAGAAGGAGAGTATAATGCAGTCGACAACTAATATAATAGATAAAAATTGGAAAGCTCTAATTAAACCTAGCAAGCTCGATATCACAAGTAACGAGGATAAAACATTAGCAAAGGTAGTAGCTGAGCCTCTTGAAAAGGGTTTCGGTCAAACAATAGGAAATTCTTTACGAAGAATTTTATTATCATCTATACAAGGAGCAGCTGTTACTGCTATTCAAATTGACGGAGTATTACATGAATTTTCATCCATTAAAGGAGTAAGAGAAGATGTAACAGATATAGTTTTAAATGTGAAAAATCTTGCAATAAAATCCTCATCTTCAAGTGCTAAAAAAATTATTTTAGATATTAAAGGTCCTAAAGAAGTTAAAGCAAAAGATATTACACTTGTTCCTGAAATTGAGATATTAAATCCCGAACAAACAATTTGTAACCTTGATGAAAAAACAAATTTTCATATGGAATTAATGGTAACTAACGGAAAAGGGTACGTACCAGCACCTAAAAATAAAACTGATGATAGTCCACTTGGTTTGATTTCAATAGACTCTTTATTTAGTCCTGTTAAAAAAGTTTCATTTTCTGTTGAAAACACTCGAGCTGGCAGTGCTTTAGACTACGACAAATTGGTTATGACAGTAGAAACAAATGGGACTGTTGACGCAGAAGATGCAATTGCGTACTCAGCAAGAATATTTCAAGATCAATTATCAATGTTTGTTAATTTTGAAGATCCACAGGAAATAGTAAAAGAAGTTAAATCATCCGAACCGGAGTTTAACAGAAACTTATTGAAGAGAGTTGAAGAGCTTGAATTATCTGTCAGATCAATGAATTGTCTTAAAAATGATAACATTATTTATATTGGTGATTTAGTGCAAAAAACGGAGCCAGAAATGCTTAGAACACCTAACTTCGGAAGAAAATCTCTTAATGAAATAAAAGAAGTATTAAACACCATGTCATTATATTTAGGTATGGAAATACCAAATTGGCCACCAGATAATATTGCAGAACTTTCTAAAAAATTAGAGGAAAATAGTTACTAATGAGACACGGTCTAGGTTATAGAAAATTAAATAAAACTAGCGAACACCGTAAAGCGTTGTTTAAAAATATGCTTAATTCTCTAATAAAGTATGAGCAAATAATAACAACTTTACCGAAAGCGAAAGAACTTAAGCCTCAAATTGATAAAGTAATCACAATTGGTAAAAAAAATATTCTAAGCAATAAAAAAAGATTATTTTCAAAATTACAAGATAAAAAATCTGTATCTAAAGTTTTCGACGAATTATCGAAAAGATATAGCTCAAGAAAAGGTGGTTATTCAAGAGTTTTAAAAGCAGGGTTCAGAACTGGTGACGATGCACCAATGGCTGTCATTGAACTGGTTGACAGAAATCCTGAAGCTAAAAAAGTTGATAAGCCAAAAAAAACCCAAACAAAAGATAAAACAAAAGAAATTCCGACAGAACCAAAAGTAGCTAGCAAATAATTTAAGCTTACATGCCCAAAACTTTTACTGTAGACGAAGACTATAATGACTCACGTCTTGATAAATGGTTTAAGAATAAAGTAATAAATTTACCTCATTCATTAATAGAAAAAATCATCAGACAAAATAAAATCAAAATTAATAAAAAAAAAACTAAATCTTCTTATAGATTGCAGACTGGAGATTTTATTGAGATCTATGATATTTCAAAGTTTAAACCTACAGATAATAAAAAGAAATTAAAATATTTACCGAAAGAAAAAGAAATTGATACTTATGATGACTATGTAATAGAAAATAATGAAAATTTTATAGTAATAAATAAACCTACTGGCATACCAGTTCAATCAGGCACAAAATCATTTAAAAATATTATTGATATATTAAAAAACACAAAATATTTTGATAATTCTAAACCATTTATTGTTCATAGATTAGATAAAGAAACTTCTGGAATTTTGATAATAGCTAAAAATAGAAAATACGCTCAACTTTTTACGAGTCTATTTAGAATAAGAAAAATTCATAAAACTTATCTCGCTATTGTTTATGGTAAAGTAAATAAATCAATAAAAATAATGCGAGATGACTTAATTTATTATGAAAATAATAAAAAGATTACTCAAAAAGCAATATCTAATATAAAAATTATCAAATCAAATGAAGGTTATTCGTATTTAGAATTAAATCCAATTACAGGAAGAAAACATCAGCTACGAAAACAATTACTTAATATTGGAAATCCGATAATAGGTGATAATAAATATTTTTTATCTAATAGAAAAAGAGTCAAAATTAAAAATCTAATGCTACATGCATATAAGATAAAATTTATGATTAATGATGTTCAATATAATTTTAAAGCCAAATATAATAGTACGTTTGAAAATTTTCTCAAAAAAAGTTTTTAGATATTATTAATATTTTTTATAAAGATATCAGCAAGTTTTTTTTCGAAATTCTTAGGCTTAGTTCTAATTTCCTTTAATATAGAGGTAACTTTTTTATTGTCTAACCCACATGGAATAATTTTAGCATATTGATTTAAATTATTTGATATATTTATTGAACATCCATGATAAGCAATCCATCTTGACACTCTTATACCAATAGCTGCAATTTTTTTATCTTTGACCCAAATACCAATATTTTTTTTATCATTTTGTGCTTGAATTTTATAAATTTTTAAAAATTTTATTATACTATTCTCAATAACATCAATTAATTTTCTTATGTCCTTTTTTCTATCATTTAAATTAATAACGATGTAAATAATTTTTTGTCCTGGATTATGTAGTGTAATCTTACCCCCTCTGTTTGACTTAATTATTTTTATTTTTTCGTCTAAAATTTCTTTTTTATTAAAACTTACTCCGGCAGTGTAGGTTGTAGGATGTTCTAATAACCATAATAGTTCTCTATTTTTACCCTTTTTAACTTCTTCAACTCTTTTATTGAGATAAAGCATTGCCATTTTATAGGGTATACGTTTTTTGCTAATTTTGATTTCTATACTCATTTAATTTGAATTTTATCAT
>MDSV01237234.1_pt1 | contig 12836 bp, 12 predicted proteins | sample 810851 | NCBI WGS metagenome assembly MDSV01 (sample SAMN05326640, study PRJNA326480) | marine metagenome | isolation source: seawater | place: Atlantic Ocean: North East | collected 2012 | reverse complement strand
TAGAAGTTGGTTCTTATCTTCTTCTGAAACGGATTCTAAATCTCTAACCTGTGGAGGCGGGGGTATATCTGAAAAATCTACTGGTGGTGGTGCTGGTATTTCTGAAAAATCCGATTCTGGGGGAGGGGGGGCCATTGAAGGAGGGCCCATAGGAGCCGAAATTGATGGAGGAGACATAGGAGGAGGGCCCATAGGAGCCGGTACTGTAGTAGGTAAGCTCATTGAAGGTGGACTTCCTAATGGTGGCCCCATCGGAGTTGAAATTGAAGGTGGAGCCATAGGGGGTGGACTAGCTGGGGCCTCTGTTGGAGGAAGACTAGGTGGAGCCTCTGTTGGAGGAAGACTAGGGGGAGCCTCTGTTGGAGGAAGACTAGGTGGAGCCTCTGTTGGAGGTGGACTAGTGGGTACTGTTATTGGTGGCTGACTAATTGGTGCTGAAGGGCTGGACATAGAAAATAATGACCTGTTGTCAAATTCCGAAGTATCTAATTTACCTGATTTAAGGTATTCTTGCATCGTATCATCTATTAAATCCATACTCACATTCGTTAATAATCGATTGCTTCCCATTCTGTAAACCAAGAATCTATGAGCTCCTGAAGATGTTTCAAAAACAATATATTCGGGATCTGCAATTTGCATTATTGTGAGAAATACGCCTGCAAAAAATAGTAATACTCCGGGATTCATTAAGAAAAATAATGCTGATAAAAAGGATGATGATAAAACGGTTAACAATCCTAACCCTGCCATAATCCACCAAAGGATTTTGTAGTTATCAAGCCAATCATATCTGTAGTGTGAAAATGTCTCAACATTCTTAGTTATCATATGTTTTTCAATAGTCACATTGCCTAAGTCGTCTCTTTTTGAGGTTACAACTTGCATTAAATCGTCTACATGTATAAGAGATAAGGTTTCATTACCATTAGAACTTTCACGAATTACAAATTCTGAAGCGTCATCTTTCAAAATTGTTTTTGCTCTAACTCCTAATCCTGCGACTCTTTCCAAATCTTTCTCCTCCAAGAAACATATTACAATATGGATTTAACCCATTGCATACCCCTTTGCAAATCAAATTAGATTATTATCCCTACGATAGGAGATATTAGGATTAATTCCAATCTGATGTTGCCCATGCTTCAACATTATCTCCAGGTTTTTCCCCTGCTTTAATGCTAGTTCCGATAATCGTTGCTACTCCTGACTCAGATGCCATATCAAACATACGTTTGCTTAATTGCCCATTATATGCAATTGCTAATACTGTTTTTTCGGATTCGTCAATTGTTGACGCTAATTTAGATGCTCCAATTGATTCTGATGTGCTATCATCTTCAAAAATTAACATTGCTTCTCTGGCCCCTAAATTCTTAATATTTGCTGCATAATCAATTATTTGTTGTGGTGGTTTGGAAACCTTTGGTTCTGATACTGAATCTGGTTCTGATACTCTAGATGCAAATCTTTCAGCAGGTTCCTTCATAGCTAAACATTTTGTAATGGTTTTATTTGGAAGTAATTCCCATTCTTGTCCGACTGGTGCTTGTGCTACAAAGTCAACTTTCATTAATTGATTTAATTGAAGGAAAAGCATTTCGCCTCCACGGTCTCCATCAATTGCAATTGTTACAGTTTCTTTACTATTGGCTAATTCTATTAATTCGTTTTTAATTTCTCCAGCACCGTCAGTGCATATTGCATTTTTAATTCCTGCATCTAACAAATTACGCACATCGTTTCGTCCTTCACAAATAATTAAAGATGATGCTTTTTCAATATTAGGCCCGCATGTTAGCCCGTGGAAAAATTGTGATTGTTCTGTTGTTAACACCGAACGTACCTCATCGATTACGCTCTTACTTGTACTGCTACTATCCGATACTAATCTTAACAATAGATCTTTAGCAAGTTCGACAACCTGGGTTCTTTTTGTTGCTCGTACATCTTGAATTTCTTTTACTTGAATCTTTGAATTGCAAGGCCCTATTCTTTCAATTGTTGAAATAGCTGCTCCGATAATTGCTGTTTCAACATTATCCATACTGCTAGGAATTAATATTTCCCCATTCACCTTACCCTTTTCGTTTTTCAAATTTACTTCAATCATTCCAATTTTAGTTGAACGTTGTAATTTTCGTAAATCTAAATCATCTCCAAGTAGTCCTTCACATTGCCCAAACAATGCGCCAACTACGTCTTTTCTTTGTACTGTTCCATCTACTTTAATTGTAGCTATAATCATATATTTCATTGTGTTTTTTTGGTTTTTTCCCATTTTTATCCCTCCGCATTTCCTCTATACCTTTTGACTTTCACAACTAGTGTGAGGTGCCTTCTCTAAGAGAAAGATTGAGTCTGATATGAGCGTCTGCTCATTAATGTCTAAATGCTATTCCTTTTTGAATTCAATGGTCTAAAAAAAAATTTATTTTGTTTTCAATAAATATACTAATGTCAATCAAGTTAAGAATATAGTCATATGTCGATATTTATGGGCGATGATTCACCTCGAACTTTAGAAGTGTTCAGTGATTGTGTGTCTGTAATGTTAAAAGATGGGGTTTTAACACGGGAAGAGCGTAGATTAATAGCTGCGCTCTCTAGAAGTTTGGAATTAAAAGATGGTGAACCTCTAAAAGTTTATGAAAAAGTAAAAATTGGTGAAAAAATGGTTGGAGGAAGTACAATATCTAGAAAAAACCAGTTGAAAGTTTATCAAAATATTTACGAAGTAGCACTTGTCGGTGCATTATCAAAAGATGAATGGCGTATCCTAGCATTTTTACGTCAAAAATTTAGTATTACTGAAAGTGAACATAAAGAAATACAAAATAATTTGAAAAATAATTTTAAAGAACGATATGAGCCGAAAGTTGTTGAATCATTGTTTAAGACGATTGAAGACTCTGCAACAACAATAACAAAAATGATTGGTAGATTATTTTAATGGGCTAATATGTCTTCAAATCTTGATGAGTTTTTATCCAATACAAATTGGTCTAAGATAAATAATAATAAAAAATTACTCGCGATTCTTAGAGAAGCCTATACTTGTGGTGTTCCTGCAATGATTGCTAAATCCTTAACAGATAGGTTGAAAGATGCAGGCAAATATGAATTTTATCTTGGAACTCCTCCAAAAGAGTTGCGTACAATTGCTAGTTTTTTGATTACCTATTTCAATGAAAAGCCTGCAATTATTCTAAAGCTACTGCCTGCATTATGGAAAAGGCATGGGAGAGAAGATGCAATATTATATGGAATAATTCTTGCAAATATAAATCCAAATTTACTTTCTGAAAACATCTGGTTATTCTTTTCTAATTCATTAAGACTGCAGGAGCCAGCAGATGATATGTTATCTGTTTGTGAAGAGTTAACTCGCGCAAAACATAATTTTCCTGAGAAAAATGTGCTAGAAATGCTATGTAAAAAGGGTATAATTTATCATCAATTAGTACTATTTATCCTATTTCAAAAATTTAGAATAGAAAATAAATTATTAGATTATGAATATCAGATGATCGAAAACTGTCCCGGTGAAAATGACATTATAAATCGGCTTAAAAAGCGAATTAGAAACAATTAGACTCATAAAATACTACCACTTGCTAGAACTGATTCCAATGGTTGAACGATTTTTACCCTCAAACGATCCAATCAAAGAAGATGTCCTTGATTGGACAGTGAAAAGAGATGCTCAAGATATTAAAATTTTACTAGATTGGTTAAATGAAGCAAGAAGTTTTCGTGAAAAACGGGCTATGATTAACCTAATTGAGGGATTAGTTGGAGAATTAAAAATGGCAGTTGAAGAATTATCTGATTTACAATAAGGGGGGTTTTTGATTTTCCCGGCAATACTTTTGGCTGGCGGAAAAAGCAAACGGATGGGTGAAGATAAATCACAAATTGAAATTGAAGGTAAACCAATGATTATTCATGCAATTAAAAATTTAAAAATGGCTGGTTGTAGTGAGATCTTAATACAAACAAAGAAAAACAACGTAGAATTAAAATCGATACTATCTGATTTTGAAATAATATGGAATTATGATAATTATGATGATGGTGATGTTTTAAGGGCCATTTTATCTGCTTTAACTTTTGCAAATAATAAAAACTGGAATGCTGTACAACTAATGCCTGTTGATACTCCTTTTATTTCACAAATACTTCTCAAAAATTTATCTGATTTATTAGATGAAAATTTAGATGTTGTGCTCCCTTCTTCTACTCCTAAAAAAAATACTAAATCAAATGGATTAGAACCTTTATTGGCTTGTTTAAAAGTTAAACCGACTATTAAGAAAATTAATGAAAACCTGGATAATAATAAAGGATTGGGGAAAATACTTTCGGAAATGAAATGTCTAATTGTTGATGAAGAAATCTGGTCTAGGTGGGGAGTTTCTGAAGAATCATTCAAAAATATAAATTATCCTAATGATCGTGAATAATTATTTTAGATTCATTAATAATTTCCAATCTACCTTCACAAAAAGCATCAATCACAACGGGGTAAAGTGTATGTTCTAATTTTTTAATTCTATTTTGAAGAGTTTTTATATCATCTACTGGTAAGATCTTAACTTCGCTCTGAGCAATGATTAAACCACTATCTACTCCACTATCCACAAAATGTACTGTACATCCTGATTTTTCTGCACCTGCTTTAAGTGCATCTCTATGAGCATGCGCACCCGGAAAATTTGGTAAAAGGCTAGGGTGTATATTGAGTATTCTCCCTTCCCATTTCTCTACAAAACTAGATGATAAAATTCTCATATATCCTGAGAGTATTATTGCTTCAATCTCATATTTTTCTAATACTTCGAGTATTAAATCCTCGTGTTTTGTTCTTTCCATTCCTGGAATTAATTCGACTACTTCTGTACTTACTCCAAAAGTTTCTGCAAGTTGTAATCCTCCAACTCCTTGAATATTTGACACTACAAGTTCTGTTGAATGTGCACAATTTGAAGACTGTTGATGTGAAAGTAATGCCGCCATCCCTGAACCTGAACCAGAAATGAAAACTGCTAATCGAAGTGGGTTATTTGAATTAGCAACCCGCGGTAATTGAAATCCATTCATATTATCTCCTAATGTCTGAATAATCTTACTCCAGTAAATAGCATTGACATATTATGTTCATTTGCTGCATCAATAACTTCCTGATCTCTAATTGAACCTCCTGGCTGAACAATGCTAGTGATTCCGATCTCATGGGCAGTATCAATACCATCCCTAAATGGAAAGAATGCATCTGAAACCATTACTGCTCCTTTGGCTTCTTCTCCCGCCCTTCTTGCTGCTATTCTTACAGCCTCTACCCTACTTGTTTGTCCTGGCCCTATTCCAACAGTTTTTGTTCCTTTAACAAATATTACAGAATTTGATTTCACTTGCTCACATACCACCATTCCAAATCTCATAGCCGCAATTTCTTGTTCTGTGGGTTCATTCTCAGTAACTGAGCGAGCTAATTTAGGATCTATTTTTGGACTTGTTTCTGTTTGTAATAACCATCCACCGTTAATCTGTTTTGAAACTACTTGCGAAGTTTGGGGAGAAAGTTTCTGCATTTTTGGAGCAATAGATAGTAATCTTCTATTCTTCTTATCACTTAAAATTTCTAAAGCTTCTTTTTCGAATGAAGGAGCGATTATACATTCAACAAAATGCGACCCTATCTCAGTTGCTGTAGTTTTGGTAACTTTGGTATTAAATGCTACAATACATCCAAAAGCAGATTCTGGATCTGATGCTAATGCGTCTTTCCAGGCGGTTACTTGATTACCGGATAATGCTGCACCACAAGGATTGTTATGTTTCACGATTACACAGGCAAAGGGAGATTCTGGCCACTCATCTGTAGAAAGGTTTCTGGCTAAACGTAAAGCAGAATCTATGTCAATATAATTATTATAAGAAAGTGCTTTACCACTATGCATTTCAAAATTTGCTAAACTGATCTCTGAGTTATTGGGATTTGAATAAAATGCTGCTGCTTGGTGGGGGTTCTCTCCGTACCTCATAATTTCCTTAATTTCAGAGTCTATCTGGAATCTCTTTGGTAACTTTGTTATTGCATGTTCTAATTCGTTACTTTCACTTGCATCACCAATCCATCTTTTATGTAATTCCTTAGATATTGCCACATCATAACTTGCTGTATGCTCAAATGTTTCTAATGCCAATTCTCTTCTAAATTCCAAACTAATTTGTGAAGGTTCTCCTTCGAATTGTTTTAATGATTTAATTACTTCATCATATTTAGCAGGATTAGAAATACTCAAAACATTTCTATGATTTTTAGCCGAAGCTCGCAAAAGTGTAGGACCACCGATATCTATCATTTCAAGTAAAGCTGGATCATTCAAAGGTGGCTGTTGAGAAGCACTATCTGAAAAAGGGTAAAGATTTACAGCAACTAATTTAATTGGTTGATATCCTAATTCTTCTAAGCCCTTTTTATCTGTTTCATTCTCAAGTCTTGCTAATATTGGTCCATGGATTGCTGGATGAAGTGATTTTACTCTACCATCAAAAATTTCTGGATGATTTGTAATTTCACTAATTTCTTTAACCGAAAGTCCTGCTTCTCTTAATTTTTTTGAGGTGCCTCCTGTGGAGATTATTTCCCAACCAAGACTAATTAATTGTGTTGCAAAATCAACAACTCCTGTTTTATCATATACACTAATTAATGCTCTAGGAATTGAATTCATGCAGTTTCCCTTCGACCTGTCCAAACCTAACCAATTAATCAAGAAATCCCATAAAATAATAATCAGTTTTCGCGCCGGAAAAAATATCTTAAGGGGTTTAGTACAATGAAATTTGAAAAACTAGTAGGTATTTACAATGCAAAAGGGTCTTTAATCGGGGAATTACAATATTTTTGGGGGAAAATTAGAGGTACTGCACATTGTGCTTTATGTGATATTACTCATGGTAAATTAAAAGAGAAGGCTTCATTTAAAGAATGTAAACAAAATTTAGAAATTCCATTTGAATTATTACATCTTGATGAATTAGATTCTGAGCTTGAAGCTTTTGCTGATAATGCGCCTTGTGTAGTTGGATTAAGTGAAAATGGTTATTCGATTATTCTTAATGATGAAGAACTTGAAAATTGTAAAAGTAATGTTGATGATTTTTCAAATTTATTGAATTCTAAAATTAATCTCCCCTAGCAGAAATTAATTGATCTACTCTTAGTAAGCCAATAACTGTCTCGGTTGCTGAATTAATTGAATGTTTCAAGGATTCTTTTGGTTCTCTGGCTGATTCTATCTGTTCAATTTCGCCCTTAGTTCCAATTCCTAAATTTTCTGTATCTGTTTTCAATCTACTACGTAATTCAATTACACTATCAAGGCTGCTTTTACCTGCATTAGCGGCCAAGGTTGCTGGTATTGTTTCTAATGCCCTTGCAAAAGCTTCCATTCCCAGCCTTTCCCTTCCTTGTTTCGTATCTGCGATTTCTCTAACTTGGATTGAACATAAAGTATGGGGATTCCCCCCTCCTAATATTAATTCTTTAGAATTAAAAGTTAAGAATGTGGCTTTAACCGAGTCATGAATTGCTCTAATTGTTTCTTCTACAACTAAATCATCAGAGCCCCCTACATCAAAAGTAATTAATTCTGTATCCTTACAATCTTTAATTAAGACTCTTTGTGTAGTTTCACCATCTGAGTTCACTGTTTCAGTTTCTAAAAGCCCTATAGTTCCTAATTCATTAGAGGAAATATCTTCAATTACTGGACATTTAATTGCCTGTGTTACTTTTGAAATATTTTCTAATTCTTGTGTACTTAAACCACCTAATGCAAAAATATTATTTGATAATAATTTATGTAAGATTTCTTTATTTATTTCCCCTGTAGAGAATAATGCATTAATTCCTAAATTAATTAATTTTTTACTTAAGGTTTCAATTTGTTTGTCTTCACTTTCAATAAATCCTGTTAATTCTTCTGGAGAATTAATTTCAATTTCTGAGTCTCTTGTTAAAGATCTTATTCCGACCTCTCCGTTAACTAGAGCTACTTTACAATTCTTAAGTTCTGAAGGAGTTTTATCTAAATGTAATTTTTTCTGAAATACTAATCCATTAATCAATTCTATCGACATTGGGATATTATTTGGAGATTTAGCCATCAATACATTTTCAGAATTACAAATTGATGTGCTTTTTATTTGTTTTGCTCCTTGAATGACCAATTTTGCAATATTTTCTGAAGCGTTATCCGTAACTTTACCTGTCAATGCTGTTTTTGCAACATTTAATAATTCATTATCATTGTAAAGAAAGCTAATTTCATCTAATTTCTTAATAGATGCTTCACATGCTTCTCTATAACCTTCAATAATTATCAACGGATGTAGTCCTTTGTTTATCAAAAGTCCTGCTTCATACATTAGCGCCCCTGCAAATAAAATACAACCCGTTACTCCGTCTCCCGCAGCCGATTCTTGAGATTCTCCCAAACTAACAAATGCTTTAGCAGTCGGATGTTTTACCATCAATTCTGAAACTATTTTCGCTCCATCATTAGTTATTGATGCCTCTCCATTTGATTTATACAGCATTTTATCTAAACCCATTGGACCATATGTGGGTCGAAGTAAATCTGCAAAAATAGAAGCGGCTCCTATTAATTTATCTTGAACTGATGATTCAGAAGTTACTGAAGATTCAGGGCGTAAGATTCTTACTGGCGGGGGGCCAGCTCCTCCTTCTTCTACCATTCTTACACCTCCACCAAAATCAACTTTTTTTAATTGAATTTATTAAACTAACCACGTAAAGGTTCTAGTGAATAATAAGTCCAAGAAACGAATAAGAAACATACAACAGAAAGCCCAATAGATGGCATTAATGGGAATCCCCAGTTATTACTAAAAATTGATGTGGAAACTAATGTACACAATATGAATACAATAACATACAATACTTTGGATGAAGAGATTTCTAAATTTGTTTTCACCATGCTTAAATTTGAAATCATTAAAACTGATGATGATCCTAAAAATAAAATTGCAAATAAATAATACCCCTGTACTAAAGTATAATTTAATCCAACATAAATTGATGCTAAAATCGACAAAATTAATGTCAAAAATATTCTATTTTGTATTTTGTTAACGTCAATAACTTCGCCCATTGGTATACTCCAATAGAATATATTTTTTGAATATGTTTACAAGAACTATCCGTTTTCTCCTTCTATGACTACTACTGTATCATTTTCATCATTCGAATTTGAATTGTTTTCATTTTCAATATAATCTGAAAATTCTACTTCATCAGAATTTTCCATTGAAGTTAAATTAGTAACTGTAATTCCTCCTGAAGATATCGCATAAATGTAATCTCCCATGAATATCGATCTTTTGATATTTGTTTGCCCTCCATACCAGTAACAATATTGGCAGTCATCTTCATTGTAAAAATGGCTATGATTCACTGTCCCATAAACGCTTAATGGTACTCCAGACTCTACATTAACTAAAATTAATTGGCTAATATATTCATATTTCCAATATCCGCCATAATGATAATTTTCCATACAATAATTGACTAAGTATTCTCTATCTTCATCACTTAAATCGGATCCTCCTGAATCGTCTGAGTCTTCATCGGGTTCTGAGCCTTCTCCATCTGAAGGCGGAGACGGGTCACTTTGAGTTTGTTTAGAAGCACCTGTTGAGCCTTCAGAACCTGTCTCACTTTCAGTAGTTTCTGCCTCTTCATCAATACTCTCTTCGGACATTAGTAACCAAGTCATATACTCAACCCTATCATTACACCATTCTTCTTTTTCTGCTAAATTGGTATTTTCTACGTAAATACTACGATGAGTAGATAATGGAATTGCTAACATATTTTTAGGGCCCCAATATTGGAAAGCTTTGTGTTCATAAGTCGCTTCGCTCCATCCCCAAGTCCATTCATTTGAATCTTCACTGGATACCGGAGATAAAGACAATACCGAAGCTAATTCTGGGCTTGTAAAATTGCTTACATCAAACATTGATACTTGGGTATTAGACCAATCTAAACCTAAACCTGTTTCTAAATCCGCTGGACCTATTCCAATTGTTAAAACATTATTTTCATCTAATGGATGAATATATGTTGATACTCCTGGAACTTCAAGTTCTCCCATAATCTCTGGATTTGTAGGATCTGAAAGGTCTATCGTCCAAAGAGGATCTATTTGTCTAAATGTGACGATGTATGCCCTATCCTCTACAAACCTTGCTGACCAAATTCTTTCATCTGGTGCAATTCCGTCAATTCTTCCAATTTCATTCAAACTAGAAGTTGTTGAATTCGGTTGTAAAATAATCACATGATTTTCCATTGGGTCTGGATCTGCCATCCACCATCGATTCCATTCCCCCGTAGTAGTTGCTAAACGAATATTCCCTTCATATTCTGATAAAGAGAATTGGTCCAGTACTGTTCCATCTACACGGCCACTTCCAAGGTATGATGTTCCTTCACTTGTTAATGAGAATGCATGAATATTAGTCGCTTCTTCAATTTCATCAGCACCCCAATACCACCACCAATCTTGTGCTGGTTCTGCAATTACTAACGTATCTTGAGACGCATAAACTACTGGCCAATTACCCATAAGATGGTCTGCTTCATAACTAAATGAGGCGCTTAATAAATCAAGTGTGAGGATTGAAGTAAATTGTGTTCCAACATTATCCTTTGTGGCGATAAATTCACTACATGTTTCCGAACGCATTGGAACTTTACTAACTCCATTTGTAGTTCTATGATACATTTGAGGCATTAAATCTTCAATACTAGCATCATCAATAACTCCATTGTTGTTTTCAATAGTATGATTTATTGATAAATTCCAAATTACCTGTCTTGCTGGGTTATCCCAATCTAAGTTATAGTATGAGTCTTGATGTTCTGGTGATATTTCTACCCATGATTTAAGTCCTGGTAAATCTAAATATCCATGTGTTATCGTTCTAACCATTCCATTTTGTTCTCTAGCAGTTAAATACCATCCCTCAAGATACAATTCATTTATCAAAGTAGGTTCATTTCTTTCAGAAATATCGAATACTGTAAATTTAGTTAAACTAGACACTCTCATTCTTAGCGCTATATCATCCCAAACTAGATTCCACAAAGGGTCTTCTTCTGATAGACTCCAACTATAAACACTAGATAACACGACTAATTTATCTTCTGCTAACATCATTTCCTGAGCATTCCCCTCAATTGAAGTGACTGATTGAAAGTCAAGGCTACCAAACTCTGGTACTCCGAGTATTACCAATTTACCATTGTTAATCATGTAAATATAATTACCATCTGTTTTAACGAAATCTGATTCATCTACACCTTCTTCTTGGTTATTAGTTCCTGAAAAATCAACTCCTTCTTCCCTTGTATCTGAATTTGAGCCTGTTGCCGATGAATCTGAAACTGCGCCTGTATCTTCAGCCACCCCATCCATTTCCATTCCAAAATCATCTTCTATCCACATTCCTCCGCCATAATAATTAGAAGTTTGTTGTAAAATAGTAATGCGCATCCTCTCTTTCAAATTTTCTCGAATATCATTTTCTAAGTAATCGCATGAGTTGTATGGAACTAACTCTGGAGATACTCTTTCCCTTGAACCAATATCCATCCAATCTAAGACCTCAGAAATTGGATTTATGACATTGTCTATTGGTATATCGTCTATATTGTCAACTATATCTGTAACCTCTTCAACTGCTCCTGTACATCCGGAACTAACTAAAATAAGTAATACAAATATAGATTTTAGGCCTTTATTCATACACTTGTCCAATAATTTATCATATTAAAGGGTTAATACCATGAATGTTACAAAATAAGTAAAGTTGATTGGGCTATTGAAATGACCAAATATTATGGAAAGGCGAAAGGCAGTTGAAATCTTTTCCGAATGGGCCTTAATTGGAAAAGATGAAGGCATGGAAAAAGGACATTTTAATTCTGTAACTGAAATGTTATCCTTAGTTAGTCACCACCTAAAACCTAACTTTTCTGCTGTTGATGTGGGTTGTGGAAATGGATGGGTTTGTAGGCAATTATCGAATAATGAAGATTGTAATAAAATTATAGGCATTGATGGTTCAGAAGAAATGATATTGAAAGCTAAAAAAATTGACCCTGCAGGAGAATATTATCATACATTATTGCCTTCTTGGGAGCCAAAGGAAAAATATGACTTCATTCATAGTATGGAATTTCTATATTATTTAGAAGACCCGCTAGAGATGTTAAAGAATTTCTATAATTCATGGCTTGAAAATGATGGTGTTTTGATAGCTGGAATTGATTATTATTTAGAAAATGAAGATAGTCATAGTTGGCCTGAAAAGTTAAATGTTCATATGACAAAACTTAGTATTGATGAATGGAAAAAGGGGATGTTAGATGCTGGATTTAAAGAAGTTGAAATTCATCAAGTTGCTGCCAGTGAGGATTTTATTGGTACGTTAGTAATGTTCGGTAAAAAATGACTTTCCTTATTCTCTTTTAATCATTAAAGTGAAAAGGAGAATTAGTAGTATAAATACTCCAATAATTATTCCTAATCGTATAGTTTTTGACTCTTCAGTATCTTCTATAAGCTTGGTATTTGGTTCTTTATCATTGTTTTCAATCTCATCATTTGTATTTAGCTCTGTGTTTAAATCTTCTTCGGACTCATTGTTTGTGTTAACGACTGAATCCAGTTCAGGTTCGGGTTCGGGTTCAGGTTCAGGTTCAGGTTGCTCCGGTTCAGGCTCAGGTTCAGGTA
>MDSV01063818.1_pt1 | contig 12836 bp, 11 predicted proteins | sample 810851 | NCBI WGS metagenome assembly MDSV01 (sample SAMN05326640, study PRJNA326480) | marine metagenome | isolation source: seawater | place: Atlantic Ocean: North East | collected 2012 | reverse complement strand
TTTGTCGCGCTACGCTCTTCGTAGTAGTATTCGCGTCGTCAAAAAACTCTTCCCCGTTGATCACGCTCAACAAGCTTCCAGACCGTTCGTACGTCTCGAACCTCTCTTTATCGCTCACGTCTCTAAAATAACTCGCCTGTACGCTCTTACTTTTCCACATTTTGCTATACGCCGCTTTACTCGCTATCTTTCTCGAATATTCGCACCATTTTCGCGACGCCGTACTCGCCATCCTATCGCATCCAGGGAATTTCCACACGCCGGCGTGTGGCGCTCCGAAAGTGATCAGTTTCTTCACGTTTGCTTCATCTCCGCAAAGCTCGACCATCGCGCGGGCAAACACGCCGCCTTGCGAAAATCCAAGCAGTATCGTCTCGCTCCCTTCTTCTTTTCTCGCTTCTCGCACGATCTGCTCGCACCCATAGTCGTGCACCAATCGAAACGCGTTCCCGAGAAACCCGGAGATGAAATCGGACGCTTCCGACGTCCCGAATCGAATCGACATCACTTTCGTCGTCGTCGTCGCTTTTTTCACCGCTTCTTCGATCGCGCCGAGCGACGACGGGTTACAACACGTGTCTCCCATCCCGTGGATTAAAACGACATTTTTTCTCGTAACGACCTTCTTCGTCTTGGGACCAAAAGCGCCGAGCGCAGAGCAGCACCACCACCAGTGAAAGAGGAGCAGCGCGACCAGGCGAAGACGACGCGAACGACGTAAACGACGACGCGAAAAGGACGCCAAAGCCATGATGACGTAAACGAAACGCGCGTGAATTAATGCAAAACAAAGAAGAGTTGTTTTTTTATGGGGGGGAATTTGTGAGGGGAAAAACTTCAAAAACACAACGCGCTCTCTTGCGTTTCTATCGTCGACCAAAATGAAACCAATGACGATCGCGTTAAAACTCCCCAACAACAACAACGAGAAGAAGAAGAAGAAGAAGAAGAACGATACCACCAACAAAATGTGTTTTTTGTACCGGCCGGAAGACGAGACGGAGGAGAAGGAGAACGATGCAATGTTTTTCAAAGAGCGACATCATCATCTCAATGAGGCATCGATTCTGCGCGTTGTCGCGGGCGGCGACGACGACGACGACGACGACGACGACGAGAAGAAGAAGAAGAGGAAGAGAAAAAAAGAGCAGAGTTACCCTGTCGACGATGACAACTTTTATGTGTGTGGTCTCGTCGTGCGTGCTACTGAACGTACGCTTCGCCTGGGCGAGAATTTTCCGCGGCGAGACTTTGTCCTCGGGCCCGGGGGCGCTTGGAGACGGGGAAGACGTCCAAGCCTCCTCTTCTCTCCTCGGAACGACGACGACGACGACGACGACGACGACGCGACACTTGCTGTATCACGAAGAGGGTATCGTAACGCCCAAAAGGGAAAGACGGAAGTCGGCTCCGGCCTTACTCAGGCGTAGCGGAAGCGTTGCCTTTTTGGGAAAAGCAAAGGCGGCAGAGGCGAGAACGGAGCTTATGACGAAAGACCCGGACGCGTCCAAAGAGGCTCGTAAAAAAGAGGTACCGAAAAGACGCAACACGATCAGCGGTCCCGTGGAGCGCAAGGAAGAGAAGACGAGACGGAAAAGACGCAACGCGATCACAAATAAGGACAAGGAGGTGATCGAGAAAGTTCGTAAGGAGCTCGAAAAGGAGAAAAAGGAGCTCGAAAAGGAGAAAAACGAAGCACCAGACGGATGCTGCGGTAAGTGAGATACACCTCCTACTCGCGCATGTAAATCTGCATACTTTCTGCACACTTTAGGCGTTGTATATTTATATACGTGGTCATACATGGCCATCTTTAATCAAAAGAAATTGTCTACTCTCTCTCTCTCTCTCGTGCGCGCGCGCATTTCTTCGTATTATGAAATAGTAATGTATAAAGTCCTGGTATGGTACCACGTACCAGGTAGGTACCAAAACCCCGGTACCAATGGTACCACGTACCTTAATAGTAACATGTAATTTACAGAATGACATTCTCGTAGCCTTTTTCGGCCACGAGATTGTCTAAATATCGCAACAAATCGTTGCGTCTGGATAAAAGTCTGCGGCATTCAGACGTCGTCAAAATACCGTCAAACTCTTTCGCAATCGCTCGAGCGTCCAGTAATCGCAGTCGAAAGTACGTCTTTGCGGAAACGCACATCGTTGGCCCGGATTGAAACGCGTTCTCGTGCGTCATGTCAACCCAGGCGCCATCTCTAAATGCCGCCGCGTGGTCAATCAAAATCGGATAATGGTTCGGTTGCATGTCTTCTACGTTGTTGTTGCTGTTGTTGCTGTTGTTGTTGTGTTGTCGATTGCCGTTGTCGTCGCTGATTTCGTTTCTAAACAGCTCTGGAACTGGTTTCGCATCTACCCAGTGTTCGGCAAAAAGAAAATGGCCGTGATGTCGATCGGAGTTTCCGAGCAAGACGTCCATGACTCTCGTGTCCGACAAGACTTGCTTCTGCGAAGTCTTCCAGCGTTCCGGATGGACCTCTTTCAATGTTTGCGAATCTTGCGCCCAATAGATAAACGCGCCTTCGTCAAACTTTTTGTAATCGCACTGAATCGGATTGTTGCCCATCTGCGTATCTTTTTTTGAACACGCTGGTCCTTTTCGATTCATTCTGTATGCCGTCGGCGGGACGTAATCCATTCCTAAAACGCGATTAAGTTTGTACGCAACCAGTTCCATCAAAACTTGGTGCCACCCGTCGCCATCGCCGGCAATTTTCGGTTTAAACATGCAATCAATTTCTTTACCAGTGTCTCGGCATCGCAAGCGCAACTTATACGTTGGGTGTCCAAACGAATTCAATTTTGCGAGCGAGACGCAGTTGACAATGTCGCCATGCTGCAAAATGTTGGTAATACCCGCATGAATGTTCTCTCTTTCTCTGGCTAACTCGCTCGCCTCTTTAGTCGTTTCGTCCACGGCTTCATTTCTGCACTTGTCGAAAAACTGCTTGGCTTCTTCCTCCAACGCTTTCGCACCGATGGCGATTAAGCCTCTCTTTGAAACTGATTCATAAATGGAAGGATCGGAATCTACCGCTTGAAACGCTTTCGTTTTAATCCACAACTCGAACGACCCGTCGTCGTTCTCTTTGACTAACTTTTTTGAGCACGAGATAACCCCGGGGTGTTCTACGAAACACTGCGGCGTGGCATCTGGAATGGAGTCTCCGAAAAAGGATTGTTCCGAGACGTACCCTTGTTCGCCGTCCCCGCTTGCGAGGTGTTGTTCGGCAGAAGATGCAGCCATCGCTTCCTCGATTACCGTGACTGCCGCGGGTGAATCAAAAGCCGCGTATCCCAAGTTTCGTTGGTGAGTTTCTAAAATCTTGTCGCGGTTAGCTTCCTCGTCATTCGATTCTTCCTCTTCCTCAAAAACGTGATTATATATGTCATCGCACTCTGGCCCATCCAGCAAATCAGACGTTCGATAACACGATATCTTCACCTCATCCCCTGGTTCCAGCTTTCGAAACTGTTCCATCGCCGCGCTCTTATCGTGCACGATGACGTTGCCCGTAACGACCCCTTCGTCCGTCGCCTCTTCAAACTTTTCGCTCAGGATAACTTTAAACCTCCCGAACACTTTAAACGTTTGGCCGACGTCTCGATCAAAATCTGAAGGGAACTGGAACGTCACTCGACATTGGCCTTCCATTTTCATGATCATTTGTACCGTGGCGAATTGATTTTGGGCGCGCGCGTGTTTCCTTTGTTTCTCCTCCATGCTTTCCAAATTTAAGGTTTCACTCTTCGGCATGTTTTGCCCTCTTTTATGTCCTCTGGATCGCATCTGCAATCTCGCTCTGCCGCCACCGGTGGTGGTGGTGGTGGTGGTGTCGTACGCATTCTCCTCTGAGCTGGCGTGCATCCCCGACGACGGGTCCGCGATTGCTTGGTTCGTTATCGTTACGTGTTTCGTCACCGTCTTCCTTCGACTCTTTGCGAAGACGACCAAGGATGATGATTCATTGCCCCCCCCGATTTTGATCGAGAGAGAATTATTTTTCGTCAACTGTAACGCGCGATTTTTCCGCGATTTCGTGTCGCGACAGCGTCGTCCAACGAGGGAGGAGAACACACCTCCCCCACCGAGAAAAGATGATGATGATGACGTCATCATCATTTGTGTCGTCGTCGTCGTCGAGGTCGTGTACTGTTGTCGTATCGACTCGCGCAGAGCGTTCGCGTGTCTTCACTAACTAAATAGACTACGTAATAAAAGGGAAAAGTTGGGTGGTGCGGGGTAAAAGTGAAGACACAAAGGGCTACGAGGGCACTTTTTCCCCTTGTTTTTCTCTTTTTTTTCTCTTCTTCTTCGACATTTTTTCTTTTTCTTTCTCGGCTTTTCCTTCGCGAGAAAGAAAATTTGAGATATTTTCAAAGACCCTAAACTCTCGTGTGAGAGCTTGGGAAAAAAGTTTTGAAAAAAGAAGACATTTTTTTGTGTCTTCTTCTTCGAAACGATTTTTGACTTTCGTACATTTTTGACACAAGAAGAAGAAGAAGAGCACCTCTTTTTTTTTGAAAAGTTGGTGGCGACCCACAGAAAATCTTTTGTAGAAACGACGACAAGAAGAAGAAGGGCGGTTTTTGAAAAACGATGGTGGAGGAAAAGCTCGAATACTCCGCCGTCGATGTGATCACGAACGGGCCGAGAGTTCGGGGGTCGTGCGTGATGGATTCGTCTGGGGTCACGTGGACGTCGAGCGAAGAATCGCAACAAAATCCTCGGAAAGAAAACGACGACGACGACGACGACGATGGAGATCGATCTTCCACGAGCAAGATATTCGCGGCGGCTGGAGACATCAAGGAGATAAATTACTCGCAGGTTCCCGGTGGCGTTCAGGTTCTTTTGAGAGTCAAGCCGGAAAAAGGGTCGGCGAAAACGATATGTTTACAAGGGTTTAGAGGTGCGGACGTGAAACCTTTGAAAGAGTTTGTCTCGTCGCAGTTTGAAAATGTTCGCGTGAGACAGAGAGAATGTCAACCGAACGGCAGAAACTGGGGCGACGTCGTCGTCTCCTCGAGCAATTTTAAATTCGAAGTGAACGATAAGTGTTCGTTCGAAGTGAACGCGAACGCGATAGCCGGAGTGAATCCCATCGGTAAGAACGATTTGATCGTCGAGATGCAACAAGGGAAAGAGAGCGAAAAACAAAGTAAAGACGCTTTAGTCGAGATGGCGTTTCATGTTCCCTTAACCGCGGAGACTTGGGCTGGAGAAGACGTGGACGATGCGGACGATTTGGCGGTGCAACGATTGGCGATGGCGATTGATGCGATTGCGGCGACTGGTCCGGCGTTGGGCGAACCGGTGTGCGCGTTTGAGGACGCCAACTTGGTCGTGCCGAGAGGGAAGGTTATGTTTGCGTTGCATCCGAACTTTGTCAGAGTGACTGGTTCTGCAGCAGATTTTAAGATTAATTACACGAGCGTGGTGAGAGTATATGCGTTGCCGAAACCAAACGCAAATCAAACGCACGTGGTTGTAGCTTTAGATCCGCCGATTAGGAAAGGGCAAACGTTTTATTCGTTCATCGTGACTGTGTTTAACGACGACGATATCATCACCGTCGCTCCAAGGAAACCGAATAAGGATACGGACGATATTGAAATCACTGGAGAGATGGAAGAGAGGTTTAAGAATGTGGAGGAAGAGTACACCGGGGCGGCTGGTGAGGTCTTTGCGAGAGTTTTGAAAGCTGTCGCGGGCGTGAAATTGACGAGACAAGGGACGTTTGTATCCCCAGCCGGTGGGTCGGCTATTCGAGTCTCTCACAAAGCCGACGTTGGTTTGTTGTATTTACTCGAGAGAGGATTCTTTTACTTGCCAAAACCACCGATTTTGGTTCGATACGAGGACGTTTCCGAGTGCGAATTTGAATGCCACGGCGCCGGCGCCGGCGCGAGTAGGACGTTCGATTTGTCGTTGACGACGAAGAAAGGCATGAGTTACCAGTTCCATGGCATCTCGCGAACAGAGTTTCAGAATTTGGTCAACTTTTTAACCGCGAAAGGATTGCCCATGGGTGAAGTCGACGCCAACGCCTTGGCGGATCGCTTGATTGACGAAGATGACATGGCCGGCATAGACGACGGTGGCCCCGCCTTCGAAAGAGGTTCGGACGAAGACGAAGACTCCGAGGAAGACGAAGATTTTAAAGGCGCCTCGGACTCGGACGGTGGTGAACCAACCGATTCGAGTTCCTCGGAAGACGACTCGGACTCGTCGGATTCAGAGGATGGTGGTAAAAAGAAAAAACCGGCAAAGAAGAAAGCGAAAACAAACTCGGGCTCTCCAGCCGCGAAGAAAAAAGAGAAAGACCCAAACGCGCCGAAACGGCCGTTGTCGACGTACATGATTTTTTCCGCGGAAATGCGAGCGAAAGTAAAAGAAGAAAATCCAGACTTTTCGATCACGGACGTCGCCAAAGAACTCGGCGTTCGATGGAAATCCATCGCGGACGACGAAAAAGTCAAATACGAGGAGCTCGCCAAAAAGGACAAAGAGCGCTACGAAAAAGAGATGGAAGAATATAAGAAAACCGGCGCGGTTAAGAAAAACGAGGACGAGGAGATGCCGGATGCGGTGCAGCCGAAGGAAGAGGAGGCGGGGGACTTTGCCGAAGTCGATTGATTCAGCAAAACGACGCGTCGTCGTCAAAACGTAGTAGTTTCGTTGTGACCGAATATTTTACTAGAAAGAAGAAAGACCCACATACTCATACGTACTATGTAATATATATTCGTTCTTAGACATTTTCTCGCCAAGAGTAAAAAAAATGACTCTTCCATCTTCTTCCAAAAAGTCCTCAAAAGTATTGACTCAAAACACCGCCCCCAACAACACATAAGGAGACGAGAGAGACTCTATGATCGCGATCGGCCGCGTTGCGATTTCCTCGACATCGAATCGACGGTTGGCGTCTCCGACGACGCGTCGCGAAAGGTAGTCTCGTTTTTGCCGCGAAAAAATACGACGACGACGTCGGTCGCTTTTTGTCGTCGTCGTCGTCGTTCTGCGCGCGAAGCAACGATTTTTGTGCATTTGTCCAACGGAATTTTTGTCGTTGCGGTCGCTTTTTTTGTGTGTGTTCTCGAGAATGCGTTTTGGACTCACGAGGTCTTCTCCCTCTCTCTCTCACCTTCTTTCTCTCTCTAGACGACGACGAACTTTTGCGGTAACGAACCCTTCGGCGGTGAGTGCTCGCGTTCGTAGCTCCTCGACGCGCAACGATGGCATCGACACGCCGCGATCGAAAGGAGGAAAAAGTACAATCACAAAAAGAATTGTGTTGATGATGAGACCAAAGGCTGCCTCGATGCCTCCTCCTGCCCCTTTAGAAGACGCCGCGCCGCCGCCACCTCCAGGGAATAAACCACCCACCGGTAATTGGGGGAGCGGCGGAGGTGACGGAGGCGGTGACTACGGTAATGGTGGGAACAATAACGACGATAACTTTTCTGGTTCTCTGTTTGTGCCCTTCGCCTCGCTGGGCGTCGCGGCTATAGTAGCTTCTTTTCTCGCAAAGTTCGTTCGAAGCGAAAGCGAGAAAAAAGTGAAGGAGGAGGAAGAAAGGGTGAGACGGAACGCGAATTTGCCGACGAGTGCGATGAGGCCGCCGGGTGGGAAGAATGTCGTGTACGTTGGGCAAAAGCAAGACGAGGAGAGAAGACGAGTGACGGAGAATGTGATGAGAAGAGAGAGGGAAGAAGAGTTGAAGAGGAGGAAAACGGCGATGGACGCCCCGGCGGAGAAGGCGGAGAAATCGACGACGACAACGACGTCGACGACGAAGGGTAGCGTCGGAACAGAGACGACTAATAATAGTAGTAAAGTGAGTAGCAATAGTAATAGCACGAAAGCGCCGAAGCAATCGGCGGAAGAATTGATGGCGGAAGCGATGCGACACTACGTAGATTTGGAAACCGAAAAGAAGAAGGGACGAGAAGAGCTCGAGGAACAGCTCGCGGAGAAGCAACAACAACAACAACAAATATTGCCACCACGAAAGCCTGCACCACCACCACCACCACCACAACAACAACAACAACAACAACAACAACAAAACGAGACGTTTGATATCCCTGCGCCGATGCGAGGCCAATCACACGAGAGCAACAGCACAAACACAAGAAATCCACGCTTAATGCGCGCATTATCGCTTGCGGCCGACGCGCGTGCGGCAGCGGACCAAGCAACAGAGGCTGCAGAAGCTGCGGCGTACGCCGCCGCGGAACTCCAAGCAACACTCGTCGATCGAGACGGTCCTCCATTGAACCGCGAAAATTTTCGAAGGGAGTTTCGACAGCGATTGGCGGCACAGTACGACGATGACGATGAGAAGCACCAGCAACGCTACAGAAGCGGTCGGTATGGCAGTAGCAATGACAATGGTTCAAACGCCTACGGTGATGGTCCATCATCTTCTATTGGTATGCCGAATGGACGCCGATCCATGCACAAGCAACAGCGACAGCGACACAAGCAACAACAAAGACAAAACCAAACCAGATCGCAAAAACTCCTCGAATCCACAGAAATGTGGTTCAGAAATACCTTCGTCCCAACTGCGAAAGTTGCAACCGTTAAAACCGTCGATTTTGCTCGTGAAAATTACCCGCACGTGAAAGAAGCGACGTTGAGGGGGGTCTCCGCTGCTAAGCAAGAAGCTGTCAAAGTACGCTCGACTGAAAAGTTTAAGAAGTTCGAGTCTTTTCTCAAAGAGAAAACTAAAGATATCACGCAAGAGTTTGGAAAAATTGCTAAGAAAACCGAGGAAATGATTGAAGAACCGACGGTAATCGTGGACGAGTTGCAGAAGGGTGCGAAAGATATGGCTCGAGAGAGCGTACATCTGTGGGATAAACACGTCGCGCCGATTGTCGTCAATCCAGAGTTGGTGGAAGATGACAAGATGAAGAACGACATGAAGAACAACAAAAAAGATAGCAAAAAGCAGCAGCACGAACACGAGAAGAAACGACGATGAATCGATAAAAGAGCTTGACGTCATTGTAACATACCACCTAGATAATTTTATAAGAAAATTCTATCAAGGAGAGTGAAAAAACACGCCTAAATTGCTCTTCACATTAATTTATTCTACAGGTCACACGGTGTGCGCACCCATCAAAAGCCATATACATATATATATATATATATATACTCTTCGTCTATGTGGTGTGTGCCATGTTCTTGTATTCAACCGTTTGCTGTCCATTCATTATCCGTGCAAAAGAAGAAGACGAATATCGAATTATCCAATTTCGTTACAAGAAAAATGCATCAACAAAGAACAACAACAACAACGACGACGACGCGCGCGACTGACTCTCCTTCCTCCTCTTCCTCTCCAAACGATACCAATCATCAACAACAAAAACAACTAGATTTGATCATTTGGGACGTCGACGGCACTCTCGCAAACACCACAACCTTAGCGTTTGAAGCGACGAACGAAGTGCTAAAAAAGCACAACTTTGATGAGATATCTCTAGAACAGTACGAATACGGTAGCCGATACACAACGCCGAAGAGGTTTTCATATCACGCGTGTGGAGATAGTGAAGGACATAAAGAGTTAGGGGAGAAGTTAGGGGCGAGTTTTGACCGGTATTACGTGGAATTAGTGACTCGTGAAACGGCTGGATTGTTTAGCGGTATTCGGAACATCGTGGAGAGAACCAAGAGTGTGAAACACGCGGCGTTATCGAACGCGTGCGGTGAGTACGCGAGGAGAGTCGTCAAGGTGAACAAATTAGATTCGATTTTTGAAATGAGTTTAGGCGCGGATGACGTTTCAAAAGCGAAACCAGAACCGGATGGAATTCGAGAGCTTTGCCAGAAATTGAACGTAGATGTGTCCAACGCCTGTTACGTCGGCGACGCGCCGAGCGATGGGAGAGCTGCAAAAGCCGCTGGATGCATGTTCTCTATAGGTGTGAATTGGGGTTCTCACGATTTAAGCGATCCAACAAACGAAGAGCATTTCGATATCGTCTGCGAAACGAGAGAGGAATTGGAACGATTCTTTATGAAGGCTCTGTCTGACAATTAATGAAGTAATGCCTTAATTACGTATAATCTGCTGCTAGTGTCTCTATTACTGTACTAAATCTATTGAAAAACTATGTACCATTACTGTTTACGTGTTAAAAATTACGCTTTCTTATACGCCACATCCTCCACTCCTACGCGATGATTTGCCACTCTCGCTGCAACGAACAAATAATCCGACAACCGATTCAAATATCTCGCGACGCTCTCCTCCACGTCGCCCAACTTTACCATTGGTTGCACTTTCCTCTCGCATCTCCGACATATTGCCCTCGCTTGGTGTAGAAAAGCCGCGAATTTCGTCCCGCCTGGACATAAAAAGTTCGTCAATGGTGGTAACTCTTCCTCGTATCGGTCGATCCAGGATTCGATTAATTCTACGTGAGATTCGTCAAATCGACATCTGACTTTCATTCCATCTTTCGTTTTCTCGCTCGTGATGGGTGTGGCCACTGCCGACCCGACATCTAGAAGCCGACTCTGGATTATCTCTAGGTGCGGCAAAACATCCCCATCAAAGCATCCATCTTTGACATCTCCTTCGCAACAGTCATCGTAAGCGTGCACTCTCGCGATGCCAACAGAAACGTTCGTCTCGTCGCAATCTCCGAGCGCGTCAAAAACGGCATCCGATTTCGCTCGTCTCTCTAAATTATACAAAGACGAGGTCCCGTCGTCCCCGGTCTTCGTGTACACTTTGAACTTCTCCTCTTGCTCTTCCTCCTCTCGATCCTCCTGTTCTCCATTCATCGTCTTTTTCGTCGTCTTTCTCTCCGGGCGCGCGCACCCTTTCTTTCCAAAAGTTGCTTTCCCAAGTCTTGGAGAAAAAAGGGTATGAGTTTAGGGTTTTTGATGGAGCAAAAAAAAAGAGCAGCCACACGAAAGTAGATAAAAGGAGAGTGTCTGTCACCATACAACGACGCACCGCATTTTGCAAAACACGAGTTCACGTTTTTCTATCCTTTGCGACGCTAAAAAAGACACGCAGGTGCGCAAAGTTCATCGCGACGATCGTTGTGCACGCGTTTCCTTCGCGCTTTTGTGGTTCGGAGGAACGCGTCGAGGAACGCGCCGCGTCTTTCTCGCGCGGAAATTTCCTTGTAGATTTTTCTCTCGATTTTTAAGGTTTTTCTTCGTGTGAAGGAGCGCGGAAAGACTGACCGTGTGATGTTCTTTCTCTCGCCGCAACAGATATGAACGCACTTTCCCAGACCATTTTATCCTCCCGAGTTTCCACCTCCGCGTTTTCTTCCACGACCAAGACGTCGACATCCTCTTCCCGAGGTTCCTTGCAAGTCATGGCTGCTTCGAAGAAAAAAGATGTCCGATTGCAAGTGACGTTGGAGTGCACGGAACAAAGAGAAGCGGGCGTGCAAGGAATAAGCCGATACATCACGCAGAAGAACCGCAGAAACAACTCGCAAAGAATTGAATTGATGAAATACAATCCGTACATGAAGAAGCACACTTTACACAGAGAATTGAAGAAGTAAAGCGAGAGAGTGGGACAGAGTTCCGTATTAGAAGAATGTACCAATCCTTTAGAGTTGAAAATATACATATTTAATCAGATTTGATAGTAACACACGTCACACGTCGAGAATCAATCGCGCGCATGGTTACACGTAATGAGTTAAGTAAAGCTAAATCAATATAATTATATTCGTATTCCAAAAACCTCTAGTAGTATAGTTTGTACACGTTACTCGAAAGAACCTCCTTCTTAAGTTACGCCTCGACAACGCTAATGCCCATGTTGTTCGCCGTCCCTTTCACAACCTCCATCGCGGATTCAATCTTCGTGCAGTTCAAATCCGGTAATTTAATCTTCGCGATCTCTTCCAACTGAGCCACAGTCACGGAGCCAACGTTTTGCTTCTGCGGGTCCGCCGCGCCCTTCTCAATGCCGGCGGCTTTCTTCAACAAAACTGAAGCAGGCGGCGTTTTCAAGATGAACGTGAACGATTTGTCTTCATAAACGGTGATTTCGACTGGAATTATCATACCGGGTTGGTCCGACGTTTTCGCGTTGTATTCTTTGCAAAAAGCCATGATGTTAACGCCCTATTTTGATTGATAAAAGAGGATAAAGTCAGTTTACTTTTTCAGGTTTTTGGTCTTTTCGTCGGCGGAGGGAAAGAGAGAAAAGACAAAATTGCAGAGGTACAATCGTCTCGGAAAACGCACCTGAGCACCTAAAGCCGGACCAATCGGCGGCGCCGGGTTAGCCTTCCCGGCTTCAATGGCCAATTTAATGTACCCTTGTACCTTCGCTGCCATCGTCGTCACTCTTCTTTGTCCTCTTCTACTACTCGTTTGCAATCTCGCGCACGCGACGGATTCACCGCTAAACGATGCGCTCGTGCCTCGGCTAAACGCGCGCGAGGACACGGACGCGTGCGTCGCGCATTTCGCGGGGGTCGATTTCGTCCCTCGGGTTGGTGCCGTTCGAGGCGACGCGGAGACGAAGGTGGCGGACACGGATGCCATCTTTGCGAGTACAAATTGGCTTTGTACTCCTAATAAATGAGTGACGTGAGGATAGAAGACACCACAAAGAAGACGCCCCCTAAAAAAACAGATGTAAAACCCTAAACAAGTTTTAAACAAAAATTCAAAAAAAAAAGAAAAAATCGGACGAAAAACACATCAGTTCTCTTCTCTCTTGCGTTGTTACACTCGCCTCCCTCTAAAGTCGCGGCGGTGTTCGCCAAAGGTCGAGCGCGCGCGAAAGAGACACAGAGAACACACAGAG
>MDSV01154936.1_pt1 | contig 12837 bp, 12 predicted proteins | sample 810851 | NCBI WGS metagenome assembly MDSV01 (sample SAMN05326640, study PRJNA326480) | marine metagenome | isolation source: seawater | place: Atlantic Ocean: North East | collected 2012 | reverse complement strand
TTATTATTCAACTATGAGCTTTGATGCAGAGGCTCAAATTGTTAGAGAGTTAGGAAAATTTTTAAAAGAAGGAAGTTTATACAGAGGTTTTAAACCAGTACTTTGGTCAACAGTTGAAAAAACAGCGTTGGCTGATGCTGAAGTAGAATATCAAGACCATAAATCAGATACAATTTATACTTCATTTCCAGTAAAAAAAACAAATTTAAAGGAATTGAATGAAACAGAAATTATAATTTGGACGACTACGCCATGGACAATTCCGGCAAATAAAGCATTAGCTTATAACAAAAGTTTAGATTATTGCATAATACAAATAGAGGATGATGGTGAATATAAGGGTAAAAAAATAGTAATAGCTAAAGATTTATTAAACTCGGTATTAAAAGATTGTGAGATTAATAATTATAAAGAATTAAAAAAATTTAAGGGAAGTGAATTTAAAGGAACAATTTGTAACCACCCCTTTTTAAAATTAGGTTATAATCATGAAATTCCAATGTTAGAGGCTAGATTTGTTACTATTGAGCAAGGAACAGGTATTGTTCATTGTGCGCCAAGTCATGGTCCAGATGATTTTAATTTGTGCTTAAATCATGGAATTAAAGCTGTGGAAACTGTAGATGGAGATGGAAAATATACAAAAAATGTAACTTCATTTGAAGGAATACATATCTTTAAAGCAAATCCAATTATTATAGAAAAATTAAAAGAACAAAAAAAGTTATTATCTAACGGCCAACTTATTCATTCGTATCCACATTCTTGGAGATCTAAAGCTCCCTTAGTTCACAGAGCAACACCACAATGGTTTATATCTATGGAGAGTCATGGTTTAAGAAAAACAGCTTTAAAAGCAATTGATAATACGAAATTTTTTCCCAGCAAAGGTAGAGAAAGAATAAGATCAATGATAGAAACAAGACCAGACTGGTGTGTTTCAAGACAAAGAGTTTGGGGCGTTCCTCTACCAATTTTTATTCACAAAAAAACCAAAGAAATTTTAGTTGATGAAAAAGTTATTGAAAATATTGCTTCCATATATGAAAAAGAGGGCTCTGATTGTTGGTTTTCTGATGATCCTAAAAGATTTTTAGGTGACAAATATAATGCAGATGAATATGAAAAATTAAGCGATATCGTAGAAGTATGGTTTGATAGTGGTTCTACACATGCATTTGTATTGGAAAAAAGAAAAGATCTTAAATGGCCAGCATCGATGTATCTTGAAGGATCGGATCAACATCGAGGTTGGTTTCATTCGTCCTTATTAGAATCTTGTGGAACAAGAGGGAGAGCACCTTATGAGTCTATTTTATCTCATGGTTTTGTTGTAGATGGAAAAGGACTTAAAATGTCAAAGTCACAAGGCAACGTAATTGCACCAGAAGATATATTAAAAAAATATGGTGCCGATATTTTAAGAATTTGGGTTGCCTCTTCAAATTATGAAGAAGATTTAAGAATTGATAATGCTATAATAGAACAACATGCGGAGTCATATAGAAAAATTAGAAATACATTTAGGTATTTGCTTGGAAATTTAAATGATAATTTTAAATCCTTAGAATTAGACAAACTAAATGTAAACCAACTTCCTGAGCTTGAACAATATATGCTTCATAAAATTTATCACTTAAATGAAAATTTCAAAAATTATTTTAATTCCTATGATTTTCACAATCTTTATAAAGAATTACTAAATTTTTGTACTGTAGATTTATCAGCATTTTATTTTGATATTCGAAAAGACTCTTTGTATTGTGATTCAAAAAATTCAGATAAAAGAGAAAGCTGTATTACAGTATTGAATATTATTCTTGAGTCCCTAATTAAATGGTTTGCACCTATTCTATCTTTTACATCTGAAGAAATTTATATGTTAGTAAATAAAAATAAAAAAAGTATTCATTTAGAAAAATTTATTGATATACCAAAAAATTATTCGAATAAAAATTTAGAAAAAAAATGGATAGAATTAAAAAGAATAAGAGATATTTGTAATATTAGTATTGAAGAAAAAAGAGCAAGTAAAGATTTAGGTTCAAGCTTGGAGGCTAGTTTGACAATTAGTTTAAATAAAAAAACTATGGATTTTACAAAAGGTATAGACTTTTCCGAACTTTGTATTACATCAGCTGCAAAAGTATTAGAAAGTAATTCAGATGATGTTAAAGTAACTACGGTTAAAGCTAACGGAGAAAAATGTTCGGTGTGTTGGAAAATAAGCAATACAGTATGTAAGCGTGATTCCTGTGGACTAAAAAAATAAATGTATAAAAAAAATTTTAAGACAATATTTTTTTATTTTTTTTTAGTATTAACTATTTTTTTATTAGATAGAATTTCAAAATTATATATTTTGAACTTAGCAGAGATAGAGCCTCAGGTAGATATATATATTAATTCAGTATTAAATTTGTATTTAATTTGGAATACAGGAATTGGTTTTGGTTTTTTATCATCAGATCAAACTTTGTTTTATAGTTTAATAACTTTTATTATTTTTTTAATTAACATTTTAATATTGGTAATAATTTTGAAATCTGATGACTTTAAAGTTTTTTTTTTCATAATGATTCTAGGTGGTTCGACTGGTAATTTATTTGACAGGATATATTATAGTGCAGTTCCCGACTTTTTAGATTTACATTATAATGATTTTCATTGGTTTACATTTAATGTTGCAGATATATTTATTTCTTTGGGAGTTTTGTGCCTTATTTTTGTTGAAGTATTTTCTAATAATTATAAAAAATAACTATGAGAAAAGTTACATTAATATCAATTTTATTTTTAGTTCTTTTCAGCTTGTCTGCTTGCAAAGGTTTAAAAAGTGCTTTATCTGGATCTAAAGCAGACAATAGTGATGAATTTTTAGTTCAAAAAAAAAATCCACTTGTTTTACCGCCTGATTTTAATGACTTACCAATTCCTTATGTTGAAAAAGATGAAGAAATTTTAAGTCAGGATAATACAGATATTAAGAAATTACTTGGTGTTTATCAAAAAGAATCAACCACGAAAGCGAGCTCATCTAAAAAAATAAAGTCTTTAGAAAAAGAAATTCTTGAAAAAATTAAAAAGAATTAATGTTAACAAAAAATATAAATTTTAAGAATTTTTTAATAAAATCAAATAATCATAGAATAAAAAAAATTTATATAGATTTAAAAAATGATTATCTTTTAGGAAAGAGTGATCTTTTAAAAAGTTTATCTACAAATTATGAATATAGTTATGATAATAAAAAACTAAAAAAATATAAAAAATATTTTAATTTTAGAATAATTGGTATAGGTGGTTCTATATTGGGATCCAAAGCAATTTATTCTTTTTTAAAAAAAAAAATAAAAAAAAATTTTTTTTTTATAAGCAATTTAAATCCAATAATTAGAACTAATAAAAAAGACAATTCTTCTCTAAATATAATCATATCTAAATCTGGAAATACTTTAGAAACAATTTGTAATTCAAATATTTACTTAAAAAAAAAAGAAAAAAATATTTTTATAACTAAAAATACAAATAATTATTTGAGGAATTTAGCTAATAAACTTAAAGCTGAAGTTATTGATCATAATAATTTTATAGGAGGAAGATATTCAGTTTTATCAGAAGTTGGTATGTTGCCTGCACAATTAATGGGCTTGAATTCAAAAAAATTTAAAAGATTAAATATTTTGATTAAAAATAAAAATTTCATTAATCAATTAATAAATAATGTTGGTTCAACAATAAATTTGATTAAAAAGAATAAAATAAATTCAATTATTTTAAATTATGATGAACAATCAGAAAATTTTTTTCAATGGTATCAACAATTAATTGCAGAGAGTTTAGGAAAAAAATCTAAAGGTATTTTACCAATTATATCGACAATGCCCAAAGATAATCATAGTTTAATGCAATATTATTTAGATGGACCCAAAAATAATTTTTATACATTTTTCAGTGTTCTTGAAAAAAATTCAAATTATATTAATAAACATGGATTATCCAAATCACACTATTATCTAAAAAATAAAAGTCTTAATAATATTATTTACTTTCAAAAAAAGGCTACAGAAAATATTTTTATAAAAAAAAAAATTCCTTTTAGAAGTTTTGAAGTATTAAATAGAAATGAAGAAACAATGGGTGAGATGTTTTGTTTTTTTATTTTGGAGACAATTCTTTTAGGAAAAGCTTTGAAGGTAAATCCATACGATCAACCATCTGTAGAACTTATAAAAGTAGAAACAAAAAAAAATATATTAAAAGGTTAATTTCCAAAAATTATTTTTGAAATTCCGTAAGTTTTAGTTTTTAAAATTCTAAATTTTTCATTAAAAACTTCTTTTTCTTTTTTATGCCTATGAATAATTATTAATCCATTTTTTGCTATTAGTTTAAGTGATATAATTTTGTCTAGTAAATTTATCAGTTCTTTCTCTTTATATGGAGGATCAAGAAATATTATATGAAATTTTTTTTTAGAAAAAAAAGGTATATCTTTAATATTAAAGATATTTTCTTCTATAACTTCAGCTTTTTTTGAGCAGTTTAATTTAATAAGGTTTTGATTTAGTATTTTTAAGCTAGGAGGGTAATTTTCTAAAAAGGTAACCTTTTTTGCTCCTCTTGAAATACATTCTATACCAAACGAGCCTACACCTGCAAATAAGTCAAGCACATTTGAATTTTTTAATTTAATTGGAGTTAGATTTGAGTGTTCCAGTATATTGAAAATTGACTCTTTCGTTAAATCTTTTAACGGTCTGGTAAATATATCAATTGGTTCAATTAATTTTCTTCCTTTTAAAGTGCCAGCAATAATTCGCATTATTTAATAATTTTAAAGCCAATATCTTTACGATAGAAACCATTTTTCCAATTAAATTTTTCTATTAGTTCAATAGTTTTTTTTCTAGAATTTTTATAACTATTAGATATAGCGACAAAATTTAAGACCCTACCTCCATTTGAATAAATTTTATCATTATAATTTTTTGTACCAGCATGATAAATATATTCATCTTTATCCAATTTAATTTTTTCTAAATCTTTTAAATGTATATTATTTTGGTATTCATCTGGATAACCTTTAGAACATAGTACAACGCATAAACTTTTTTCATTAGACCATTCTAGACTTATAGTTTGCAACATATTATTACAACACGCATATATTAGTTCAGCAAAGTCATTTTTTAGAAGTGGTAAAATCGTCTGACATTCTGGATCACCCATTCTAACATTATATTCAATTAGAAATGGCTCATTCTCAACAATCATAAGACCAGCATAAAGAAATCCTTTAAATTTACATTCGAGTGAATTTAAACTATCAAGTGTTGGCTTGATTATTTTGTTAATTATTTTTTTATCTAAATCTTTATTTATTAATCCTGAAGGAGAATATGCCCCCATGCCACCAGTATTTTTTCCTTTGTCTCCTTCATTTACCCTTTTATGATCTTGAGCAGTATTAAATTTTTTAAACGTCGAACCATCACTAATAATGAAATAACTCATTTCTTCTCCAAAAAGAAATTCCTCTATTAAAACATTTTCAGCGTTTCCAAATTTTCCGTCAAATATTTCTTTTATAGCCTCAGTTGCAATTTTAATATTTTCACAAATATAAACACCTTTGCCTGCAGCTAATCCATCTGCTTTCACGACTAAAGGAAATTTACTATCTTTTAAGAATAAAACTGCATCGCTAGTATTGTTAAAAATACCAAATTTTGCGGTTGGTATTTTATGTTTTTTACAAATTTTTTTTGTGAAAATTTTTGAACCCTCTAATTGAGAAGCTATTTTATTTGGTCCAAAAATTTTTATATTATTTTTTTCAAAAAAATCTACAATACCATCCACCAGAGGTTTTTCAGGGCCTATAACTAAGAAATCGATTTTTTTTTCTATTACAATTTTTTTGATTTTTTCAAAATCATTGATATCAATCTCGATATTTTCTGCAATTAAGTTAGTCCCAGCATTTCCAGGAAAACAGTAAATCTTTTTTACTTTTTTTGAATCAGAAAGTTTACTACAAATAGCATGCTCTCTACCACCACTTCCTATAACACCAATTATCATATATAATTATTATATATCTTATAAATGAAAAATAAATTAGCCAAATTAGAATATTTGCCAAATAACTTTAAAATTATTGAAGATGGAGATCATGTGATATGTGCTGTGTCTGGAAAGGAAATTAAATTAGAAGTACTTACTTATTGGAATGTTGAGCTTCAAGAACCATATTTTTCATACAAAGAAGCATTTTTGAAAAATGAAAAACTATTAAAAAATAAGTAAATAATTATTTCCATCTGTTGTGAGACCATATCCATTGGCTAGGATTAAAAGAAATCATGTTCTCTAATCGATAGTTTAAATCTTGAGTAATTTCCTCAATACTCAACGATTGATTAAAATTAATTGGTTTATTTACATATAATTTAAAATGAACATTGTTAATTCTTTCAATATATAAAGTAATTACTTTACATTTATATTTTTTTACTAATTGTGCAGGAATTGTAGTTGTTAATGCAGGTCTGCCATAGAAATTTGACAAGATACCTTCACTCACTCTTTGGTCAATCATTAATGCAACAGAATGATTTTTTTTAAATAGTTTGAGTATTTCCCTTGTTCCACCAAGTCCTTTTTTAATTTGATTTTTACAGATATATTTTTTTCTTATTGAAATCATAATTCTATTTAAAAAAATATTATTTAAAGGTCTATAGATTGCTGCAAGGTTTACGCCCGATTTTTCAATTTGCATTGCCATTAATTCAAAATTATTAAAATGACCTGATACAAAAACAACAGGCTCGTTGTTTTTGCTAACTTCCTTTAAAATTTCTTCTCCTTCGATTGATAAAAATTTTTTAAGTTTAGAATTTCTAAAATTTTTTATATGAACATATTCAGCAAGAATTCTTCCATAATTTTTCCACATATTATTAATAATTTTTTGAGTATCATCATCTGAAAAATTTAAATTTGTTTTTTTTAAATTATTTAAAATTATTTTTTTTGATCTAAATAAAGGTCCGAAAAACCCAACAATTAAAGCACCTAGGTTAGAAGATGTTTTATATCCCAAGCATTTAAAAATAATAATTAAAAAAAGAATAAAAATAAACTCAATAAAATATTTTATTTTTTTCATAATTTTGATTTTAAAAATTTTATAAGTCTATTCTCATCTTTTATAATTAAATTAGCTTTGACAGAATTTATATCAATAGCATCAAAACTACTCAATCTTATAAAATCTTTTTCTGTAGTTAAAATTTTCAAATTAAGTTTTTTTGCCTCATTTTTAATATTAAGTATATCGTCTTTAGAATAATGATAATGATCAGGATAGAACAAAGTTTTATGAACTTTAAATTTATTATTAATCAAAGTTTTTATAAATGTTTTAGGACTTCCTATTCCAGCAAATACTAAATAATCATAATTTTTATTTAGTTCACTTAAATTTGTAATTGAATATACACCTTCAAATGTTTCAATGTTAGGATTATATTCTTTAATTTTAGTTTTAATATAATCTGTATTTTCTTCGTTACCATTTAAAATAACTGCATCGTATTTTTTTAAACTTTTGAGATTTTCTCTTAAAGGACCAGCAGGAAGTAAAAATCCATTACCAATCCAATTTTCTATATTAAAACAAACAATTGATATATCATAAGATAAATATCTGTCTTGAAGTCCATCATCTATTATAGCTAAATTATAATTTTTGTTGATTGCACAATTCAGTCCTTCGCTACGTGTTTTTTTACAAAAAAGCTCTCCATTATTTGATAAAATTTTTTGTTCGTCAGCTTGATTAGTATAATATTTTTTTACAAAAGCTGTTTTATAATCTAGCTTATTCAATACGGACCTTAAATTGATTGCTGTAGGTGTTTTTCCAGTACCTCCGACATAAATATTACCAACACAAATAGTTTTAATATTTGAGAATTTTGTTTTTGACTTTTTTATCAATAGATTAAAAAAAATAAGTAAAATTGAAAAAGGTAATAGTAGATAACTGTAAAGATTTGGTTTTTTACTATCCCAAAAATCAGGTTTTTTTAAATTCATTATCTTTTAATATAAGTATTAAGACTTTTGTGTGTATCAAAAAGTATTTTCATTCCAATTTTCTTAAGTTTTATAACCTTTTTTAAAGATTTTACATTTTGTTTTAAAGATTGATCAAGTAATTTAATTAATTGATTCAAATTATTAACTTTAGAAGATAAATTATTTTTATTAAGTAAATCATATATTTCTAAAAAATTATTTACATATGGTCCATGTATTACTTTGCAACCAAATCTTACAGGCTCAAGAGGATTTTGACCTCCATGTTTAATCAAAGATCCACCCAAAAAAACTGTATTACAAATTTTAAAAAAAGATTTAGTTTCTCCATATGTATCCACTAGGTAGATCTCTACGTCATTTTTGATCTTTTTTTTTGAACTATGCAAATGAACCTTAAGTCCTTCATTTTGAATTTCTTTAGTAATTTTTTCTACTCTTTGTACATGTCTTGGAATAATGATGCTCACAAGATTTTTATAATTTTTTTTTAGTTTTTTATGAGACTGAATACAAATAGTTTCCTCACTATCATGAGTACTTGATGCACACCATATCCTTTTTGATTTAAAAAATTTAATTAAATTTTTATTCAAAGAAAAATTTTTTATAGACTCAATTTCAGAAAATTTTAAATTTCCTAAAAACTTTATTTTTTTTACACCTAGATATTTTAAATATTTTTGGGTTTCTTTGTTTTGAGTAAAACATATGTCAAAACTTTCAAATAAAAATTTTGATATATTGGATATTTTTTTCCATTTTTTATATGATCTGGCCGTTATCCTAGCGTTTAAAAGAATTAGAGGAATTGATTTCTTTTTTATGTTTATAATCATGTTTGGCCAAATTTCTGACTCAACAAATACTGCTGAAGCAGGATTCCAATATTCTAAAAATTTATTGGTTAAAAAGTTTGAGTCAATAGGAAAAAATTGATGGATAGTTTTTTTTAATTTTAAATTTAATAATACTTTAGATGAGCTTAAAGTTGAAGAAGTTATTAAAATTGTTGATATGGATTTATCTTTTTCTAATTTTTCTACTAAAGGAATAATGCTCAATATTTCACCAACACTAGAACCATGAAACCAAATTAACTTACCTTTATTTCTTTTTTTAGAAATTATTGAAAATTTTTCTTTAACTCGTAAAATATTTTCTTTTTTTTTTAATACTCTTATTAAAATGATTAAAGGAGAAAATAGTATTGTTAAATTAATTAGAAATCTATAAATTTGTAACATTAATCTTTTCTAATTTGTTTTTCATAAAAGTTTTTATAAATTTTTGACGTTTGAAGTAATTCGTTGTGTGTCCCCTCTCCAGCAACTAATCCATTATCAATTACATAAATCTTATCAGAATTTAAAATAGTAGATAATCTGTGAGCAATGACTACTGTTGTTCTATTTTTAGTAAGATAATTTATAGCCTCTTGAATCTTGTTTTCAGTTTCAGCATCTAAGGATGATGTGGCTTCATCTAATAAAATAATTTGAGTTTTTTTAACCATTGCTCTTGCTATGGAGAGTCTTTGCTTTTCTCCACCAGAGAGTCTTACTCCATTCTCCCCTATAATTGTCTCGTATTTATTGGGAAGTTTATTAATAAATTCTTCTGCAAATGATAGTTTAGCAGCTTCTGTGATTTCATCGTCGCTAGCATCAAGATTTGCATAAGCTATATTATTTCTAATAGTATCATCAAATAGAGTCGTATCTTGACTAACGAGAGAAATATTTTTTCTAAGCGATAAAATTTTAGTTTTATAAATTGATTGTTCATCAATTATAATATCACCTGATGTTTTATCATAAAATCTTGGTATTAAATTTAGTATTGTCGATTTACCAGCACCACTATGACCAACTAGTGATGTCATCTTACCCCCTTCGATATTAAGATTGATAGAGTTTAAGACATTATTTTCACCACTTTTGTACTTAAAAGTTACATCATTAAATTTTATTGTACCTTTTGATAATTTAAGGGTTGTGTCAGTATCGTTTTCAATAATATTAACTTTTATATCAATTATTGGTATAATTCTGTTTGCTGCGGACAGACCTTGGTTAATAGACATATTTAAAGTAGCAAGCGATCTTACAGGTTGATATGAAAGCATCATAGCTGCTAAAAAAGAAAAAAAATTATTAATACTCAAATCATCATTTATTATCAATTTTCCTGCATAAAAAATTAATGCTGCTATCATAATACCAGTTAATGACTCCATTATTGGTGATGCCCTAACAAATATTATGGCAATTTTTTTTGTTTTTTCTTTTAATTCATTTATATATTTTTCTGCTCTTAAAAATTCATATTTTTCTTGTTGAAAGATTTTAATTAGTTTGTGATTTTTAAAAATTTCCATTAGATAAGTGGTCAGTAGCCCTGATTTTACTTGTGCTTCTGTAGAAACTTTCCCAATTCTTTTGCCAAGAGTTCTTGCAGCTAAACTAGCAAGAGGTATCATAATTATTGCTAACAATGTTAGTTTCCAATTTTGATAGAACATTACAGAAAGTAAACCAATTAATGTAAGACTATCTTTAAATAAATTTAACAATACAGTGCTAACTAGGTTCGTTATTAAAGACACATCATAAGTTATATTAGAAAGAAATTTTCCAGTATGTTTTTCATCGATCATTTGTGAATCCGCTTTTATCAAAGACCTAATCATATCTGATTGAATAGATTTTTTTACTTCTTCAGCAACTCCAATCATTATTGTCTTGGCTAAATAAAGTGAAATTCCCTTTGTAAAGAAAGCAAAGATTATTGCTAAAGGAATAATTAAAATTAAAGTTTCATTTTTATCAATAAAAATTTTCTTAATTGCTGGGTCTAGCAACCAAGCAATTGATGAGGTGCTTCCAGCAACTAACACTGCAAAGAAAACTGAAAGTAAAATCTTATTTATAAAGTGTTTTGTATAATCATTATATAACCGTTTAAAAGTTTCTAGATTAGTCATATGATTATAAAAGTTTACCAATCAAAATATTGCTTAATATAATTAAACCAAATATATTATTACTTTTAAAAATTTTTAGACAAATAACGGGTGATTTAATGTTAGTATATTTTATTTGATAAAAGAATAGATGATATAAAGTTAATATAAGAGAAATATAAAATATTTTGTTAAATTGCATAAGAGTCCCTAAAAAAAGCAAACAAATAAAAAACATTAAATAGCATATTATTAAAAATTTTTTTGGATTATTTTTAAATTTAATAGAGGTTGATTTAACTCCAATTATTTCATCATCTTTAATATCTTGATATCCGTATATTGTGTCGTATCCTAGTGTCCAAAATATGGCTCCAATATAAAATATGATAGGTTGTAGGTTTATATCTGAAATAATTGAAGTCCAACCTAATATAAGGCCATAATTAAAAGTAATACCTAGAAAAAACTGTGGCCAATAAGTAAATCTTTTCATGAGAGGATATGTAAAAGCAAGAGGCATTGACCCTAGGGCTAGAACAATTGTTAAAAAGTTGAAATTTATTAAAATAAGAAATGCTAAAGTACAAAGACCAAATGTATATAATAAAGCTAATCTAATTGAAATTTTTTCTGAAGCAATTGGTCTATTTTTTGTTCTTTCAACTTTTTTGTCAAATTTTTTATCAATTATATCGTTTACAATACAACCAGCAGACCTCATCAAAACAGAGCCTAAAAAAAATAAAACTAAGTATTTGATATAAGTAATTATTTCTAGGTTAAAATCGTATGCCAAAGTTAATCCCCATGCACAGGGCCAAAATAAAAGTAAAAAACCTATTGGCTTCTTTAATCTTATAAGTTCAATAAAAAGATTTAATTGTTTCATTAGAATTTACTTGTAAATAACAAAGGCTAGATTCATAATCAAACTGATTCGTATGAATATAGATTATACTGTTACAGCGTTAATGTTTCCTGCTATTCCGCTTTTAATGAGTGTTTATAGCAACAGATTTCACTCTCTAAGTATCTTGATTCGTGAATTACATGATGAACATGTATATGAAAATCATATTCCTCCAGAATGGCAAAAACAGTTCATTAATTTGAGTGGAAGAATTACTCTTCTGAGATGGACAATAATGTTTGCTGCTTTTGGTTTTTTATTCAATATGCTGACTGTATTTGCTTTATATTTAAATGAAATTTTAATTGCACGAGTTATTTTTGGATCTTGTTGTTTATCTATGATTATTTCAATTACTTTTTTTATCAGAGAAATTCAAATATCGACAAATGCATTAAAGCTACATATGTCTGATATGGATGTTGATTTAGATTAAGGTATTATTACTGCTGGGCCGGCTAACAATCTTCCTTCTAATTCTTCATGAGCTTTTTTAGCATCATTTAAAGAATATTTTTTGGAAATCTCAATTTTTACTTTTCCAGATAAAATTGCCTCAAAAACTTTTGCAGCAGAATTTTCAAGCTCTTCTCTAGTTACAGTATAATGAGCTATTGAGGGTCTAGTAAAAAAAAGTCCTTTAGCATTTATATGTTTCTTAATATCTAGTGTATGAACGTAGCCAGAGGCATTTCCAAATGCCACCATCATTCCTCTAATTTTTAAGCACTCAATAGAACCCTCAAAAGTTTTTGTTCCTACACCATCGTAGACAACATCAATTCCATTTTTGCCAACTATTTTTTCAACTTCTTCAACAAAATTATTATCTGTATAATTTATAACA
>MDSV01143429.1_pt1 | contig 12837 bp, 13 predicted proteins | sample 810851 | NCBI WGS metagenome assembly MDSV01 (sample SAMN05326640, study PRJNA326480) | marine metagenome | isolation source: seawater | place: Atlantic Ocean: North East | collected 2012 | reverse complement strand
CTTAAGGAAGGAAGTCCAAAAATTGCTCACTTAAAACAAGAATTGGACTGTAATTTAAGTAGAACAGTCAGGGAGGAATTAGAAAGTTCTTTTAAAGATATTCAATTAGTTTCCAATAAACTTTTAGAGATTGAAAATAAAATGAAACTTTTAGAGGTAAGTAAAGATTATGAAAACCTTGATTTTCTTGTAAATCAACATGCAAAATATCAAGAAAAATTTGAGACTTTAGGTGGCTATAAAATGCAAGCAGAAGTAGAAAAGATCCTACCAAAATTAGGATTTTCTCAAGAAGATGGTAGTAAATTAGTTGGTAATTTTTCAGGAGGTTGGCAAATGAAGGTTGCTCTTGGGAAAATTATTTTGCAAAAACCAGATTTACTTTTACTCGATGAGCCAACTAATCATTTAGATCTGGAAACTATTTTTTGGCTTGAGGAATATTTAATTTCATTAAAGATCGCAGTCATTTTGATAAGCCATGATAGATATTTTTTAGATAAATTATGTAAAAAGATTATTTTTATCGAACGAGGTATTTCTGAAACATATAATGGTAACTATTCTTTTTTTGTACAACAGAAATCCTTAAATGAGGAATCTCAAAATAAAGCTTATGAATTGCAACAAAAAGAGATTGAAGTACAAAGAAAGTATATTGAAAGGTTTAGGGCTAGTGCAACAAGGAGTACTCAAGCAAAAAGTCGTGAAAAACAATTAAAAAAGATTTCAAAAATTGATTTACCTATTTCAAGACTTAAAAGTCCTTCTTTCAATTTTCCAGAATGTCCTAGATCTGGTAAGTTGGTTCTACAAATAAAAAATTTATCTCATAGTTTTGAAGAAAAAATACTATTATTTGATGTTAATTTAAAAGTCTCTGCAGGGGAAAAAATCGCGATTTTAGGTCCAAATGGATGTGGTAAATCAACTTTACTTAAATTGATTATGAAAAAAATAGAGCCCGAAATAGGTGAAATAAATTTAGGAAAACATAATATAATTACTAGTTACTATGAGCAAAATCAGGCTGAAGCTCTTGCTGTTGAAAAACAGGTTATCGATTTAATATACTCAAAAGCCCCTGATTGGCCGCAACAAAAAGTAAGAACATTCTTAGGAGGTTTTGGTTTCCATAATAATTCTGTCTTCAAATATGTTAAACAACTGAGTGGTGGAGAAAAGGCAAGATTAGCATTGGCTCTGATGATTATGAATCCAAGCAATTTTTTACTTCTTGATGAACCTACAAATCATTTAGATTTACAATCGAAAGAGAATTTGGAACTCGCAATTAATAGATACAAAGGGACAGTTTTTGTTATTTCTCATGATAGATACTTTATTTCCAAAGTTGCAAATCGAATTATTGAAATTAAAGAATCTAAATTATTATCTTTTAATGGTAACTATGAATATTTTTTAGAGAAAACAAAGAAAAAAAAATAAGAAGTTGGAGTTATTCCATTTAGTTTTTCAAAAAGATTATTAGTTTAGAAAACTTTACATTACTCTAGGCAAGATCACTCATTTATCTTTACATATTTCTTTGCTTTGTTTAATCTAATAATTACAATTTTAATTTTTTTCGAATGCTTAATAATAAGTATGACTTAAAAGAAAGTAATTATCTTACTTCTGATCCTGTAGAAAGTTATTTTGAGTGCATTTCTTACTGTGATATCACTGATGGTATTTGTATATCTAAATGTGTAGAAATTCTTAGAGATAACGATATTTAGTACTTTAGTTTTTTGATAATTTTGAAAGGTCAGTTGGTTTAACTCTTAATTTAATTAATTTATTTTCTCTTCTTAGAGATAGATTTATAAATTTATTGATCCCATTCTGACTTATTTCGTTAATAACATCCGAAGAATTTTTAATATTTGTTTTGCCAACCTTTAAGATTACATCATTAATTTCTATCCCGCTTTTCTCTGCAGGACTATTTGGCATGACATATCCTACTTTTACCTCGTTTTTTTTTGTTTCAATGTGAGTTTCCTCTACTAAACTTATTCCAATCATAGGATGTATTACTCTGCCATTTTTGATTAATTGTGAAGCAATATCTTTAGCTGTATTTATTGGGATTGCAAAACTTAACCCTGCACCGGGTCCAGATCTAATAAGTGTATTAATGCCAATTACTTCTCCAAGACTATTTAATAAAGGCCCCCCAGAATTACCTGGATTGATTGCAGCGTCTGTTTGAATTAGTTTAAACTTCTTATTATTTATTCCTAATTGAGAGACATTTCTATTTAAATTGCTAATAATTCCTAAAGTGACGGTATTTTCAAGTCCAAAAGGATTGCCAACAGCGATAGCCCATTCACCAACTTGAATTTTTGATGAATCTCCTAATTTTGCTTTTGGCCAAGGTCCCTTACCTTCAAGCTTAATAACAGCCAAATCTGAAAGTAGATCTTGCCCTATTAATTTTCCCTTATATTTTTCTCCATTTGACAAACCAATGACTAATTTTTCAGAACCATTAACAACGTGTGCATTAGTCATTACTAGGCCATCTTCGAATATAAAACCGCTGCCTTGACTTTGCTCAATTCTTGGTTGACTTTCATTTGGTAATTGCAAACCAAAAAATCTTTCAAGATATGGGTCTATTAAAATTCTTGAGTCGTTAGAAAAAGTTCTCCCTTTAACAAATCTTTGAGTGTCTATTGTTACTACTGAAGCACCTGTTTTTTCTATTGCTTTTGTTATAAAAGATATATTTCGAACCGTAGAGTCTTCATTAAAATTTGTACTTGTTAAGGGTTTAGAGATTACGTTTAATTCGCTTACCAACCCAAAAGTTAAATAAATAGCGAACAAAAATTTCTTGAAAAATAACTTATTTTGTCTAGTTTGTTTCATGTTTTTCAAAAACATTCGAATTTTACGATAATCCTAAGCTAATAATAATCAAATTAAAGCTCTTTTTATTTAGTTAATAGAAGAATTTATTTAGTTAAATAAGCTAAATTAATTTTTTTCGGGCTATTATATTAATTAAATATTACTTAAATAATAAATTTGATGACTATCTTAATTCCAATTGTTTATTCGGCTGCTCTTACTTATCTAGTCTGGAAGGCTTTTAAAGTAATGTCGAATGGTTGGGGTGCTCTTGATAAAAAACCGAAGCAATCTTTCCAAACTAATATCAGACAAAAAAAATATACTATACATCCTGAACTTCTTGATAAAGCTGGAAATATAACTCAAGAAGAATTACTTACGGTAAGATTTTCAAATGATTCTGACTCCAGTTTGGAAGAAAAAGGTACTACAACTGATTAAATTTATTTAAAAATTAATAGGGTAAACAAATTGGAATTAAGAACAAAAATTGTTACGAGTGTTATTAGATCACTAAAATTACCACCTAGGTTTCGTCTTAAAATTGTAAAAGATGAACCCGTAAGGTTGGAATTAAGTATCACTCCTTCTTACGGTAAAAATCCGGTGATTGTTGGTTTGGTGGAATCTCTCGACTTGGTTGCAAGAAGAGATAGAGAGGGGAGAATGCCTAGGGATCTTCAGGGTACTTGGGATTGGACTGTAAGGCATGGCAAAGTAAGTACTGGAGGCTGGAACCCGATGCTTAAAGAAGCCTTACAAACTATGTTTGAGACAGGATTGCCTGCGATTATATATGAAGAATTAACTGGAGATGACTATAAGCCGGTTGATGGCATAAGGCATATTAGATAAATCATTAATTTATTGCCATAAATCGAACCGCAAAACGCTAAAATGTATATATGTACATGTAATTTATTATGAATGAGGAGAATCAACCAAGATTTGGGTTTGTAAATTTTGCAGAAACATGGAACGGCAGAATGGCCATGATGGGAATTTTAATAGGTTTAGGTACAGAATTAATTACTGGTCAAAGTATCTTAAGGCAAATTGGAATCGGTTAATAATTCCGAGAAATTATCGCACTCTCTTATTTTATCTCTTCTGCTTCAACCTCAATTGTTTCTTCACTTGGCTTATTTGATTCTTTAAAATCTTTTTCGATTTTAATACTTAAGTCTGATCCACAGTTTGTACAAGTAGCGTTTGTACCCAAAGATATGGTTCCGCATTTATAACACGTATTTACTTTTGATTTTACAGAATAAAAACTTATAAATAGAACTAGTACTATTAACAGAGTTATTAAAAATAAAAGCAATAAAACATTACCTATTAAACTTACTAAAAATTTAAATCCAAAAAGAGGTAAAATTATAATGATTAAAGTATAAAAAATAAAACTTTTATTTTGTTCTAGAGAAGGAATCATTTTCTGAGAATTTATTTTCTTCTTTTATTTATCAAAGTCATACTAGCTATAACTACACTCCAACACTGTCCAAAATACAAAACAACACCTAAAAGCCAGACCCATAAAGTTAATACTAAAAATCCTCCTATAAAACCATAAGCTTGGAATCTTACTCCAAGAGATAAAATACTTTTACTAACAGCAAGGTTAAGAGTAGTTAGTCCAATGCCAATAAGAATAGAACCTGGGATTAATGGTCTTAAAGGAACTTTTCTGCTTGGAAGAAGCGCTTGTAGTAATAGAGCCATTAATGAGAATCCAATTAGTGGAAATGCAAATTGACCAACTTGCAAGAGGGGTAATTTTATAAAAAAATCAGAAAATAAATTATTGGAATTTGATAAATTTTCTAAAACTGTACTTGGAATCATTCTAAGATTGGCACTGATTTGATCCAAAACCATCAAAAAACCTATAAAAAATACAATCAAGAAAGCTTCAATTCTATTTCTTAGAAATCTTGATGCTTGCTCTTGCCATGCTGCACTTACTCTCTTCGAAGGTAGCTCGTCTTCCCAAAGCCTATCCGAACCTCTTTGAAGTGATAAGTAAGCATTACCTGCTGTAAATAGTAAAAACATTGCTCCTAAAATACCTGCACCAAAACCTTGATCTATTAAGTTAAACAATGTAGTTTCAACTAATTCAACAACTGAAGGCGGTAAAATTTGAGCTGCAACTGATATTATTTGTTGATCTAAGCCCTCTTGTTTTCCTAGAAACCATGAAGCTATTGAGAGAGAAATAAGAAGAATAGGGAAAAATGATTGAAGCGTGTAATATGCAAAAGCAGCACTTAAATCAATACAATCTGATTTACTCCACCTTTCACAAGCTCCCCATAAACTTTTTAAAATCCATGTTGAACTACGCTGCATATTAATTCTCTTCAAATACTTCTCCTAAGTCATATATATTGTATCTAATAGGGATATTTTTCAAGCCTTTTATATATTTATGAATTAACTATTATTTTAATAATAAATTACCCCAAGGTCTTAAAACTTCGATTTTTTCTATTGTTCTAGCAGCAATTAAGGGAAAATTAGTGTCTTTTAAGTTTTGTTCTGCAATTAAATTCAAAGGATTCATATCTAACCATTCAATTGAACAATTTAACTCTTCAAGTAATAACCATGCTGCTGCAACATCCCAAATTTTTGGAGTTGATTCTATTGCGCCAAAAGTTTGTCCCATTGCAACACTTGTTAAATTTAAACTTGAAACACCAAGAAGCCTAATTTTTCCGGGAAATAATGAATTAGGGTTTTTTTGAAGAATTTTGATAGATCTGCTACATAATGATACGCATTCACTTTTTTTATCATTTTTGTTAACTGCTATTTTCTTATTATTTAGCCAAACACCTTCCCCTTTGATTGCTACAAATTTTTTATTTAATGTAGGAATAATTAAGAAAGATGATTGAGGTGTTCCATCTACAAATCTTGCTACGGATATAGACCAATATGGGATACCTGCAGCAAAATTTGTTGTTCCATCAAGAGGATCAACTATCCAATAAGCATTCGTATTGGGAACTAACTTTCCTCCTTCTTCACTTAGAACCCCCTCATTTGGAGCAATTATTGATAGGGCATCTACAATCGTTTTATCACTCCATAAATCACAACTTGTAATTAATGAACCGTCTGACTTGTTACTTGAACTAATGTTTCCAAAGTCTTTTAATTGACGCTCACTGACTAATTTAAATAAAGCATCTAAATCTTTTAATTGTTGAGCCGTTAAATTTTGTTTATTCATATTGCAAAATTGCATATAGATTTGATGTCATTTTTTTCTAAATTAGTGTTTTCATTACAAATATTACTTATTGCAAGAAAAGTCAATCTCTCTAATTCATCTAAATTTAAATTATAATTATAAATTGCATCAATATTTTTTGAATTTGCATTAGTTAAGTCTTTTTGTATTAATAGAACATCTTTGAGAGTTGAGATCCCAACATCGTATCTTAATCTAGCTAATCTTAGTGATTCTTGTGTAGAGGATATTTCTTTTAGTGAGGATAGTATTTTGTTTTCATTTAATTTCAAATTTAAATAAGCTTTACTAATATTGGTTTTTAAAACATTTATAAGATTATTTTGAGAGTAATCTTCTGAGATAGCATCGGCTTTGCTTGATTTATATAAATTTTTATTTTGTCCACCATCAAAAATATTCCAAGAGAAGTTTAAGCTTACGGTGTTTGTATATGCAGATCCAGATTTTCCAGAATCTATCTCGACTGACAAAGAATCTCCCTTGGAAAACGTACTGGCAAATGTATTACTAATGTAAATCTTCGGTTTGTTAGCATTCAGATAATTATCAGCTTGATTCCGTTTGATTGATTTTTTTAGATTGGAGTTTTTAAGAGAAAGATTGTTAGCTAATCCTGCATTTATATTTTTGCTTAATTTATGGTTCCAGAAACCTATTAATTTTTGGTCTTCTTCAGTTGTTAAATCCTCTTTTATATTAAGTATTTCTTTAAGTGCAATTTTGTTTATTTGATGTTCAACTTTTTTTTCGTTGAGTGATTGCTTATCTCTAGATAATTGTGCATCAGCTTCAAGAATCTCAAACTTTGTGCCTATCCCTGCATCAAACTTTGCTTGAGCATCTTTCAAAGTAGTAACTGATAAATCAAGGGATAATTTCTTATTTTTAATATCTTGATAAGATTTTTGAACTTTGTGGTATCTAGATCTTGCTTCTCTGATTAAATCTTTCTTTTTAATTTCATAATTATTTTTGGCTATTTCATAATTATCTCTTGCTATTTTAATTTCAGATCCTCTAAGTGGGTCTAATAAATCTAAGTTAATATTAAGAGAAGGGTTGGCTGAAAATAGTGATGATTTCGTAGTTTCTGAGTTACTATTGAAATTTTTGCCATAGACATATCTTGGTAAACCATTAGCTTGTAAATCTAATGAGGGATATCTTTTAGCAATTTTACTCGAAAGATTAAAACTTGATGCTGTGACTAGATTTTCTAATGATTTGAGCTCTTGGTTGTTTTTTGATAGGATTTTTTCTATTTCTGCATAATCAACGAATAATTGATTTTCTTTTTCTTGTAAGATTTCTTCTATATTATCTCTCTGCTCACTTAATAAGTCTTTTTGAAAATTTATATACAAACAAAGAGGTAAAACAAAAATTGGTTGTATAAATTTTCTAAGCATAGTTGTGTATTTTTTGGGTATGAGATATACCAATTAGATTATTAATAATATCATTTGTGTCATCAAGAACGTGAATATTAGTTCTTAGATTACTCGAAACTTCAGTTATTTTTTTGTCATCTAAAAATAAATCACTATTTAGTTTTAGCATTATAGATGGTATATAAATACTTTCTCCAAGATCCTTATTTTGTAGACCAATAATCAAATCTTCACCAGTTAAAAGTCCTGTAACAACTTGATCCTGGCCCCAGTAAATACTTGGCAAACCATATAGATTAATAGTTAGACCATCAATATTATTTAGTTTTTTTACTACTGGAAGTAGTGCTTCATAGACTAATTTACCAACAATCCAACTGACCTTTCTCTGTTTCTTAACTTTCTTTGGAAGAGATTTAGTTTTGGTTTCTAATATTTTGAGAAAACTTCTAATTGATCCAACACCATTAGATTCTTGGGGCATATTTTCATATGTTTTATAACTTGGTAATTTGATACCGGCTATTAAGTACCATTCATCTGCTAGCCAACAAAAGCGTGTTCCAATACTTTTCTGAAGAGAGGTTTGAATCTTCTCTACTTGTTGAATAGTTTCTCTTGCATATTCTTTGCTAATTGGTATTAAACCATCATTGTCTGGCCTAAATTTTGTGAGACCTACTGGTACTATGGCTGCAGAAATCACTGTTTTTATATTTTTTTTATGAAATTTTGCAAGATCGTATATAGATTTTGCTAAGATTCTGCCATCGTTAATTTTGGGGCATACAACTATTTGAGCGTGTATTTGTATTGAATTTTCTTCTAACCATCCAATTTGATCAAGAATTTGACTCGCTTTTTTATTTTTTAATAATTTTTCACGGGTCGTTGGATCTGTTGCATGTACTGAAATAAAAAGTGGTGATAGTTTCTGCGTTGATATTCTATTCCAGTCATCTTTGTTTAAATTCGTAAGTGTTAAATATGAACCATATAGAAAGCTTAATCTATAGTCATCATCTTTTACATAGAGACTTTTTCTTTTGCCATTCGGTTGTTGATCTATAAAGCAAAAAGGACATTTATTATTACATTGTTTAATTGAGTCAAACAATGCATCTTTGAAGTTAATACCTAAATTTTCATCTTGATCTTTTTCAATACTAATTTTGTGAATTTTCTTATTTTTATCTAAAACTGATATGTTTAAAAATTCTTCACTAATCAGTATCTGATAATCAATTAAATCTCTTGGCTTCTTACCATTAATACTAATAATTGAATCACCCGATTCAAAGCCTATTTCTTCAGCAATTGAATTTTTTTCAACGCTTTCAATTTCTGCTGGATTAATTTGGTAGTTAATATTGGGAATCAAAAGATCATTTGAATCTTCTTTATAATCAATTTCTTTCCACACAATAAAAGACCAAACTTTTCACTTTATATTTATTGTAAACTTATATAAGACTCAAAGTATATTAAATACTCCTAAAATATCAAATATGATTAATTTATTTCAACTATTAAATTAATAAAATATGTCATCAGCAGTTTTATTAAACTAGATCTAAATTATTTCAAATATTCTAAAGACTTAATGCATTGGAAGAATTAATTACTAAAAATTTAGAAGTAAAAGATAATTCGAAACCTAGATTTCAAGGTGAATTGGATATTTCTAAAAGTACTTTTTTATCTAGACCAATAGCTTTGAGGCTATGGTCGTCTTTTTTTGTAATTTTGCCAATTTTTGTTCAGGCACCATGGGTTAGATTCGAACCTATTAGTGCTCTTTGTTCTACTTTTGTTATTATTTTTGTTGCATTTTTATTATCAAGAAAAGAAGCAAATAAATGGTTTATTGTAGGTTCTTTATTGATAGGAGTCTCAGGTAGTTGGCTTGGTGGCTGCTTATTTTGGGGCTGGTTAAGTGCTTATCCTATTCTTCATATCCCAGTTGAGGCAGTCGCTTTGCCTCTTGCTATAGTTGGACTTGGAACAAAATGGAAAATTGGTTCAAGTTTTTATATTTCGTCTTTATTCGGAACAGCAATTACAGATATCACAATATTTTTGACAGGAATAATGGATCAATGGAGGGAGGTTATTACAGCGGACTCTGATAATGCACCTTTAATTCTTCAGAAAACTTCGGAAAATCTGATTAATTTAAAATCATTGTCAATTATAGTTTTGGCGGCAGTTATACTTTGGTTTTTATCAAAAGAAATTTTTAATTCTGCAATTGGTAATTCAACTAATGGGAAGGCCCTTTTAGTATCAAGTTATGTCATTCAAACTACTTTAATTGTTGATGGTATTTTTATTTTCTTGGCAATTATTCAACCAAAACTTAGTGGATTGGTTTAATGTTAAGGCCTCCATTTTCTCAAGAACTAATATCAATTGATCAATGGGATGTGATTGTTATTGGTGCTGGAGCTGCTGGATTAATGACTTGTCTGGAATTACCAGAAAATTTAAATGTACTTCTTTTAAATAGGAATACAAGTAAAAGATCTTCGAGTAGATGGGCTCAAGGAGGGATAGCATCGGTAGTTAGACCTGAAGATTCTTTTGCTCTTCATGTAGAAGATACCTTAAAAGCTGGAGATGATTTGTGTGATCTGGCTGCTGTTGAAATGCTTGTTAGAGAAGCGCCTAGTTGCGTTAATCGTCTACAAAATTTAGGTATGATTTTTGATCAAAGTGCTGATCAATTAGCAACAACTTTAGAAGCAGCTCATTCTTGCAGACGAGTTTTACATGTGAAAGATAGAACTGGTAGAGCACTTGTAGAAGTTTTAGAAGACCAGATTGAAAACAAGAAGAATATTTTGCATTGCAGAGGTGTGCGAGTAACTGAATTACTTATTGAAAACGAAGAATGTAGAGGAGTTCAGGTGCTTGATGGATCTAATTTGTATTGGATTACATCTAAAGCTGTTGTTTTAGCAACAGGAGGAGGAGGACATTTATTTACTAATACTACAAATCCCGCACAATCTTCTGGAGAAGGAATTGCTCTTTCATGGAGAGCTGGAGCTGCAATTGAGGATTTGGAATTTATACAATTCCATCCTACAGCTTTAAAGTTTTATGGTTCTCCTTGCTTTTTAATCTCTGAAGCTCTTCGAGGAGAGGGAGCAGTTCTTGTTGATAAAAATGGTGAAAGCCCCGTAAAGCATTTACAAAATCGTGATTTAGCTTCACGAGATCAAGTTAGTAGAGCAATTATGAATAATATGCATAAAAACGATGTTGATCATGTTGGCCTTGATTTAAGATTTATTGATCCAGAAAAAATTGTAGAAAGATTTCCAACCATCTTAAGTAGATGTCTAGATTATGGAGTGAACCCTCTTAACGAAGTGATTCCTGTTGCGCCTGCAGCACACTATTGGATGGGTGGCGTTCATACCGACTTAAATGCATCCTCTTCAAAGAAAGGTCTATATGCTGTAGGAGAAGTAGCTTCAACAGGAGTCCATGGAGCTAATAGATTAGCAAGTAATTCACTTATGGAATGCCTTGTATTTGCAAGAAAAATGTCTTCTATTGAATTGAACTCTCCTTGTAAATTAAAAAGTTTAGAAAGATATGTTAAAGAATTTTATATGGATAGTCCTCAAGAGGATTATATTTCAAGTGTTTCAGAAAAGATTGATGATTTAAGAAAATTATGTTGGTCCAATTTAGGAGTTTCTCGCAATAAAAAAAATATGATTCAATTATTAACTACTCTTCAAGATGAGATGGATGAATTAAAAATAAATCCTTTGCTTAAAAGTCTTGAGAAAATAGAAATGGATCAAACTTTGAAATTAACTGAACCAAATAGAAGAGATCTTAATCTATTACTTGATTTGCATAATAGACAAATCACAACCATGTTATTGTTAAAGGCTTGTCTTTTTCGAGAGGAGAGTAGAGGCGGGCATTACAGGGATGATTTTCCTGCTAAAGATATTAATTGGGAATGCCATACTAGGCAGCAATTAAATCAAAAAATATGTAAAAGATTTATTAAAAATTAGAATTCCCTTCATATCCAGTCATGATTGCTAAGTCATTTAAATCTTTAACACCACTATATATTTTTCCGTTTATCTCCCATGATGGAAAACCTTCAATCTGTTTTTCTTTACAAAGTTTATATTGATTATCTTTGCCATCTTGGGCGCACTCAACAACTGTCAACTCTTTCACTGCTTTTTTGCCAAATAATTGTTTTTGATCGTGGCAATGTGGGCACCAATATGCACTATACATTTTAAAATTATTATCAGATAAAAATTTAGCAAACTTAACTTTTTGAGGAGAGCTAGAGGTTGTTATTGCTGGGGATACTTTTTCTGAATTTTTAGAAACATCAATCGCATTAGAAGGGTCAACATTGTTTGACCATATCAATCCTCCTATAAGAACCGTTAAGGCAATAATAAATCCTCTATAGATCATGGGTTCTCTACTTTCAAACTTTGCTCCAATCATAGAGATAATAAAGATAGAAATAGATAAAATTGCTGAAAGAATACAAAAAAAACAATAAGCCTTAATTTTTAAAAACATTATATTTAGCAATAGCAAGCTAAATACAGACGAAGCGCAAGAGATTACAAATATTAGCCACCATATGAGTTTATTTATTTTCCCCTTAGGAGAAATTATATTTAGTGATAGAAATAATGAAAGCAATAGTATGGAAGAATAAGTAATTACTCCGGCTAATGAGAGAGGAATATTGATTTGATTATTCTCGAATAATGTACCCCAAGGGCTATTTAAAACAGTCTCGCAGCCATTTTTTATTCCAGGACATGAAAGAGAGTTAAATAATCCCCAATTTTTTAAAGTAATTGAACCTGTATCCACTAACCCAATAGTGCTAAGAACGGCAATTATGATTTTTGGCCATTTTAAATCCTTTTTGTTTCTCTTTCTTAAAGTCTCAAGGGCCATTGAACTCTATTGTTGGTAATTTTCAGAATATATTCTAATATTATATTTTAAAGAGACTTGCAAATTAGATTCTTTATTAATTTTTTTATTTAATATCTAAATTCAGTGAAGCAAAATAATCAAAAAATTAAAGAAAAAAAACTTTCAAAGGTTGCTTTTAGCCATGTCGGATGTGAGAAAAATCTTGTTGATACTGAACATATGCAAGGCTTATTAGATAGGGATGGATATAAGGTAGGCAATAATATTGAAGATGCAAATGTTGTTGTAGTAAATACTTGTAGTTTTATAGAGACAGCTAGAGAAGAATCTATCAGAAGGATTCTTGAATTTACTGAT
>MDSV01210886.1_pt1 | contig 12838 bp, 10 predicted proteins | sample 810851 | NCBI WGS metagenome assembly MDSV01 (sample SAMN05326640, study PRJNA326480) | marine metagenome | isolation source: seawater | place: Atlantic Ocean: North East | collected 2012 | reverse complement strand
TACCGCCCCCTATAATTATTAAGATTTTTTTATTTTTTAATGTCATTTTTTTAGATTAAAATACTAACAAGAAGACAATTACAATACCAAAAAAACTTATTACAACATTATTTCTAAAATTTTTTAGTTTCATCTGTTCCATTTCTAAATTTTTGTTATTTATACCTAGATTAAGTTTCCCTTCAGCCATAAGTTTCAACGCATATTCTGCCCTATCCATTAAACCTGGAAAATTTGGTATACGTTTTATGATTTCAGCAGATGTATTGATAGCTGTATCAATAGTTGATTTAGGACTTTTTAGGTTTTTCAACCAATCCTCTAACACAGGTTTAGAAACCTCCCAGATGTTAGTTTCAGGATATAATTTTCTAGCTACACCTTCTACAACGACCATTGTTTTTTGAAGTAACAATAAAGGTGGTTGTGTAGGCATATTAAATTTTTCGGTAATCTCAAATAGCTGAGCAAGCAAATTTCCACCTGATATATCTTTTATAGATTGACCAAAAATTGGTTCACCTACAGATCGTAAAGCCTGAGCAAATTCATCTTTGGCGGCATTTTGAGGAACCAGCCCAGCTTGAAAATGAACCTCAGCTACTTTTACATAATCTCTTTGAATAAATCCGTATAAAATCTCAGCTAAAAATTTTCTATTATTTTTATCTAATCTTCCCATTATTCCAAAATCAACAGGCACAATGTTACCTTTTGAGTCTACAAATAAATTCCCTTGGTGCATGTCTCCATGAAAAAAACCGTCTCGAACTGCTTGTTTTAAAAAATGTTGAATTAGGTTTTCAGCTAATAATTTTAAATTTACACCTTGATCCTTTAATCTCTGATGTTCTCTGATTGAAACACCATCAACTTTGTCTAATGTGAGTATTTTTTTTGTTGTATAATTCCAATAAATTTTAGGAACATTAAATCCTTTATCTAGTTTTGTATTTTCATAAAGTTCATTTGCTGCTGCAGCCTCAAATCTAAGATCCATTTCTATGTTAGTTATTTCCCTTAATAGATGTACTACCTCTACTAATTTTAATCTCTTAGCCTTTGAAATCGTATTTTCAACTATATAAGCAAACAACATAAGAGCATCAAGCTCTTCATTGAATAACTTTTCTATATCAGGTCTTAAAATTTTTATAGCTACCTGTTTTTCTTGGTTTTCATTTTTAATTTTTGCAAAATGAACTTGCGCAATTGATGCAGCGGCTATTGGTTCATCTATCTCAATTATATTTTGGTATTGTTTTTCACCAATTTCCTTTTTGATAACTTTTTTTGCCTCATACAGTTCAAAAGCAGGAACTTTATCCTGTAACTTTTCCAAATCTTTTGCCATTTCTTCACCAATGATATCTGGCCTTGTAGCTAAAAATTGCCCGAGTTTAATAAATGTTGTACCCATGCCTTGTAAGGCCTCACAAAGTTTCTCACCAGCTTTTTTCCTATTGTTTAAATGAGTATTTTTAGAGCCGATCGAAATTAAACTAAAAAATAAATTTATTAAAAGTGGAATTTGATATATTTGATTTATTATATCTATGGCACCAGAGGTTGATAGCTTTCTTGCGATTTGAAACAATTTGAAAACTCGTTTAATCATTTAAATTTTCCATCCAGAATGTATAGCGGAAATACCATTAGAAAGATTTCTATATTCCAAGTTAGCAAAACCGTTTTTTGACATACAATTTAAAAGTTGTTCTTGGTTATAAAATCCGTCAATGCTTTTTACTAAGTATTCATAGGGTTTAGATGATCCCACTACGTATTTTCCTATAAACGGAATAACTTTTGAATAATTCTTGTATAAAAAGTTTATCAACTCATTGTCTATTTTTGAAAATTCTAAACACATAAAACGTCCCCCTGTCTTTAAAACTCTGTATGCCTCTTGTAATGTTTTGTTAATATCAGTCACGTTTCTTATACCGTAGCTAATTGTGTAAAAGTCATATGTATTATCTTGAACAGGCAAAGTTTCAGCACTGGATTTAAACCATTTAATATTTTTAAAATTTCTAAGATTATACTTTCCCTGTTGAAACATTTCATTGTTAGGCTCAATACAGGTAACTTCAGAAAGATTATTGGTTTTCATAGAAAAAAGTTTAGCTATATCACCAGTTCCTGATGCAACATCGATTAATTTGGATTTTGGATAAGGATTCATCCAATCAATAAATTTATCTTTCCAAACTCGGTGTATACCAAGAGACATTATGTCATTCATTAAATCATATTTATGTGAAACATTCGAAAATACAGAATTGACTAATTTTGTTTTATCTAGAATAGTGTTTTTCATAAAATAATTATATGCCAGAATTACCAGAAGTTGAAGTTGTTAAAAAGTCTTTAATCAATAAAACTCATAATTCAATTATAAAAACGGTTAAAATCAACGATGGAAGATTAAGATATAAAATTGATAAAAATCAAATAAAAAAAATTATAGGTTTAAAACTTAAAAAGATTTTAAGAAGATCAAAATACCTTCTTTTTTTCTTCAACAAGAATATGGTTATGTTAGTTCATTTAGGTATGACAGGTAAATTTTTTTTTATTAATCGAGAAAATACAAAATATAAGACAAGTTTTTATTATGATTTAAATGAAAACAAAGATAAAAATTATGATCGGGTTATTTTTAATTTATCAAATAACCAGAAATTAATTTATAATGATGTAAGAAAATTTGGTTTTATAAAATTTTTAAACAAATTTGATTTAAAGGACTGTCTTCATCTTAAAAAATTAGGTCCAGAGCCCTTAAAAAATCAATTCAATTATTTATATTTTAAAAAAAATATACACGGTAAAAAAAGAAAAATAAAAGACATGTTAATGGATCAGAAATTTGTTTCTGGCCTTGGCAATATCTACGTTAATGAAATTCTTTTTGCAAGTGGCGTAAAACCTACTAGAAAAATTCAAAGTCTTTCAGATTTTGAGATTAAAGGAATTTTAAAGTTTACAAAAAAAATTCTTTCTAAAGCTATTATTTCAGGCGGCTCTTCAATTAGAGATTTTTCTAGTAGTAGTGGAAAAAAAGGGTCATTCCAGCAATATTTTATGGTTTATGGTCGAAAAGGCGAAAATTGTAGAAAAAAAAATTGTCGAGGCAAAGTGTTTAAAATTTCTTTAGCAAAACGAGCATCATTTTTCTGTGATAAATGTCAAAAATAATAAAGTTGACCCTAATAAATCTCACATATATACAATCTTTAAAATATGCCAAATACTAAGTCAGCAATCAGAAGAGTAAGAAGAGTTAAAAAACAAACTCAAGTCAATAGAATTAGAAAAAGTAAATATAAAACTGCAGTAAAACAAATGGAACTCCATCTAAAAGCTAAGGAAAAAGAAAAAGCAAAGAAATATTTTTCAAAATTTCAATCAATTCTAATGCAGGTTGCTAAATCTGGTATTATAAGCAGAAATACTGCAGCAAGAAAAATTTCTAGAATTTCAAAAAAAATTAATTCTAAATAATCAATTTAAAGTTGATTGTACATAAAATAAAACCCACATTTAGAACCATCAAACCAAATATAGAAACTTAGTTCGTTGAGTTGAAATTTTTTTTTAATTCTATCTGAACGATAACTGTACAACCTTTTTGTAATTTTATTTTTGATTACAACCTATACTTAGTTGCAAAAAATTTACAAAAGTCGTTTAAAGGAATTTCTTAAAGAAAACTCTACATGGATAAAAATAACATTAAACAACAAAATTCTTTTATTTCTGAAGAAGAAAAAACTTTGAATTGGGAAGAAATACAAAACGCTTTTAAAAAAAATTTCGGTACTGAAATATATGATAGTTGGTTACAAAAAATTTCATTAGTTAAAGAATACAACGATTACTTAGTGTTGAGTGTGCCAACAAGATTTTTTAGAGATTGGATTGTATCAAGATATTTAGATAAAATCTTAGAACAAGTTAAAAACTTTAAACTCAGTCTTAATAGAATTGAGTTTAAAATTATTGAAGAAAATAAGAAAAATGAGGAATTCATAAAAGTAGACGAATTAAACAAAGTAACAGAAATTAAAGACTCAATACTTAACTATAATAGATTAAACCCAAATTTAAGCTTTGACACTTTTATTCAAGGCAAAAGTAATGATATAGCCTTATCTTACTCTAAGAAGGTTTGTGAACACATATCTCGTTATAATCCTTTATATATCTGTGGTGGAGTAGGATTAGGAAAAACTCATCTTTTAAATGCAATTGGCTTAGAACTCCAAGAAAACAACAACGTAATGTTTATATCTGCTGAGAGATTTATGTACCATTTTATAAAATCAATTAAGAAAAATGACATGGTGAATTTTAAAGATTTTTTCAGAAAATCATCAGTTTTTATAATTGATGATATCCAATTTATAAGTGGCAAAGAGAGCTTGCAAGAGGAGTTTTTTCATACGTTTAATAGTCTAATGGATAAAGGATCACAAATTATAATTTCAGCTGATCGATCACCAATGAAATTAGATAGAGTTCAGGATAGGATAAAATCAAGATTATCCGGTGGACTAGTTGTTGATATAGAATCACCTGATCTTGATTTAAAAATCAAGATTATAAGAAAAAAAATTGAAGAAATACAAAATCAATTTAAGGAAAATATTAATCTTAGTGATGAAGTGATAAATTATATTGCCAATGAAAGTAAAACTAATATTAGAGAACTTATTGGTGTATTAAACAGAGTGATAGCATTTAGCAGAGTCCATAATAAAAATTTAAATATTTTAGACTGTAAAAATATTTTAAAAGACGTGTTCAGCCAAATACGAGTTATAACAGTAGATAAAATTCAAAATATTGTTTCAAATTATTTTAATATTGCTTTAAGTGAAATGCTCTCTCAGAGAAGATCTAGACCATTAGCTAGACCTAGACAAATAGCAATGTACTTAGCAAAAAAAATGACTTCGAGATCTTTACCTGAAATAGGAAGGAGATTTGCTAATCGAGACCACACGACAGTTATTCATGCTGTCAAAACTATTACTAGACTATCTGAACAAGATGATGAAATGAAAAAAAATATAAATCAAATTAAAAGTTTACTATTAGAACAGTAACTAAATGCAGTTTATTGTAAAAAGAGATATTCTATTAAAATCACTTAATTTTGTTCAAGGCGTAGTGGAAAAAAAAAATACTTTACCTATTTTATCTAATGTCTTGCTGCAATTGAAAAACAAAAAGTTATCAATAATCGCAACAGATCTTGATATAATATTTTTTGATGAAATATCTGACGTAAAAATAATTAATGAGGGAAGTACTACTACCTCAGCAGCTATTTTATATGACATTCTCAGAAAAATTTCTTCTAATGCAGAATTAAATTTTGATTTAAAAACTGAAAATAAACTAAGTTTGAAAAGTGAAAATGCGGATTTTAATTTACTTTGCTTACCCACTGATAACTTTCCAACTTTTGCAGATGAATTTGAAGGTCAAGAGATATCTTTAAATAATAGTAGATTTTTAAAACTTCTTAATAAGACAAAAATTTCTATATCTAATGACGACACAAGACATTATCTTAATGGAATTTATCTTCATCTTACAGAAGCACATGGTAGAAATTTCCTAACTGGAGTAGCAACTGATAGTCATAGACTTTCATCAAGTAGTTTGGAAATAGAGAATATAAATGAATTTAACTCTCTCATTTTGCCTAGAAAGACTGTGTTTCAACTATGCTCTTTACTCTCAGAGGAATCAAGCCAATTAACAATGCAGACAAGTGATAATAAGATAAAATTCTGTATTGGAAATATGAAATTAATATCAAAAGTTATTGATGGAAAATTTCCAGATTACAAGAAAGTTGTTCCAACAAAGAATGATAAAACGTTAGTAGTTGCTTCAAAAGATTTTATAAATTCTATTGAGAGAGTAGCAAGTGTTTCATTAGATAGAAAAGAAGGCGTTAAGCTTTTAATTAGCAAAGATAATGTACAACTTTCAGTTAATAGTGCTAACTCTGGTGATGGAAACGAAAAAATTAAGGCTGAATTTAATTCCGATAACTTAAATATAAGTTTTAATTCAAAATATCTTACAGAAATAGCTTCCGAAGTTGAGGATAAAAATTTAAAAATGAATTTGAAAGACTCTGTTTCTCCAGTTCTTGTGGAGGATATTTCAGATAAAAATAGTTATTATGTGATAATGCCAATGAAAATCTAGTTTTTCCGGTTTTTAAGTTTTTTTTTATTTTTTGCCTTATTTATGTTGGTACTAAATAGTTTTAAAGCGTTTTGGTCGTAGGTGATTTTATATTCAATAAAAAAAATGATATACTAAATAAATTCTTAAAAATGTCTAAAAACACGGAACTTAAAAAAACAACTGCTTATGGTGCAGACTCTATTAAAGTCCTTAAGGGACTAGATGCTGTAAGAAAAAGACCTGGGATGTATATCGGGGACACTGATGATGGATCAGGCTTACATCATATGGTCTTTGAAGTTGTAGACAATTCTATAGATGAGGCTTTAGCCGGACATTGCAAAAATATAAATGTGTTTATTAACTCTGACAACACTATAACTGTGGAAGATGATGGTAGAGGTATCCCAGTCGACTTGCATAAGGGCGAAAAAATGTCCGCAGCAGAAGTAATTATGACTCAATTGCATGCGGGTGGAAAATTTGATCATCAGTCTTATAAAGTTTCAGGAGGTTTGCATGGAGTAGGTGTTTCAGTAGTAAATGCTCTTTCAGAAAAGTTAGACTTAAACATTTACAGAGATGGAAATGAGTATGAGATTAAATTTAAAGATGGAAATTCAATTAAACCATTAAAAAAGATTGGAAAAACAAAAAAAAATGGAACCAAAATTACGTTTTTACCTTCTAAACAAATTTTTTCCTCTATTAAGTTTAGCGCTACAATTCTTGAAAAAAGAATTAGAGAGCTAGCTTTTCTTAATAAAGGGATTTCAATTAAATTAGTCGATAACACATCAAAAAAATCTAAAGAATATTCGCATAAATATGACGGAGGTATTCTAGAATTTGTAAAGTATATAAACAATAAAAAACCAATATTGGTAAACAAAAATGAAAAAGAAGTTTTTAAAAAACCTGTTTATGTCACTGCAACTAAAAATAATGTAGTAGTTGAATGTTCTTTTGAATGGAATGCCGGCTATTCAGAAGAAGTGTTACCATTTACCAATAATATTCCGCAAAAAGATGGTGGAACGCATTTACTTGGTTTTAGAACAGCGCTCACTAGAGTGATAAATAAATATACCGCTGACAGAAATAATAAAAAAAATAAAATTACTTTATCAGGAGAAGATATTAAAGAAGGTCTAACAGCAGTTCTATCTATTAAGATGCCAGATCCAAAATTTTCTTCTCAAACAAAAGATAAACTTGTATCGTCTGAAATTAGAAATATTGTTGAGCATATTATAAGTGAAAAAGTTTCAACTTGGTTTGATCAGAACCCTTCAATAGCAAAAGTTGTTTTAGAAAAAATTACTCAAGCTGCAATGGCTAGAGATGTAGCGCGAAAAGCTAGAGATAGTGTTAGACGTAAAGGGACTTTTGAGTTATCAGGTCTGCCAGGAAAACTAGCAGATTGTCAAATACAAAAACGAGAAGGAACTGAATTATTTATTGTTGAGGGAGACTCTGCTGGCGGATCAGCAAAACAAGGTAGAGTAAGAGAGTACCAAGCTGTACTTCCTTTAAGAGGAAAAATCTTAAATACTTACGTAAACGGTAAATCAAACGGCGAAGATCAGTCGACAAAAGCTTTATCTAAAATGATGTCCTCAAACGAAATTGTAACTCTTATCAATGCACTAGGCACAGGATCAAAGGATTTTAATATAGAAAACCTAAGATATGATAAAATTGTAATTATGACTGATGCCGATGTTGATGGATCTCATATAAGAACACTGTTGTTAACTTTTTTTAATAATTATCCATTTAATCAATTAATAGAAAATGGACACGTGTATCTTGCTCAGCCACCACTATTTAAAGTAACAAAATCTAATAAGAGTATTTATATAAAAGATGAAAAGGCTCTCGAAGATTATATTTCAGATGTTGGTAAATTTAATAAAAAGATTAAGAAAGGATCCGTTGAATACAAAAAACTCATACAAGAGCAAAGAGAAAAATTATCTATTCAACGTTTTAAGGGTCTAGGTGAGATGAACCCAGAAGAACTTTGGGAAACAACTTTGAATCCTGATAATAGAACAATGCTCAGAGTTCAATACTCAAAAGGAACTAAAGAAAAATCAAAGGAAGACCAAAAGATGATCAAAGTATTAATGGGCGATGAAGTAGCTCCACGAAAAGATTTTATTACCAACAATGCTTTAGACGTAACTAATTTAGACATTTAGTTCGAATATGAATTATTCAACTCTCTTTAGAACAAAAGAGAACCTTAATTTAGATAAAAATACACTTACAAATCTCAGATATATAGCCATTTTTGGTCAATTTTTGGCGATTAATATTGTTTATTTCTATTTGGCTTTACCTTTCCCGATTGAATTAAGTTACTTAATTATTTTCATTGGTTTACTGACAAATCTATACCTGCAATTTGGAATAAAAATTAACCAACTTAAAGATTTCTATGCTTCAATATTTTTGGTCTATGATCTAATCCAATTAAGCACCTTACTTTATTTGACAGGAGGGATTTTTAACCCATTTTGTTTTTTACTTATTATTCCAACTATCGTCTCTTCAACGTTTCTGAGTATGGGCACAACTATAATTTTGGGATTTATAACATCTTTGCTTTTATTAATTATTTCATTCTTCCATTTACCTCTACCTGGAGAAGATATGAATTTGCTTCATTTCCCGAATTTTTATAAAACAGGTATCATAATTTCTATTTTCATAGGATTAATATTTTTAAGTTATTTTGGTATCCAGTTTACTGGTGAAACAAAAAAAAGATCAGAGGCATTAAATAAATTACAAGAAGTTATATCTAAAGAGTATGAGTTAGAATCTTTAGGGGGACAGGCTGCAGCTGCAGCACACTCATTAGGAACACCATTGGCTACTATAAGCGTGGTTGCAAGAGAATTAAAAAAAGAAATTGGAAATCAAAAAGAATTATCCAAGGATATTGATTTACTCATAAGTCAAACAAAAAGATGTAGTGAAATTCTAAAACAAATCTCTAAGAAGCAAATAGAGGAAGACATTTTTTTAAGTTCAATAACATTTGAGGATTTATTAGAGGAAATTATTAATTCATTCAAAGAAACTTCATCAAAAGAAATTAAACTTTTAATAGATGATGACCAAAATAAAATTGCAATTAAACGTAAACCTGAGATAATTTATGGTTTAAGAAATTTTATAGGTAACGCAGTAAAATTTTCGAAAAGCCAAGTTAAAATAGAACTTACTAGCGATCAAAATTTAATCGAGATAAAAATTAATGATGATGGTCCTGGTATTCCTGAAGATATTTTTAAAAAAATTGGAGAGCCTTATATTAAATCAAAATCTAAAGAGTTAAGTTCTAATTCTGGACTTGGTCTTGGAACTTTTTTAGGAAAAACATTATTAGAAAAGCAGAATGCAAAATTATTATTTAGAAGAAATAGTAACCTTGGGGGCGCGCTTGTTATTATTTCATGGAAACCAAAAAGTTTAGCTAATTCTTAAATTCAAAAGAATAGGAAATTATTTTATAAGCTAATTTAGCAACAAGAAAATTATACGAGTCGAAATTTTTAATTGGTGCTAATTCATTAATATCAGCACCAACTATATTTGAAATCTGACAAACCTTTTTTATAATAGGTAAAACATCCTCCCATAGCATACCACCTGGTTCCGGTGTCCCAGTTGCTGGCATTATGCTTGAATCAAATCCATCTACATCAAAAGTAATATAAGCATTTTTATTTTTAAAAAATTTATCTAGTAGAGATAAATCCCAATTTTTCTTATCTTTTCCCCAAAATATTTCAATTCTATCTCTATTGTCATTATAAAAATCCATTTCCTCTTTAGATAAATTTCTTATACCAAAAGAAACTACTTTTAAATTTTTGTGATCCAAACATCTCTTAATAGCCGATGCATGAGAAAATTTTTCACCTTGATAGCTTTCTCTAAGATCAGCGTGAGCGTCAAAATGTAAAAGTATTATTTCATCATATTTTTTGGCAAAAGGTTTTATTGAACCAGGTGTAATTGAATGTTCTCCACCAAAAATTAAAGGAAATTTACCACTGGAAAGAATACCTTCGTTTATCTTTGATAATTGGTCTAGAGCACTTTCTATTTTATTTTTAATGGAAAAGGGTTTTAACGTTTTAATTCCTATTTCTTTATAAGGCTCTTTATTAAGTTCTTCATCAAATAATTCAACTTGATGAGAAGCCTTAATTATTTCTTTAGGACCATTTTTTGTTCCTCCTCCATAGCTTACAGTTTTTTCAAGACCAAATGGAACCACGATTACTTGAGGAGTCCTACTTTGTTCAGCGTCTATACCTAAGAAACCTTTTTTAGGACTGAGGTATTTCATTTAAGATTTAAAAATATTAGAGAAATTTCTTTTATCTCTTTTTTTCCAATTTTCACGGTGGTAGGCATCACTTGCTATTAAAGGCAATACACTAGTTGCTTCTGCAAAAACCATTTGCTCTTTTGTAATATCAACTTTACCCCATGAACTTGCTTCCTTAAGAGTAGAGCTACTACAAGCACCATCACGTGTATCCGCTACAGTAATTTGTATTGCATATTTATGCATGTCCACTTTTTTTCCTAATAGTTCAGCACAAACGACGGTATCTTGAATAAAATTCTTAGGCACACCTCCACCTATCATTAATAATCCTGATTGTTTAGATTGTAGTTTTATTTCTGTTAATTCCCTAAATTCTCTTACAGAATCTATAGTTATATGTTTATCTGGATTTTGCTCTTGATGCATTACTAACCCAAAGCCAGCAGAACTATCAGTAAATGCAGGGCAAAATATTGGAACTTTATTATCGTATGCAGTTTCAATTAAAGAACCTTTTTTCTTAGAATTAGTCTTTAAAAATTTTCCCAATTCTTTAATAAATTCTCTTGAAGTGTAGGCTTTTGGTTTTAATAGGTTAGCTACATCACATATTGTTTGATCACATGCCTGTAGTTCCTCTTCATCTATGTATGTGTCATAAATTCTATCAATATAGTTTTTACGTAGTTTTGTATCATCTTCAAATTGTGACCCTTGATAATGTTTAAAACCCAATGCTTCAAAGAAATCCATATCAATTATTGAAGCTCCTGTAGCCACTATGGCATCAACCATGTTATGCTTTACTAAATCTGTATAAAGGTCCATGCACCCACCTGCAGAAGTAGAACCTGCTAAAGTGAGAAATATTGAGCAATCTTTATCAGCTAGCATTTCATTATAAATTGCTGCTGCTCTAGCCGTATCTCTTGAAGTAAAGGACATTTTACCCATACCTTCAATAATTTTACGTGCATCAAACGATTTAATATCGATATGCTCTACAGGAGAGTTGAGAAGAGATTTTTTATTATGTCCAATGTTTGGACTGTCTTTTTTTTCCATTAAGCTACTAATGATCCAACCTTTTTATCAAGATCATCGTACATGGACATAATTGGTTTGTCACTTAATTCATGAATTTCATTAGAATAAAATCCATTGAAGTTAGTTCTAAATGTTAAGCTGTAAGCTCCTAACTGACCTAACTCTATATAGTCACCTTCTTTAATATTGTTTGGTAGTAAAAAAGGTCCTTTCATATAATCTAAGCCATCACATGTTGGTCCAAAAAAACTAAATGCGGTAAGTTTTTTCGATTGAACTCTTCCTTCTGCAATCATTTTTGATGGAAGTACAAAGTTTGGTGCGCCAGCATCAAAAAGCGATCCATAAGTTCCATCATTAATGTAAAGATTATTTTTCTTTCTTAAAATTACTTTAACGATGGAAGAACCACTTTCAGCAACAATTGCTCTTCCTGGTTCACATATAACTTCAGGTAATTTATTTAATTTTAAATTATCAAGTTCTTTTTTAATTTCCATCATATAATTTGATAAAGGCTCTGGATTTAAGTCAGGATAAATTGATGGAAAGCCACCACCAACATTAATTGTATCTGGAATAATTTTTGTTTTTCTAATTATATTACCTATTTCCTTTATTCCTTTTGAATAAGAAATTTTGTGCATACATTGAGAACCTACGTGAAAACTTATTCCTAATTTTTTAGCATGTTGTTTGCAAAGCCTGACAAGTCCAAGAGCCTCAGAAGGAAGAGCTCCAAACTTTCTTGATAAGTCAATTTCTGCGTGCTCATTAGAAATGGCAATTCTTACAAAAAGTTCTAAATCTTTTGCTCGATTAGTGGCGTCTAAAATTTTTCTTAATTCATCTTTGCTATCTAATGAAAAACTTTTTACATTGTAATCATTATAAGCTGATACAATACTTTCTTTACTTTTTATTGTGTGCATGAAATGTAGTTTCGCCTTTGGGCAAATTTTATTTATTAATTTTATTTCATTTAAAGAAGCGACATCGAATTCAAGGATTCCATTAGCAATTATTTGTTTAATTATTTTTTCGTTAGGATTTGTTTTTACAGCGTAAAGAATTTTTCCAGGAAAATTTTCTTTAAAAAATTTTATGGATTTTCTAATCTCATTAGTCCGTATACAGTATACGGGATAATCTGGTTTTAGTAAGTTAACTAATTCGTTAACTGATTTAAATTTTCGCATTTCATGTGTCCCCCGT
>MDSV01215008.1_pt1 | contig 12840 bp, 15 predicted proteins | sample 810851 | NCBI WGS metagenome assembly MDSV01 (sample SAMN05326640, study PRJNA326480) | marine metagenome | isolation source: seawater | place: Atlantic Ocean: North East | collected 2012 | reverse complement strand
ACATATATAATTAAACAAAGTAAACATGTTAACAAAGGAAATACCTTCAGGATGGTTAAGTACAAACGATTTACGTAATATTAACAAAGATAAATTAATAAGTAACCCTAATATGAAACCGATGAAAAATCCTATACATCGGCATTTTACTGATGAAATAAAAGACGTGTTTGAAAGATTCGGGTTTGCGTTGAAAGATTATTATGGAAAAGGTGGTCATAATAATATTTATAGGAATAAGCAATTTGTTTTCCGAATAACAAAATTGTATTTAAATCTAGAAGATGAAAGTAAATTTGATGAAGATAAACATCTAAATATTCAGGAAAAATATGAAGATGAAAAAATATTTTTGAAATTTTTAAGAAAAAAGCTTTGTCCAAATATTTACTTTTTAGGAAATGTTAAGATCATGAATACTATACATAGATATATGATAATGGAAAATTATGAATACACACTCAAAACATTTATTGAAAAAAAAATATATATGAAAATACTACAAACATCAGAATATTACAAAACTCAAGAAAGTATATTTGATGATATACGTGATCAAATTCAAAAAATATTAGGTAAAATAACGTCGATGAATTATGTGTATTACGATTTTACAAGTAAAAATATTGTGTTGCGTGAAAATGAAGATGGACACTTAGAAGTTAAGTTTATTGATTGTGATTCTGATTTATGTAGAAATCAAGAATGGATATTACATGAAGATGAAACACAAATAAAAGTAATTATATTAATGTATTTAATAATATTGGATTCTTTCCTTATGATATATTCAAAAGTAAGAATTTATGAAAATGAAATAACACAACTCACAAATGACAAAAATATTGTTGAAGAAGCTAAAAGTTTATTATTAGATTACGATAATAACATGTTTAGTTTTATTATAATGCATTACTTTAATAAAGAAATTGGTATTACTCCAACAGAAGTTGAAGATTTTGATAGTTTGAACGAAAACCGTAAAGAAATACTTGTTCGGTTCAGTTATCAAAAAATATTAAATTTATTATTATTGTCTGGAGTTGTTGGTACTGCTCGAAGTTATTAAATCTCTAATGGTTGATATTTATTTCTAACAAAATCAAAAATAGTCAAAATAATTTGATTAATGTTATATTGTAAATCATTATGAAATAGATGAAAGTGTGTATATCTATGATATTTATTGAAAGCACAAACTAGACTTTTCATAACTATATCATATTTTTTTCTATATGTATCATCAAATTCATATATTTGTCTTAAAATATCATCTGGTAATTTATAAAACATTATTTTTTAATATATTATAAAAAATAATTTATTTTTATAGAATTAATGCAATACCTAACAAAGATACTATTACACCCAAAAATTGTTTCATAGTAATCATTTCTTTAAAATATATATAACCTAATAAAAGAGTAAGAATAACTTGAGTAGACGTTCTAACTGTATTAAGTATTCCTAAATTAGCCTTACAATAAATAGAATAAATCAAAAATATTGTTCCAACTGCAAATAAAAAGACTGCCATAAATATTGTTGTAAATGTATTTAAAGTAACTTCAAGTGAAACTGTTTCATAGTGTGTGAAATATAAATATAAGAAAATACCAAATATTCCATTTATTAAATAATAATAAACAATAAGACTGCGATAATCTACACTTAATAGATTACAACTTCTAATATATACTTGACCAAGTGAATAAAATAAGGATACAGCTAAAATAGGTAATAACCAATCATTCATTTATATCATAATTACATAAAAAATTGATTATCTTTTTTAAGTTAATATAATATAGTATAAAGATGGATTCAAATAATAATCGTAAAGGGAAAGAAAAGAATTTAAAAAAAGATAAAGCTAAATATGATACATATAATCAAAAACGTGTAAGACAATATGAATCTCTTATGAATTCAAAACATAAACCTGATGGAGAAAAAAAGAAATAATTTACTTTGAAGTCTTAGTAAGTTTCTTAGTTTTAGGTTCTTTAGGTTCTTTAGGTGTCTTAGGTTCTTTAGGTTTCTTAGGTTCTTTAGGTTTCTTAAGTTCTTTAGGTTTCTTAGGTTCTTTAGGTGTCTTAGGTTCTTTAGGTTCTTTAGGTTTCTTAGGAGATGTTTTTTTTACAGTTTTGTTTAAATATTTATTTCTAAATTTTTGAACACATTTAATACGGGCTTTTAGTTTTTGTGTACTTATTTTATTAGATTTAGGTGGCATAGTATATCATATGTATATACAATAATGTTTATCAAATATATAGTATATGAATAATTTCGAAGAAAGAATACGAAGTATATATAATGAAACAAAAAAGATAAAATTAACAACTACAAATAATGAAAAACACATAAAAATTTTATTTAAAAACATGGTAAGTTTGACAGAAGATATTATAGACACTTTACCCGTTATAGAAAAATCAAAATTGAATAAAAGTTTAGATGAAACGCTTGATAAATGTAAAATAAAATCAAAACAAAAAAAAGAATTGAAAACTACTACAAATAAAATTATACATCATTTTTTAAAAAGAAAAAAAAAACTAGGTGGAAATGATGACGTATGTCCAATTTGTTTGGAAGGGTTTGAAGAGGATCCATTTTCTCTTTCATGTCCATATTGTAAGAATAAAATTCATAAAAGTTGTTTAACAACATGGTTAGAAGGTAAAAATACTTGTCCAATGTGTAGAACCCCAATAGAAATTTCTTCAAATAAATTAATAATAACACCAATATGGAGGTTAAGGTTACGTAATTATATTAACAACGCTAGAGATACTTATGATTATATTTTAGATAGTAGAATTACAGAACTATTAATAACATCTTTTCTTCTTTTTGTAAATATTTATCTTCAAAATTTACCACGTAATAATGAGTTTTTATATTTCGTTTTTGGTACTTTTGGTAATATGTTATTTTTTTTTTACGGTAATTATGAAGGAGGTAATGGACCTGCTTTTTATCTTTTTAGATTTCAATCATTTATGTATCTTGTGTCTATTAGTTTAATTATTTTTTTAGGTAATGAAAGATTAAATAATGTTATGAATCAAGGATTAAATAATCTTATGAGAGAGATTTCAGAAAGTTTCTTTGATTTAAATGAAGAAGTTTTTAGTTCTCCCTTAGAAGTTAATAATAATGATATGTTATTGAATGAAAATATTCAAATGAACGATCCAAATAATAATCCGCTGAACGATCCAAGTAATGATCCACCAACAATTCGTGAAATTCGTCGACAATTCAGACAAGAAATCAACTCAACAGAATATCCGCATCCGCGTGTAAGAGGAGAATTCGGTGGTAAAAGTACAAAACGAAAAAGTTATAAAAAACGAAAAAATCGTAATAAAATACGAAAGTCCAAAAAAATAAAATCTCGTAGAAGATCTTTATCATCAAGACATTAATTCTATATGTTTTATATTAAAATATATAGACTTTTCAAATATTTACTTTTTGTTCATAAAACATCAAATATTATTTATATAGCGTTGTCAATATCTCTAAATATTACAAACAAAAACACAAATCCAATTTTCTTTGCCAGTTTTTTAATTTGCTTAAATTTGGACATTTTCATATATTTTTCCGTTTTATCAATATTATTAAAATATTGAATTTGACTAAATATAAACGTACTAAAGATTGTAAAATATAGACAACAACTTAAATAATTTGCATCATTTAACTGAAAGAACATTCTTTCTATATTGATTTCACTTCTCATATCATCAATAATTGAAGAAACAATAGCTTTCGACGAAATTAAATTTTCAAGTTTACTAATTTTAAATATTTCTCCTTTTAATTCTGTTGGAAGTTTATTTAAAAATCCTTCAACAGTTATCAAACAAATTAGTAAATATAAAATACTTTTCATCTTGATTTATATGTGTTAAATAAAACATATAATTTTCATCAATTTTTTAAAACCAAAGGTACTACGTTAAATAGAAACAACACATTCATGTGGGTTTCCAATATGTTCATATTCTAAATCATCTAAAGATTTAATTGTGGTTTTTGGTGGTTGTGGTTCAACAGCAATTTTCATATATTTCACAAGTATATTATTGGTTTCAAATACTTGTTTTTTAGATAGTTCAGCAAACCACTGATATTTATGTCTTTTCAAAATTTCATCTTGATCAATAAAAATACCATATAGTTCATTCGAAAGTAGTATATTATTATCTTCAAATAGTTCTTCAATTGATATAGGTTTATTTTTTGTATTTTTGATGCCAATAAATTTTCCATCCAACATGTTAAAATTATTTTTATTAATATTACTCATAAAGAATTCACTATTATAGCCTTTGAAGCTGGGTTCTTCCGTAAAATGTGGTAATTTTGTATTATTTTTCAAGTATCTAATATAAGATTCGATTTGAGGATCATTTTTCATAGCTCCCATGAAATATTCATCAGGTATAAATGACATTTTGCGTGGAGATATTTCTTGATTTGAAGTACGATTAATAGTTTCTAATACAAAAGGTTTATTTCCATATATTCCACTTTTAAATAATGGGAAAATATTTTTCAAACATAAGAATGAATTAGGTACTATAAATCCACCGTAATAATAAATAAGTTGTCCCATAGCTAATTTCCTGTATTGATCTCTAAATGGTTGTGCAACATTAGATAATTGAATATCCCATGATGGTAATAATTTTGAAAAACTTTCATCTGAGATCAAACATATATGAAAATCATCACTACAGTGTTGAATGATAGATTGAATACAAATATGAATATACTCTTGATTTAAATCATATGTATTTTTGGAATAAAAGTCAAGCCATTTACGTGCATTAATTTCATATTTTGTATGTATCCATAATTTAGGTTTATTGTATCCGTATAAAGGTGAATCATTCAATAAATAATTTTTAATCATATTATATTCGTCTTTTTCTTTTGTATCAAATTTATTTTTGACGGTTGTACCAATATAACCAGCAATACCTAAAATAACTATAATTGTTGCGTATTTAAATACAGTTTTTGAGTTCATATGTCTATATTATGAATGTATATTATATTATGAAGAATATAATATGCTCTATGTATCGAAATAAATAAAAAATTCAATAATATATTTCGACTCGTTATACTTTATTTTTGAAGTGAAATTATGATTATTACTTTTACATATTTGTCTAATAATATTAGTAAAAGAATTATATGTTAATTTTCTATCCAAATAAAAATGTTTTGATGTATGATAATATTTCCTAAGCTCTTCTATAAATTCTTTTTGATATTCATGAAATAACATTTTTTTATAAGAATCAATATTTACTAAATAATAATTTTCATATTTTATACAAAATTTATCTAATAGATTATATAAATATTGAATCGGTACTTGTAATTTAAATATTTGATTCAACATATAAGTATTGATTTATTTATTTATATGATTAAGATATATTCCTAAATAATCATGATATATATTATCGCAATTTATTAAGTAAAACATAAATGTAAAATATCGTTTGTAAAAAGTGCTAATTCAATCGAATCTTCATGTATTTTGTTTGTTATAGTGATATATTCACATAAATATGGAATAATTTTATATTTTGTCATTTCATCCAAAGATTGTGTTTGCTTTAAAAATATGAAAAAATAATCTAAAATGTCTATAACAGAATATCCTTGACAATATACTAAATATAATTCTTCAATACTTTTCTGAAGGTTCCCATTTTTTAGATAATTTATGTATATTTCAAAATTTCGAAAGCATACATTCGAAAAAAGTTTCATACATAATTCTATATTTACAGGTTCTCCTAAAATAAAAATTTTTTCCAAACAATTTATTAAAAGTCGAAAAGATCCATCGCACATTTCTAAAATATATTTTTTAGAAGTTTCATCTATCACTATCTTCTCATTTTCAATTATCTTTTCCATTAATTGTTTGATCTGTGCAATGTTAGGTTTTGATAATTTTAAAATATGTGTTCGCGACTGAATACTTTCTATAACTTTTTGTACATTAGTACATACTGATATAAAATGAATATTGTGTTTATATTTATCTATATAATTTCTAAAAACTTGTTGACTTTGTTCATTTATAGTATCAATATCATCTATAATAACTATTTTCTTTTTACCAAAAATATTTGACTGTGATTGACAAAATGTTTTCATTTCATTTCGAAAATAATGAATACCCTGTTCCTTCAAATTATTAATAAATAAAATATTTGTTTCTGGTACTGAACTTGTTTTAGATAAATTATAATATTCTCGTATTATGGCATTTAAAAGAGTGGTTTTTCCTGAACCATTAGAACCAATAAACAATATATTTAAATCATCTATTTCAAACAAAGTATTTATAATATTTGATGTACGTTCTTCTAAATAAAAATCTTTTAGTGTGTATGGTTTATATTTTGACAAAATTGTTTCACCGTTATTCATTGATTTTTGTATTTATGTATTTATTCTTATTTCTCTATATGTTTGAATTATTGTATTTTTTTTTTGAATATTTGCGATAAAAATTATATATAAAAAGCTACATTATTTATATATAAATTCTTACCTTTATGGATAATTATTATAACCTATTAAATATTTCACAAGATGCATCTTCTGAACAAATCAAAAAAGCATATAGATCATTAAGTATGCAATATCATCCTGATAGAAATACAACATCTGATCCTTCTATTTATCAGAAAATTAACGAAGCTTATGAAATTCTTGGAGATGATTTAAAAAAGAAACAATATGACATGCAAATTAAATTCGGATTTATTGGAGGAAGTGGTTCTATACAAGATGAATTAAATGATATTAATAATATTATAAATATGATGTTTGGAGGTTCAGGCGGTCCTGTTCCTCCATGTCCTACATTTGTAAATGCTAGAACAAATGAACCACCAGCAGCATTCATGAATTTATTTGGAGGTCTAGGTATTGATCCAAATGCACAACAAATGCCAAATATAAAAATATTTCATACAAACGGATTCTCACCATTTACTAATAAACAAGAATTCACACAACCTATATTTATAGAAAAACCAGAACCAGTTGAAGTCGTTGTTACAGTTAATTTGTATGAAGTTTATCATGGATGTATTAAAGAAATTCAATATGAAAGAACTGTAAAAGGTAATTATAGTAATAGTGTAGAACTTATGAAAATGGATGTGACTATATTTCCGGGTGTTAATAATGAACATGTATATGTTTTTGAAAAAAAAGGTGATCAAGTAAGTTCTGATGTTATTGGTGATCTAAATGTAATAGTAGAAACTGAAAAAGATAGTTTGTATGAAAAATGTGGATTAGATTTAATATATAAAAAACATATTTCATTAAAAGAATCATTATGTGGATTTTCATTCGATTTAAAGCATTTGAGTCATAAAATATTAAAAATAAACAATCAAAATAAACATTCGATTGTAAAACCAGATGATAAAAAAACAATACCTAATTATGGGTTTATAAAAGAAAATCAAACAGGTAATCTTATAATTGAATTTTCAATAGAATTTCCTAAATCATTAACTACACAAAAAATTGAATTATTAAAAGATATATTGTAAAAAAATGTAAAAAAATGTAAAATATGCATTATTTATTATAATGTATATTTTACTAAAAGTTATAACTAAAACTATACATATTAAGCAGAAATACGTTTTGTTGGAATTTCTACATCCACAATATAGATTGAGTTTTCTGTCATAATAATATATTCTTTGCCTACTTTGAAAATTTTTGCAATTGGACTTGTGTATTCATCTTCACTTTTAACCAATAACTTTTCTTTAGTCTCTTTTACACCAATAATAACGGTTTTATCTAAAGAGTTTGTCCAATAATCCATCATTACTGGTTTATCTTCTACAATTCCTAATTTAATAGCGTGTTGTAGTGTTGTATTTTCAGGCAATCTATATCCATTAGGAGTAGAAAGATTGTTTTCAGGAGCAGTGGCAGATCCTTGAGGTTGTTGTTGAGAAATAATAGCTGACATTTTATTATGTAATTATAAAATTATATTCAATTTTTACTTTAAATCATTAAAACCCTTAATTAATATTTTTATATGATAAATTCTATAAATTATCATTAAATTTAATTATTAAATAATCGACACATGTTTTCAGCTTCTTTATTTACTTCGTTTCTAATAAATAACTTATCGATATTTGTATCATCTCTAAATCTTATTGTATAGTTTTGTTGTATATGTCCTCTACCAATTCTTCCTAAACATTGTAAAGTTTTTTCTTTTGTCATATCTTGTAAGTCTTTTCCTAAATATCCATGACAGAAACTATAATTTGTTCCATATATGTAATCACTTGAAGCTACTATCATATACAAATCTTGATTAGATGCCATCGTTTTCATTATTTCTAAATATTTGGGATGAACATTTTCTATAAATAATCCAATTCCTAACAATAATAATACTTTCAAATAATTTTCAATTTCTAATGACATAACTTGTTTTACAAACTTCTCTTCTATTGTAGGAACAAATGCTTCCTTAAAATTTATTTTATTTGGATTCCATTTATTTTGATGAGGAATCGTATTGGGAATGTATAAAGGATCAATATTGATATATTTGATTTGTTCTCTTAATATGTCTAAATCTTTATAAATTTTCTGAACTTGAGGGGATTTCTTATCAATATCATATGATTCTTTTTTTTCACTTTCAGTTTTATTTTCTAAATCTTCTAAAGTTTTTTCAATACTATCTATTTGTTCAGCTAATTTGTTATTTTTTAATATTTTACTCATCAATTCTTGAAAAACAGAATTTGGAATAGAACTCTGTTGTATATAAAATTTACCAATTTTAGCTACATCTTCACATAAGAATATTGTTGGACCATCCGTTAATGTATAAGCATCTTCAGTTGTTGCTAAAATACCTGTTCTAGGTGTCTTTGATATTTTATCTTTAGATTCTATAACACTATGTGTCCTTTTTAAATTACCACCTCCTGAATTAGTAATAATGTCTAAACTCTGTGATTTTGTTATTTTAGGTATTTTTGAAAAATACTCTTTTGTTAATTTAGAAACATTTGGATATATTTCCTTCCACAATTCTTGTGAAATATTTTGTAATATAATCAAATAATATTCTTTAATAGAATTCATAGTAATTTCATCAATACAACTCCAATAATTTGAAATTTTTAAACTTTCGGTTAAATAGTTTGATCTATTCATAAACAATATAAATTGTTGAATTTCATATAAATCGAAATAACGTAATAGTGTTTTATTTTTCATACAAGTATCAATACATCTTGATAAATCTGCATAGTCTTCATAAGTATTGTGAGGCAACATAGCAATTCCAAATTTATTGATAATAGGAATAGACTTCTTGAAATCATAACTCAATATATTATGAATTTCAGCTAAAGGAAACTTATCATGAAAATCCACTATAGTTGGTATAATATCAGATGGATCTGGTAAAGTTGCACAAGATAATACTATATTTGGAATAATATTTTTTTTCCAATTTTCATGTATTACTTCGTGAATTTCATGAGTATCATAATCCAAAGTTATTGTTGGTTCATCCCAATATGTTATTAATTGTGAAGAATCATTAAATGCTAACATGTAATGCATCGAAGTTATATACGACTTAACATCACAAATAATGATTTCTACTTTTTCGCCTTTTTCATTATTTACTTTTCTTATACCACCCGTTCGTTTATCTCTTGTATAATCTGATGCAGCGAAATAATGTAATCTAATATCACTTGCTGTTTCACAACCAAATGCAAATGCAATTTTTTTACCCATCGATATTGCTGATTTTGCTAAAGCTAAACCAATATGTCGAGCTGCACATACAAATATTACTTTATACTCTGTACATAATCCAATTGGTGTTAAAGTTTTTCCTGTACCAGTAGGAGCTTTATAAAACACCAAATTTGCAGATTTTTCACCTTTTCTCTTATTTTGACGAAATATTGAATAAATCTCTTTTTGGTGACTATATAATTCTTTATCTGAATACATCAATAATGTTTTATTCTTTTCTATAAATTCATAAGAATGTTCAATAATATCTAACAAGTCTATTTGACTATTTGCATGACCAATCATTTTATCAACAAAATCTAATACATAGGGATTAATATCCAATATCGAATTTTTTCTTAACATAATAAGTGTATAAAGATATAAAGAATATTTGGATTTACCATCTTTAATGTATTTACATAGTTTTGTAGTAAAAGTCAATAACAAAAATTCATATAAGTCATCAGAATTTTGTAATATATTTGACTCCATATTTTGAATTCTTACAATATCTATACTCTTCATCTTCTTTATTGAAGTACTTCTTTGTAATTCAGTTCGTTCTCCCATATGCTCTCCGTATTTTTTCCAAATTTTACTTATTATTGGTTCAAAATATTTATCATACAAGAACTTTTCATTTTCTGGTGTTTTCTCTGTTTTTAAAAATTCGATCATCGAAATATTTTTATTTTGTTTTACATTAGGATTTTCATATCCTTGTATAATCATATTTAAAACGTCTTTTTCCAAATCATAAATAGGAACTTCAATACTATCCCATTCAGCACGCGTTAATTTATTTTGTTTGAGATCCATTTATTAATTATATACTACTATGCCAAATATGTATTATATTATTTTATAATCAATTTTTTAATCTTATAAATCAAAACTAATCATTATCAAAACGTAATTCATTCATAAAAGTATTGATTTCTTCTTCAATTTCTTGATCAATTTCTTCTTCAATTTCTCGGTCCATTTCTCGTTCCATTTCAGTATATTCTTCATCACTATCATCTATTACTACAGTTACATTATCATTTTCATCATTTTCATCATTTTCATCACTTTCATTATTTATAGTATTTATGTCAGATAAACTTTCTAGTTGTGAAGAATTATTTCTATTTCTGAAAATTGTATTTCTTCGCGATACTCTAACATTATTTATGGAATAATGCCGCGTTAATCTTGGTAAAAAATTATTGGAAGTTGGTAATAAATCATTTGTTATAGAATTAACATAAACTTCATCGTGATTACTCATAAAGTCATGTATACTTAATGAATTAAATGGGGGAATATCATCATTATATGTTATAATCTTTGTTTTTGGTTTAAATGGATTATCTTTGTTAACTACAAGGTTTACACGCTTTCTACCGAAATTTGGATTATACTCGATTAAATAAGATAATTTTACATGTAATCTCATGCATAATTCTAAACGTGTTCTCATATTATTATTATTAATTGATTCGTAATATAAACTAATGTAATTCTTCATTTTATTAAACAAAATTTCTTTGGGAAATGAACTGCAAATATGAATACGTTTTATTCTATGATATTTCAACATTTCATTCACAATGTGAATTACATTTGATTTACTAATGTTATTTGTATAATTTTTTACATGTATTTCTTTAATTAATGAGTCATTCTCATTCGAAAATTTTGCAATATCAAAATTACACAGAAAAAAACGATAAAACAATATTGGTATAGTATAATCACTTTCACGTATTTTAAAATATATATAATACAATTGTGATTTATATAATGGAATATTTGTGTATGGATTCTTACACGATAATGGAGATGGAAAAGAGTATGGTGAATTCGATAAATTTTCGTTCATAGATTTCATTAATTCTTTTAATGGAAATAAATATTTCCATTTGTTCTGTAGAATAACTATTACATTTTTCTTAGACTCATCTATTGGGTTTAAATATAAATCCTCTTTATTATAAATATTCGCATGCTTGTATCTCCATATACGTGCAAACTTTGAAATATTCCAATATGTTTTTTGTACACATGAAAATATATCCATTAAAGAATCACGTCTATCAATATTTATTTCATCATTTTCTAATAAATTTTTCAAATTTTCATGTTTTGTATTATGATTATTTCCAAAAAAATATTTTAATATTTCATTTGTGTCAAACGTAAATCCTAAAAAAGATTTAGATTTATCCTTATAAATTATAACATTTTTGTAGTATTGATCCATCTCATTATAATAGTATGCAAATGTTTATATTTTTTATCACAAAACTATTAAATAATTATTAATATTCTTTATTATAACTAATGAACATTTTTAAATGGTTTACCGATTATCCAAACAAAATTGGATTTGAAGATATTAAAAATATCATAACGAATAATAAAACAATATTAATTAATACTCTACCATCGAATGATCAATCATGTTTGATACAATCAACTATTTTATGTGATAATGAAGAAAAAATTATTAATGAATTAATGAAAAAAAAAGATTATATTGATACATACCTTATCATATATGGTAAGAATGCATCTGATAATACTCCATATGATAAGTACTCACAATTAAAAAGTATTGGGTTCTCAAACATTTATATTTATAGTGGTGGTTTATTCGAATGGTTATTACTACAAGATATATATGGATCTTCCGAATTCCCTACTACAAAACAACAATTAGATATTTTGAAATATAAAGAACCCAAGTTATTATTTTAAGAATTTGGTTCTCAAATCCTATTTTGGTTCTCAAATTTCTAAAAATGAAAACCCTTCAAGAAAATGCCTGAAAATATTTAGGCATTTTATTTCTACTTTTTTCACACAAATCTATTTTAAATATTTGAGAACCTAAATAGTATTTGAGAACCAAAATCTTAAAAATGAAAACCCTTCAAGAAAATGCCTGAAAATATTTAGGCATTTTATTTCTACTTTTTT
>MDSV01116716.1_pt1 | contig 12840 bp, 6 predicted proteins | sample 810851 | NCBI WGS metagenome assembly MDSV01 (sample SAMN05326640, study PRJNA326480) | marine metagenome | isolation source: seawater | place: Atlantic Ocean: North East | collected 2012 | reverse complement strand
GCCGCGCCCGTTCGAGCGCCGCTTCGATCGCGAACACCGCTTCGATCGCGACCACCGCTTCGGCGATCACCACTTCGAGCACCGCTTCGCGCGCCGCTTCGACGCGGCGCGCGACGCGGCGGACGCCTCCGCCGGTTTCGACGAACCCGGCGGGCCTCTGCGTGGGTGCTCCCCCGCGGAGACGTCCGACGCGCGCGCGCGCGACGGCGAGCACTACGTCACGCTCCGTTTCGGCGTGACCGTCCCCGTGGCGGTTCGCGCGGAGACCATCCACGCCATCAAGGCGACGGCGACGCTCGACGACGTCTCGCGCGCGCTCGAGCGCGACGAGGCGTTCGCCTCCGCCTGGCCTGGCCGCCTGGCGCGGCGCGACTTCAAGCCGGTGGAAGGGAGCGAGGTTTTCGCGCCCGTCTCACGCCTCCACGAGGATACTTTGGCACACGACGACGGCGAAGTGAGTCGCCGCGCGTCGCGGGTCGCGGAGAGGTTCGAGGAGGTGACGGAGGCGCTGCGCGCGGACGGCGGCGGGGTACCCGCCGAGCGCGAGGCGGCTGACGCGCTCGCCGCCGCCGAGGCGGCGCTGGAGGCGCGCAGGGCGGAGGCGCTGCGTCTGGCCGCGGAGGTTCGGGGGGACACGAGGACGACGTCTTCGGGGCGCTCGTGGCAGCACGCGGCGGCGCTCGGCGCGGCGGCCGGGGGACCGCGGGGCGGAGGCGCGGAGACGGGGAGCGGCTGGTTCTTCGCCGCGGTCTGCGTCGCGGTGGCGGCGGCGGCGGCGGCGGCGGTGGTCGCCTCGCGCGTGGGCCGCGACGGCGGCACCGCCGCCGAGCGCATCCCGCTGACGGGCGTCGGCGCGACCGCGACGGCGTGTTGATTCGGGATCGTAGGCGCGTTTCGCGCGTCGTGTAAAGATTCGACGCGATGTGGCTCTGAAAGCACGCGGGACGGAAACGAAAACGCGCGCTCGAGACGATACGAATCATCGCTACGCGTGCGCACTACGAAAAGACGAAACGCGCGACGCGCGCCGTCGCCGTCTCCGTCTCGCGCGGACGAAAACCCGGTCAACTCCGCGGGGGCTTGGCGTTGTAGTCCTCCTCGTGCAGGTTGAGGTCCTTCTCGAAGTCCATGGCGTCCTCCACCCTCTGGCCCATGTGCAGTAGCCTCGCGGCGCGCTCGGAGACGCCCAGCGCCTCCATTCGGTCCTCGCAGTAGTTGTCCCACGCCCACGCCGCCTCCTGCAGCTCCCAGCGCAGGCGCGCGCGGTCGGCGGCTTCGCGCATCGCCGAAAACGCGCTGGTTCTCCCCCCGGACGCCTCGACTTCCAACGCCAGATCCACGATCGCCTGCTGGATCGGGGGCAGCGCGGCCGAGGCGGGCACGGGGTGCAACGCCTCGAGGTGCTCCACTCTGCGCTCGCGCGCGCGCTCGGCGATTTCGAGCACGAGCGCGAACTGGTTATCGGTGTTGTCCTTAACGAACCCGGTGAGGTCAAAGTATTCGCCGTCTTCGAAGGAGAAATCTCGCGGCTCGCGCAGGTGCAGCCGTTGCACCTTCTCCAACACGGATCCAGGCGGGGCGTTCACCTCGGCGTACTCCGGTTCGTACCAGTCCTCGTCGTTCTCGAACCAGGCGTGCCCGCCGTCCGCGATGATGTCCTCGTCCGCCCAAGAGGGCGCCTCGCCCGGGCCGGCGGCTGACGACGAGAGGTCGCCGCCTCTCCCGGCGTCGGCGCGAGAGGCGGCGCGACGCCCGAAACCGTCGTCGCGAGCGAACGCGTCGCTCGCTTCGTCGCCCCCGCGCGGGTCCTCGCGACCCCTCGCCTCGCTCCAGCCGTCGCCGACGTCGTTCCAGCGCTCGTCCGGGTCGTCGCGCGCGTTCTGATCGGCATCGCCCCAGCGGTCGGAAGGGTCGGCGGACGCGGCGTGCGCGGCGGCGGCGGCGGCGCGAGCGCTCGGGCTGATGGAGATGTCCGCCTCCTCCACCGCCCACCGGCTGCCGGACCCGGCCGCGCCGGCGGGACTGTCCCCGCCCCGGAAGCTCATGCCGGGGTAGTCGTCGTCCTCGTCGAGGCCGAGGTCCAGGTCGAGGTCATCCTTCGCCGCGGACGCGCGGAGCGCGGAGGACCGCCGAGCGCGAAGCGCGGAGCGCGGAGCAGACCCCGCGGCGCGCGCGCGCGCGGCGGGGTCGCATTTCGCCGCCGCCGCCGTGGCGCGAGCCGCGAGGGATCGCGAGGAGGGCGCGTGAGCGCGCGCGGAGACCGCCGAGGCGGTCGCGCTGGGCGCTGTGGAGACGTGCATCGCTCTGCCGACGGATCCGACGCGACGCGCTGGGTCACGGGAAGGCGGCGCGGGTCGTCGGAGACGCGCGTGCCGTCGGAAGTGGATAGGCGAGGTTTGCCTGGCGGAAAAGTGAAAACCTCGACACGAAAAAGCTTCGACAGATTTGACGCACAAAATATCCAGTGTATGACTTATCAGTCAGGCAAATTTACGTAAAAAAGTGCAGCACGATTCTAAACCACGACTAGAGTCACTCTAGAGACGCGCGGGACAGGGCGAGAGACGGCGTCGTCGGTCGATATCGCGCGCGGGACCATGTCCGTCGCGGCGTCGGCCAAGATGGCGCTGGCGTTCGCCGAACTCACCGGCGGGGTGAAGTTCGACGGCAAGAAGCACCGCGCCGAGATGTCGCGTTTCCGCGCGAAGAAAAACCACGGCGGCGGCGGCGGCGGTTCGGGATCGGCGCGCTCGAACGAGGGCGCGTCCGGGAGCGGACGCGCTGACGGTCGCGATAGCGGAACCGCCAGCAAAGCGAACAAGAAGAAACAGAAGGACCTCGCGTCCCGCAAGCGCGAGCGCGCCCGGGGCGTCGCCGAGCACGCCGGGGACGACGCCGTCGAGGTGTTCGGCACGAGAAAACAAAAGGTCGGACCGTCATCCGCTCGGAAACGAGGGGACCGCGGTTCGTCCGATTCGGACGCATCACCCGACGACGAGACCGATTCCGAAGCGGACGACGCGTCTGATTCTCTCGAGACGGGCCTTCAGGCGGCTCTGCGCGAGGCTTCCGCGGACGCGGCGCGCGGGTCTCGCGCGTCCGCGACGGAGGAAGCCGCCAACGCGCTTCGCAAGAAGTACAAGATTCGCATCCGCGACGCGGGGGGGGAGGGGCGGTGTCCGCCGCCTCTCTCTTCGGGTTTCGGCGAGCTCGCCGCGCGGTACCCCGGCCGCGGGTGCGGGAAGATGCTGCTCGGTCGCTTAGCCGAAGCCGGCTTCGAGACGCCCACCCCGATTCAGCGCCAGGCGATCCCCGCGTTGCTGGAAAACCGCGAGCTCCTCGCCGTCGCGCCCACGGGCTCGGGGAAAACGCTCGCGTTTCTCCTGCCCATCATCTGCGCTTTGCGTTCGAAGGACGATACGAAAGGCGGACCTCGGGCGTTGCTCCTGTCACCGACGAAAGAGCTCGCGCAGCAGTCGCACAGGATCCTACGTTTGCTGTGCCGCGGCGTGAACACCATCAGGCGCGTTCGTCGCGATTCGTCGCGCGCCCTTTTTTCTTTTTGACGCAGATGCGTTTTTCTTCTCTTTTTTTTCGGAGACCCGAATACACGAGACGAAGAGAGAAGCGTCGGAGATGACTTTAGCCCGGGGCCGTCGCGGGATTAAGCCCCCGCTTCGAATGTCAGGCACCTGGGATCGGTGGCGGTCAAATCCACTCTCCCGGGCCATTACGCAGCCGATGGACGCGCGGCTCGACCCGACTGATCCGAGACTCTTTTCTCTTCTCTCGTCAAACGAGCGCGTCGGACGGAGAGCGTTTCGTTTTTTCGTTTTTCGTTTTTCGTTTTCCGAACGACGCTTTCTCCAGACGCGTCGCGCGAGCGACGCGTCTCGAGAAGAGACAACCGCGCGCGCGTGACGTTTCGCACGGAAACGTTGCGTTCGTGCCGTCGCGTCGGAAGAGCGACGACCCGACCGATTCCGACGCGTTCTGACGTTCCCTCTCCCGCCGCGCTTCTGGCGAACAGGTGTTGCCTCCTCACGAAAGCCACGCAGATGAACGAGATGGACAAGGTTGACGTTTTAGTCGCGACGCCCTTACGTCTGCGAAGCCTCATCGAGAAGAAACGCGTGTCGCTGAGTGCCGTGCAGTACCTCGTGCTGGACGAGGCGGATAAGCTGTTCGAGATGGGCTTCGTCGAGCAAGTCGACGCGGCGGCGGCGGCGTGCGACGGCCCCGGCGTGACTCGCGCTCTGTTTTCGGCGACGCTCCCCGAGACGGTCGAGCGGCTCGCGCGGTCGGTAATGACCGCGCCGATGCGCTTGACGATCGGCGAGCGGAACGCCGCGTCGGAGACGGTCGAGCAGTCGCTGGTGTTCTGCGGTCAGGAACGCGGAAAACCGCTCGCGCTGCGTCAGTTGTTCGCGAATGGTGTGAAGCCCCCGGTGATCGTGTTCACGCAGTCCAAGGACCGCGCCAAGCAGCTGGCGCGCGAGCTGCAGGGCGACGGGTTGCGGCTCGGTTTGATCCACGCGGGGATGTCCGACGCGAAGCGCCAGGCGCAGGTGGACCGGTTCCGCGCGGGGGACACGTGGACGCTCGTCGCGACGGACCTCATGGCCCGGGGGATGGACTTTGTCGGCGTCGGCACCGTGGTCAACTACGACTTCCCAGGTTCGCCGCACGCGTACGTGCACCGGATCGGGCGGAGTGGCCGCGCGGGTAGGCCGGGCGCCGCCGTGACCCTGTTCACGGAGGAGGACGCCGAGCGCGGCGACCTGCGCGCGATCGCGAACGTCATGAAGAACTCGGGGTGCGACGTCCCGGGGTGGATGCTCGCCTCGGGCTCGAGCGACCCGCGGGCGCGGCGGAGGAAGAGAAAAGACGGACGCGAAGATAACCCGCGGCGCGAGGCGATCGACCCGGCACGCGCCGCCGCCGCGACGGCGCGGGAGACCGCGCGGAAGCACGCCACCAAGCTCAAGGACCGCGCGGCGAGGAAGAAGCGCAAGCAGGAGGAGAGAGCGAACGGGAAGTAGTAGGATTTGGTGATGACGCGCGTTTTCGTGAAGCAGGACGCGTTTTTTACGTCGCCGCACCTTCGCCTGAACAGGCGTGTCGTCTGGTCGCGACGCGCGTCTCGTTTTTCACAACGTTCGCGCGCCGTACGCGGGCGCCGTCCCGACGTATGGGTTGTTGCGTTTCCAAGAGCGGCGCGGACGGGCAGTACGCCGCGTCCAACGCGTCGCGGAGGGAAGAGGCGTGGCGACGCACGGGCATGGTCGGACTGAGAGACGCGGGACTGAAAGAGATCCCCGGCGTCGTGTTTTCCGACGGTGCGCTGTGCGTGGTCGTCAAGACCTTGGACGCGTCGAACAACAGGCTGTCGGCCTTGCCCGAGACCGTCGGTGCGCTGACCAACCTGCGGAGCCTGACCTTGGCGCGCAACGTCATCGCGCGGCTTCCGCGATCCCTGGCGACGTGCGCGAACCTTCGAACGTTGGTGTTGGATGACAATCGCCTGGAGACGCTTCCCGAGGAGGACGCGTTTTTCGCGGGCCTCGTCCGACTGAAATCGTTTTCGCTCGCGCGAAACGCGCTCGCGTCTTTGCCGGACGGCGTCGGTCGGCTGAAGGCGCTCGAAACTTTGAACCTCAGCGGGAACGCGCTCGCGACGCTGCCGAGCGCGATCGGCCACTGCTCGAAGCTCGAAGCGCTCGACGTCTCCGACAACGCGCCGTCGACTTCCGCGACGACGTTCGTCCTCCCGGCCGAGCTCGGGTCGTGCGAAAACTTGCGCTCGCTCGCGTGCGACGGGTCGCCGGTGCGAGCCGTTCCGGAGGCGATCCTCACGCGCTGCGACCGGCTCGCGACTCTGTCCCTGCACGGCTGCCCGATCGATATTGCGCGCCTGGAAGATACGCGGGGGTGGACGGCGCACGCCGCGCGGGTCAAGGGGAAGCACTCCAAGACCGTCGCGGGCGGCGCCATGGTCGGCGCGCGCGGGCTGGACGACGGCGTCGATCGCCGCGAAGAAAGAATCGCGCCGCACAGAGGAAGGTAGGTGATCTTCATGTATATATGACCCGTAGATATGGGTGTTCCTTTAAGGGTGACGTAATGTATGTACCTTCGTAGTATTATCGATACACGCGTGTGATGAATAGTCCACGTTATATAGGCTACGCGCACGCGTTCCGTGCGCGCGCGCCGTACGGCGCTCAGTCTCGCGAGGCGTCCTCCGCGGCGCGCCACGGCCACGTTTGGCGCGCTTTGAACGCCGCGCGGCGCGTCTCCGCGCTACTGGCGCCAAACTCGAAACCGATACTCGGCGCGACATCCAGCGCGCCGTCGAACGCCAGACTGTGATGCCTGTTCTGCGAAGACGGAGACGCGCGCGTCTTCGCGACGCGCTCGGAGCTGGAGCTTCGCTCGCCTTTCGCGCGCGGCGGGTCGTCGAAACGCGCCTCCACCGCGGCGTTCCAGACGGAGAGCGAACCGCCTGTTAATTCGAAACGCGCGTCGGCGTCCAGGACGAGCGCGACGTCGGGCGTGACGCCGGCTGATCCGCCGCGCACGACGACACGGACGGAGTCCGCGTCGGCGTCGTCGGAAAAGGAGGACCCCCCGTCGGTGGATGCGGTGTCCGCGGGCGACCGCGCGCGCGCGGCGTGCAACGCGACGAAGTGCGCGTTCTCCTCGACCCAGTCGTCGTCCGAGATGGGCCTCGTCGGGCGAAACGTTTTGGACGGTCCCCCCACGGTGGACAAGAACGCGGGCGAGTGCATCGTGACGGCGTGCCTTTCGCCGGTGATCGCGAACACGAAGCCGCCGCCGACGCACGACACGCGCCCCGCGACCCGGGCGCGACCGGTGGCTGGCGTCGTCGCCGCGTCTTCGCCGCGCGACTCGCTCCCGCTCCTCTCGCCGAGAAGCGAAGAAGCCTTCTCTTTGAACAGCAGGCGCCCGCCCGTTTGGCCGAGCGTGAACGCGCCGCGCGCCTCACTCAACGCGTTCCCGAACCCGGAGACGCGCACGATCACGTCCCCCGAACCTTCCGTGCCGGCCGTCGTCGCCGGAAACGCGTCGGCGTCGAACACCTCCGCCAACGCAGCCGCGCCGGCGAACGCCGCCTCCGGCCGCGCCGCGCGATTTTTCGCATCGGCGGCGGCGTCGCTCGACCCGCCGAACAGCCCCCCGAACCGCGTGTCCCTCGGCGCGCCGCGGTCGGTCGCCGCCGCCGGCGCGAAGGCGCGCGCATCCCCACCGGCGGCTCTCGCGGCGAACTGCGCGGACAAGTCCTCGAACGCGCGCCGCGCGGCGGCAGCCATGCCGTCCTGCTCGCCGCCGCCGCCTCCGCCGAAGGCGCCCTCCGCGAGCTGTCTCTTCAGGCGGTCGAGCATGGCCAACGCGGCGGTCGAGGGATCGGCGGTCGCCGCGGTGTTCGCCCGCGCGAGCTGTTCCGGCTCGTACGCGCACGCGGCGAGGTCCAGGTCCGTCCGAGCGGGTCCCCGTTCCGAGATCGCGACGCCGCGCTCGACGGCGACGGCGTGGCAGATGTCGCGCGCCGCGGCGAGGAGCGGCGCCGCCGCCGCTCGGAACCGACGCGTTTTTTTTTTTCCCGTCGTCTCGGTCGTGGTTTCGTTTTCGTTCGCGGGCGCGTACGCGTCACTCGGGAAGTTCTCCACCAGCACGGGCGGCGCGCCGCGCGCGTGGTACGGCATGCGCTCCATGAGCCGGCGCAGGCCGGCGGGCGCCGACCGCGCGAGGTCGGCGGCGAACGTTTTCGCGGTCTCCGCGGCGTCGCCCGCCGCGGAAGCCGCGTCCGTCGCGAGTTCCTCGGCGCGCGTCACCGCGACGCACGCGTGCCGCAGCGCGTCCTTCCCGAGGCGGCCGACCAGGCGCTCCAGCGCGATGGCCTCCTCCTGCGTGAATCGAGCCGCCGCGGAGAGCACGAGGACGAACGCGTGCACTCGCGCGGGATCGGACGCGTCCGTCGTTTTCGTCGTCATCGCGTCTTTTTCGTTCACGCGCGTTTTCGCCATCTCCGCCGCGCCTTCATCCTCGCCTCGCAGGTGGGCGCTGATGTGCGCCAGGTTGTCCTCCAGCAGCGCGCCGCTGTCGCACGTGCCGGGAGTGTCGATGACGCACAGTTCCGTTCGTCTCGAGACGTCTTCGCTCACAGAACCCGCCGCGTCGTCGTCGCCGCTCGCCGACGCGACGAGCGCGTCGTCCTCGTCCAGCCACGAGACCCGCCTCGCGCATCGCTCGGTCACCGAGGCGAACGAACGCTTCGCCGCGAACGCGTCCCTGCCCAGGAGCGAGTTCCCGGTCGCGCTCTTACCGTTGCCGGTCTGTCCCACGAGCACCACGGTCAGGCGCTGGGGAGGCATCGCCGGGAAACCGCGGCCGCGCGCGCGCGAATGTCGCGGACTGTCGGCGGCGCACCGCCGACCGAAACCCACACTCCCCGGAGAAACGGGGCATCGAAATCTGCACTCGGTCCGCTCGGCTGCTCGAAACTCCCGCGACCGCCTCTTCGCTTGTTCCTTCGCTTGTTCCTCTGCGAAAACGTATCTCGCGCGACGTCGACGGGAGACGTCGCTCCTCCTCGCCGCCACTGAGCGACGCGCGCGCTTCCCCCACCTCACATCGCGTCCGCGCGCGCACGGCGGCGCGTCTCGTGGTGGGCAGGACGCGCCTCTCGCCGAGTCGACCCCCTCGTTCGTCGTCCGATCGTTCCGCGAGTCGCGCGTTCGACACGCGCTCGTCGAGCGTCGCGATCGCGTTCGTCGAAATCCTCGGCGCGCGAGATCCGAGACGATGACCTCCTTCCTGACCGGCGCGCTCGGAGACTACCTCGGCGACGCGGTCGCCGCCGCGGTGGGCATCGAACACACGGACGCCGAGTTCTCCGAGCGCGCGGAGGCGGCGTTCAAGCGCGCGGACGCGGACGGCTCGGGCGCGCTCGATTTCGGCGAGACGTACGCCGCGTGCAGAGCCGTGCCCGGTCTGAAGCACCTGTCGGAGGCGCGCGCGCGGGAAATCTTCAAGCGCTTCGACGAGGACGACAGCGGGTCTCTGGACGCGAACGAGTTCGGAAAGCTCGCGGCGTTGCTCAGAAGCGCGCACGCGCTCGACCAGATGCCCGGCGTGATTTACTGCGGCGGGCGGCTGATGAACCCGTCGCGCAATCCGGCGGCAGCGCGGGCGGCGCGCCTGCGAGAGCTCTACTCGAAGCCGTACCGGCCGCGAAGCGTCCTGGCGAGGGCCGTGGCGAGGCCCACCACGCGGAGGCGCGTGGTGTACGGAGGTGTGGACCTCGACCACCTCGAGGCGCTCACGGACGACGACGAGACGCGCGCCGAGACGAGCGCGGGCGCGGCGAGTCGCTCGGCGCGACGGTCGAAGACGAAACGACGCGGCTCGCGCCGCGCTCGACCCCAACCATGGTCCGTTGGCGCTCTCGAGACGCTGTACGGCGCGCTGCTCGTGTTCCGCCTGGCCTGCGCCGTGCTCGGCACGGCGTACGTCCACCCGGACGAGTACCACCAGACGGTGGAGATCGGCGCGCGCGACGTGCTCGGCGTGGCGGCGGCGCCGCGCGCCTGGGAGTTTGACGCCGCGGGGGCGCCCGCGCGGAGCGCGGTCGGGCACGTCCTCGCCGCGGGCGCGTCCTTCCGCGTCTGGCGGTTCCTCGCGCGCTTCGACCGGAACGTCAAGCACGTGGCGCGCGCGATGCTGGCGGCCGCCGCCGGCGGCTGCGAGCGGGCGGCGCTCGCCCGGGGCGTCGCCGCGGGGCTCCGGGAAGCGGCGGCGCGCGTGGGAGGCGGCGCGGAGGACTTCGCGGAGGCCTTCGCGGACTCCGCCGCCGACGCGCGCGTCTCCCCGGCGGTGCTTTTCCTCGCGCCGCGCGTGTTCGCATTCTGCGGCTCGCTGGTGGTGGACCTCGCGGCGGCGCGCGCCGCGCGCGCCGCGTACTGGGCGCGGTCGCCCGCGCGGCGGAACGCGTCCCGGGACGCCCGCCGGGTCCGCGGCGAGAAGAGTTTCTCGGGCGCCGCGCGCGCCGGGTTGCGCGCGCGCCTGTTCGTCGCGTCCTCCTGGCCCGCGGTGACGCTCCTGGTGCGCCCGTTCACGAACGCGGTGGAGTGCGTGCTCATCTCTACGCTGATCTGCTTGGTGTGCGCGACAACTCCTTGCGACAGCCCGTCGGGCGACGAGGACGACAGCGTCGACGGCGGGTCGGCTCGCGCGACGGAGGAGGCGTCGGAGGCGAAAAAAGACGCCGCGCGACGGACGCGTCGTCGTCTGAGAGCGGCGACTCGCGCCACGTGCGTCGTGGGCGCGGTGACCGCGGTCGGCACGTGGACCCGGTTCACGTTCCCGATGTTCGCCGCGCCGCTCGGTTTCGTGATGGTCGCGCGAGCGGCGCGCGTCACCGGTCGAACCGGGCCGAACCGGGCGAGCGCGCGCGCGCGCGGCGCGGCGGCGGCGTGCGCGGCGGGCGGGCTCGGCTTCGCCGCCGTGGCGTGCCTCCTCGTCGTCGTCGACACCGCGTACTTCCAAGGCGGCGACGCGGTCGCGCGGGTGTTCCTCGGGGAGCTTCACGGCGAGCCGAACCCGTTTCGGAACCTTCTCGAGACGTCACTCGTCTCCGCCCGCGCGTTCGCGAACGACTTCGTCGCCACCGCGGAGGCGTGGTTCCGCGATCCGCGGCTTCCCCCCCTGGACGCGTTTTCCGCGGCGTGGCGCGAGTCGAGCGTCGTCGTGGCGGCGACGCGCGGCGCGGCGGCGCGGTTCGCGGCGCGGTGCGCGGCCGCGCCGTGGGTCGTGACGCCGTATAACGCCTTCGCGTACAACGCGGACGCCGCAAATCTCGCTGCGCACGGGTTGCACCCGAAGATCACGCACGCGCTGCTCAACTTCCCGGTGCTCTTCGGGCTGATGGCGTTTTTCGGGTACCGCGCGGCGCTCCGCGCCGTCGCCGGCGCGTTCGCCGCTTTCGCGGGTCGAAAAGAAAAAGACGCGAAAAAGACGTCGTCGCGCGTTTCCGTTTTCGTCACACACGAAAACGACGCGGTGGCTTCCGCGAACGCCACGCGCGCCGCGCTGCTGTGCGTGCTCGTGCTCCCGCTCCTCTGCCTCTCCCTGGCGCCGCACCAGGAACCGCGGTTCCTGCTCCCGGCGCTTCCGGCGGCGGCGGCGCTCGCGGCGAGCGAACCGGCGGCGGCGGCGCTTCTTTCCTCCTCGCCCGCCGCGCTGTTCGCTTTCTCGGCGACCAATCTGCTCGGCGCCTGCTTCTTCGGGTTCGCGCACCAGAGCGGGGTCGTGCCCGCGGTGGCGCAGATGGCCTCCATACTCGCCGAGGACGACACCGCCGCACACGCGCTCGTGTACTTCTGGCGCACGTACACGCCCCCGGAGTCGCTCCTGGCGTTCCCGGCGGATTCGGCTCGCCGGCGGCGGACCGAGGGGAGCGTCTCGCCGTCGCACATCGTGGACCTGCAGGGCGCGAGCATGGACGGCGTGCTCGCGGCGTTCGCCGCGAACGAGGACTGGTCGCACTTCTACGTGGTGGCGCCCGCCACCGCGGCGGCGGAGCTGCGGGCGCGCCTCGCCGAGCGCGGCGAGGGTGTGGCGGTGTCCGAGACGTGGCGCAGGGGCGCGCATTTCTCGGGGGAGGAGCTGCGCGGGTACCGCGACGCGCTCGCGCGGGGGGGCTTGTCTGCGCTGTGGCGCGCCATGTCCATCGGGGTGTACGTAGTGGAGAGGTGAACGCGGGTCTTCGGGAGGCCGAGACGAGCTTTTTTTTTAGGGCCGACGCGGCGCGTACGTTCACTTTAGAAGCGACGCGCGCGAAACCCGCGACGTACTAACGCGTACAAGTACCGTACCGTACCCCCCTACGTTTGGCTGGTTCCTACACAGCTGTCGCCTGTTCATGCTGTTGAGCGCCCCGAACAAAACGTAACGACGACGAGTGCGAAACCCTTCGCCGCGCACTTCGACTCGCGCGCGCGTTCGTTCGAGGCGATGGCCGAGCCCGCGGCGGGCCTCGCGGCCCCCGTCTCCGCGAACGGGGACGAGGTCCGCGTGAAGACCGGAGGGAAGATACGGGACTACGTGTCGTACGTCACCGACAGATTGCAGGTGCGCTTTCCAGATCCCCGCCTCGGTTCTGCCGACGTTCGCGCCGAAGCGCGCGCCACCCGCGGAAGCCCATCTGACTCCACCCGCCGTCCCCTCCACGACCCCTCGTTTCTTCACGCGCGAACGGACCGTCACGCAGTCCGAGACCGGCGCGTCCACCTCGCGCGTGGTCACGGTCACCGCCACCGGGCGCGCCGTGCCGAAGGCGGTCGCGGTGGCTGAGATCGCGAAGCGCGCGCGCGGCGGGGCGTTGCACCAGGTGACGACGATCGGTTCGCTCGAGGCTGACGGCGAAAGACGGCCGAAGACGCCATCTTTGACGTCCGAAGACGCGAAGAAAGACGCGCGAGGTGCTCGGGGAGACGAAAGCGTGCCTCGCGCGTCGCGGCGCGTCACCGTAATCGGCATCGCGCTCTCGAGGGACGCGGGCGCGCTCGACGCGGGCGCGCCCGGGTACCAGGTCCGCCGGGTCTCGGCGAACGCGCGCGAGACGGTCGTCGGCGAGACGGATCGAGACCCGGAGACTTTTTTGAGCGGCGCGCGATCCGACGGGTCGCGGGCTTCACGACGCGGGCGTGAAGCGGGGAACCAGAACTCGGGCGGGGAAGCCGCCGCGGATGACGCGGAGGGCGCGGAGGCGACGAAACGGGCGGACGCGCCGCGCCGCCGGCGCGCGCGGCGCGCGCG
>MDSV01239569.1_pt1 | contig 12841 bp, 15 predicted proteins | sample 810851 | NCBI WGS metagenome assembly MDSV01 (sample SAMN05326640, study PRJNA326480) | marine metagenome | isolation source: seawater | place: Atlantic Ocean: North East | collected 2012 | reverse complement strand
GCAACTCTTGGCATAAAGTTTTTTCCAAAAGTGTTTGCTGATGCAACAATGTGATCATATTTATCTGCATTCTTAGTTACTAATGGAGCTAAGTTTTCTGGTAAATAATTTTGATAATTAGGAGAATCGCAGTGTAAAACTTTTTTTACTAAAGGAATTGTAGCAGCTTCTTTGGCAACACTTTCACATCCACTACCAGCAACTAATATATGTACCTCTGCATCTATTTTTGATGCAGCGCTTATTGCATTAAAAGTAAATGGTTTCAGATTTTTATTATCATGCTCTGCTATTAATAATACTGACATTAAATTACCTTCGCCTCATTTTTAAGTTTACTTACTAGTTCAGCCACATTTGCTACTTTAATTCCTGCTTTTCTTTTAGGTGGTTCTTCTACTTTTAATTGCTGAACTCTATTTGTAATGTCTACACCTAAATCTTTAGCAGCCATTTGTTCAATTGGTTTCTTTTTGGCTTTCATAATATTTGGTAGAGAGGCATATCTAGGTTCATTTAGTCTTAGATCGCATGTAACAACTGCTGGTAAATTTACTTCTATAGTTTCTAAACCTTCGTCAATTTCTCTTACAATCTCCATACTTTTATCTTTTAAAGTCACCTTTGAACTAAAAGTAGCTTGAGGCCAATTAAGCATTGCAGCTAACATTTGGCCTGTTTGATTACAATCATCATCGATTGCCTGTTTACCTAAAAAAACCATGTCTGGTTTTTCTTTTTCTACAACTTTTTTTAAAATTTTTGCGATACCTAAGGGTTCTACATAACTATCTGTTTTAATATGAATTCCTTTATCCGCACCAACAGCCAAAGCTTTACGAACAGTTTCTTGCGCTTTCTCCTCACCAATTGTTATTGCAACAACCTCTTTTACTTTTCCAGACTCTTTAAGTTTTACAGATTCTTCCACAGCATTATCATCTGGAGGATTGGTTGACATTTTAACATTATCGGTGTGAATACCAGAACCATCTTCTTTAACTCTGATTTGAACATTGTAATCAATAACTCTTTTAACAGCGACTAATATTTTCATTTAAGCTCTAAGTAATTTATTATCGGTGTCGTAGGGTGAGTCTTCTATTATAGAAACTTCATGCATCTTACCTAGTATATCTATTTTAAGTTTTTGTCCAACTTTTGCGTATTCAGGTTTAACCATACCTAAAGCGATTGATTTTTTTAATCTAAATCCGTAATCTCCTCCAGTCGCTCTACCTATTACAGATCCATTTTCATAAATTGGATTATTACCAAGAACATCTGCGTCCGAAACTCCATGAATTTCCATAGTTACTAATTTATTTGAAAAACCTTTAGCTCTCCATTTATCTAATGCCGCACGTCCTATAAAATCTCCTTTATTTGGATGAATAAATCTATCTAAACCAGACTCATACGGTGCATATTCTATAGAAAGTTCTGTACCAACTAATTTATAAGATTTTTCAACTCTTAAACTGTTCATAGCTCTAATACCATAAGGTTTTAAATTAAATTCTTTTCCAGCTTCTACCAATTTATCAAAAATATGATTTTGATATTCAATTGGGTGATGAAGCTCCCATCCCAATTCTCCAACAAAATTAACTCTCATTGCATTGCAAGGAGCCAATCCAATATTAATATTTTGTGCACTTAACCATTTAAATTTTTCATTTGAAAAATCTGTTTTAGAAACTTTTTGCATTAATTGTCTTGCTTTTGGCCCAGATACAACAAGCACTCCCATACTATTAGTTAAATTTTCATATTGTACAGAGCCATCTTTTGGCATCCATTTGTGTATCCAATCATGATCTAATCTTTGATAAGCTCCGGCTGACACTAAATAAAAACTATCTTTAGATTCTCTCATTATTGTAAATTCAGAATGTACTCCACCTTTTGTATTAAGTGCATGGCACAAATTTATTCGACCAATTTTTTTAGGAAGTTTATTTGCAACTAATTTATCTAAAAATTCTTCAGCTCCTGAACCTTTTATTCTACATTTACCAAATGCAGTCATGTCTAGTAATCCAACATTTTCTTTAACATTTTTACATTCTTTTTCTACATTCTTAAACCACTTAGATCTTCTGAACGACCAGTCGTCTTCTTGTTTTTCACCATCTGTTGCAAAAAAGTTTGCTCTCTCCCATCCAAATTTTTGACCAAAGACCGCTCCTAATTTTTTTAAGCGATCATAACACGGAGCTTGTCTTAAAGGTCTTCCTGCTTCTCTTTCTTCATCGGGATAATGAACAGTAAAAACATTTGCATAAGCTTCTTCATTTTTTTCCATTAAATATGATTTTGTGACATAAGATCCATATCGTCTTGGATCTACACCAAGCATATCGATCGTAGGTTCCCCGTCAATTATCCATTCTGCCAATTGCCAACCCGCACCACCAGCTGCAGTGATACCAAAACTATGCCCTTCATTAATCCAAAAATTTTTTAAACCCCATGCCGGTCCAACTATTGGATTTCCATCAGGTGTGTAACAAATCGCACCGTTGTAAACTTTTTTAACCCCAACTTCTGCAAACGCAGGCACTCTTTTGATTGCTCCTTCTATGTGTGGTGCTAATCGATCTAAATCTTCTTGAAACAATTCATATTCACTATCTTTTGAAGGTCCATTAACGTAACAACATGGTGCTCCTTTTTCATAAGGACCTAAAAGAAATCCTCCTGCCTCTTCTCTCATGTACCAAGAGTTATCGCTGTCTCTAAGTACCCCCATCTCTGGTTTTCCCTCTTTTTTTCTTTTTTGAATTTCTGGATGTGGTTCTGTAACAATAAATTGATGTTCAACAGGAATAGCAGGAACTTCTAAACCAACCATCTTTCCTGTTTGTCTTGCAAAGTTACCACTACAAGACACAACATGCTCACAAGAAATAGTACCTTTGTCAGTTTCAACCGCCCATCCATCTTTAGTTTGTTTGATACCTATTACTGTTGTGTTTCTATAAATCTCTGCTCCACGATTTCTTGCTCCTGTTGCTAAAGCCTGTGTAAGGTCTGCAGGTTGAATATAACCATCCTCAGGATGTTGTATTGCTCCAACTAAACCCTCAATATTACATAAAGGCCAAATTTCTTTAACATGTTCTGGTTTTAAAAATTTTACATTAACTCCAATCGTTTTAGCGACACCAGCATATTGATGGTATTCATCCATACGATCTTTAGTTTGAGCTAATCGAATATTTGAGACAACGCTAAAACCGACTTTTTTTCCAGTCTCTTTTTCTAAAGATTTATATAATTGAACAGCATATCTATGGAGCTGGCCTACTGAATAACTCATATTAAAAAGTGGCAACAAGCCTGCGGCATGCCAAGTTGAACCAGATGTTAACTCTTTTCTTTCAACTAAAACTACATCTGACCAACCTTTTTTAGCCAAATGATAAAGAGTACTTACACCAACAGCTCCACCACCTATTACAACAACTTTCGCTTTCGATTTCATATTTTAATTTCTTAAGATATGATACTTTTAGAGATATTTAAATAATTAAAATATTCAAGCAGTGTCTGTTATTGGCTCAGGTTGAGAGACAACAGTAGTCAACCAGCAATTTTTTAACGGACCTTCGCTAAGATATTTTTCAACCTGCCATTTAAATTTAAAATACCTTTTGTCTATACCTAAAATATATACTTCAAAAATTGCCAAGTTATTATCTTTATAAACCTCGTTTATCTCATGATCCTTATGATTTAAGAGCATGCTATAAGACTCGCCTTTGATCATTTCTTTAAACCTTTCTATAGGACCAGTAAATCTTCTATTATTTGGATGCGCAAATTCCCAAGTTTGTATTATTCCAATATCTTTTGAAGGCTCATCATTTTTCATTAAGCCATCTAATTGAATTTTTATAACTTGATTAGGTGCAATATTAACACTAGGTTTAATAACTTCAGCATGCAATACTGAAAAAACTGATATATAAAAAATAAAAAAAGTTGTTACAATTTTTATTTTATGCAGCCAATGCTTGTTTAATATCTGCAATAATATCATCTGGATGTTCAATACCTATTGAAAGCCTTACATAACCAGGTGTCACACCTGCTTCAGCCAATTGTTTGTCATTCAATTGACTATGGGTAGTCGTTGCCGGATGTATAGCTAAACTTCTAGCATCACCAATATTAGCAACATGGTAAAGTAACTTTAAGTTATCTATGAACTTAGCTCCAGCTTCTCTAGTTCCCACATCCATTCCAACTAAAGATCCATAACCACCTTTCATATATCTTTTTGCTCTCTCTCTAATTTCTCCTTGATGGTTTGTTGGGTAAATAACATTTTTAACTTTTTTCTGAGTCTCTAAAAACTTAACTACCTTTTCTGCATTAGAACAGTGTTGTTTCATTCTTAGAGCAACTGTTTCTAAACCCTGTATTATTTGAAAAGCATTAAATGGAGCTAATGGAGCACCTAAGTCTCTTAACAAAACTACTCTAGCTCTTATTGCGAAAGGAATATTTGCTCCGGTTAGTTTAGGAACATCTCTTCCCCATATTGCTCCGTTGTAACTTGGATCAGGTTCGTTAAAAAGAGGTTGTCTTTTAGCATCTTTAACCCAATCAAAATTACCTCCATCAACTATTATTCCACCAATCGAAGTTCCATGACCCCCGATATATTTTGTTAAAGAATGCATTACAACAGCTGCACCATGTTCTATCGGTTTACAAATAACAGGAGAAGCAGTGTTATCTATAATTAGTGGGATACCATGTTTTCTTCCAATATCTGCAACTTCTTTAATAGGAAAAACTCTAAGGTATGGATTTGGACAAGACTCACCGTAGTAAGCTCTTGTTTTTTCATCTGTTAATTTTTCAAAATTTTTTGGGTCCTTTGGATCAGCAAAACGCACTTCTATTCCTTGCATACCAAGAGTATTTTTAAATAAATTTACTGTACCTCCATACAAGTCTGTTGATGAAACAATGTTATCACCAGCTTGACAAACATTTTGTACGCAAAATGCTGAGGCAGCTTGACCCGATCCAACTGCTACAGCAGCTAGACCACCTTCTAAAGCAGCGACTCTCTTCTCAAGGACATCGCAAGTTGGATTCATGATTCTTGTATAAATATTTCCAAATTCTTTTAGTCCAAATAAATTTGCTGCAGTTTCAGCATTTTTAAATTGATAAGAAGAAGTTTGATATATCGGAACTGCAACAGCAGTTGTTGCAGGGTCACTTCTGTAATCACCTCCATGAAGACCTATGGTCTCAGGATGTTTTATTTTATCACTCATTTTTTTTCCTCCTTTTTTAGTACTTCGACAAAAAGTCAGGCGTACAATACAGTTCAAATACCTGGTTTTAATTTGATTAAATTTCAAAAAAAAACCACCGACTAAAGCGGTGGTCAGAGACTTAGTCGCTTTAGCGGATTTTATAAAGCGCTCGCAATTTGTTTTAAATCAGCGCTATAAACAAATTATATTAGACTTAGAACCTATAAGTCAACAATAATTTGGCTTATTTTAATGCTATTATAAGTGTTGTAAATTAAAAGATGAACAAAAAACTAACTCCAGAACAAAAACATATACTTAATGACGAAGGCACAGAGCCCCCTGGCTCAAGTCCTTTAAATTACGAAAAAAGGCAAGGTTCTTATCATTGTGTGAGATGTGGAACTAAACTTTTTGAGTCTCAAACTAAATATGAAAGTGGATCTGGTTGGCCATCTTTCTTTGAGTCTTTGCCAAATGTTTTTGAAACAAAAACTGATACTGATATTGGTTATCCAAGAACAGAATATCATTGCAAAAACTGTGGAGGACACCATGGCCATATTTTTGACGATGGTCCCAAACCAACTGGAAAAAGATATTGTAATAACGGTATTTGTTTAGTTTTTAAGCCAAAAATTTAACAATTTTCTTCACGACAATCATCACTGCTTCAAAAAAACTAATACTTTAAAATAATAAAAATTATATATTTCTTATAATGAAATTGTTCTTAATAATGGGAAATCAACTGTTCAACCCAAAATATTTACAAGATTACTCAGATCATACTTTTTACATGGCAGAAGATAATGGTTTGTGTACCTTTGAAAAACATCATAAATTGAAAATAACTCTTTTTTTATCTTCAATGAGATCTTTTAGAGATGAGCTTAGGTCAAAAAAATTTAAATTAATTTATAAAGATTTCGATACAGAATTTAAAAATTCATACGAAAAAAAACTTAAAAAAGTAATTTTAGAGAAGAAAGTAAATAAAATTTCTTTTTTTGAAATAGAGGATAAATTTTTTGAGAAGAGATTAAAATCATTTCTAAAAAAAAACAAAGTTAGTTTTACAGAGATAAATTCCCCAATGTTTTTGACATCAAGAGAAGAGTTCAAAAATTATTTAAATAAATCAAAAAAACCTTTTATGGCCAAGTTTTATAAAATTAATAGGTCAAAATTAAATATTTTAATTAACAAAGATGGGTCTCCGAAAGGTGGAAAATGGAGTTTTGATGAAGAAAATAGAAAAAAACTACCTAAAAATATCTCAATACCTTCTCATCCTACTTTTAAAAACACAACACACACAGAAAAAATTAAAAATTTTGTAAATAAAAACTTTAAAAGCCACCCGGGCTTCACAGATAATTTTTGGTTTCCGACAACAAGAGATGAGAGCTTAAAACTTTTAGATGATTTTTTAAAAAATAAAATTTCCTTTTTTGGAGACTATGAAGATGCAGTCAGCAAAAAATCAAATATTTTATTTCACAGCGCATTAAGTCCTTTAATAAATATTGGCCTTATAACACCAAAAGAAATTTTAGAAAAAATTAAAAAAATTGATAATAAAGTTAAAATTAACTCATTAGAAGGTTACATTAGACAGATTATTGGCTGGAGAGAATTTATGAGAGGTATTTATCAAAATTTTAATCAAGATATGGAAAAAAGAAACTTCTTTAATCATAAAAAAAAAATGAAACTATCTTGGTACAATGGCACCACAGGTTTAGAGCCTTTAGACCATTCAATTAAAAATGCCATGAACTATGGTTGGTCCCATCATATAGAAAGATTAATGATATTAGCTAACATAATGAACTTATGTCAAATTCACCCAAAACAAGTTTATAAATGGTTTATGGAAATGTTTGTGGACTCATCAGACTGGGTCATGGCACCTAATGTTTATGGGATGGGACTTTTCAGTGATGGTGGTATTTTTGCTACCAAACCTTATATTTGTGGATCAAGTTATTTTCTTAAGATGATGGATTTTAAAAAAGGCGAGTGGTGTAATACCATGGACGGACTTTATTGGAATTTTATAAATAAAAACAGAAGATTTTTTCAAAAAAATCCTAGACTATCAATGATGGTAAGAATCTTTGATAAAATGAAATCAGACAGAAAAAAACTCATTTTAAAAGCTGCAGAAAAATTTATTAATCAAAATACAATCTAGTGATCAAAAAGAAAAATTTACCTCATAAGATTTGTCCTATTTGTAAAAGATCTTTTTATTGGAGAAGAAAATGGAGGCTTAATTGGGACAGAGTTAAATACTGTTCAAAAAGATGCTCAAAATAATCAGTTTAACTTAAATTTAGTTTAGCAATTATTTTTGGAATATTAGATTTAAAATTAAAATAGCCTTTATTAGAAAATTGCCAACAATATTCATCTTCAGGTCTTGATAAGAAACTAATATCTACATTTTTACTTTTACTAAGTATTTTTAAAAATGACATATTTTCTCCAATAGATGGATAAATTACATCAATTTTTTCGCCTTCATTAAACAAACTTTTATTGTTAGTTCCATCTGAAATTATAGTACTTTTACTAAATCTGTTAATTTGATCTTTTATTGCTTCTATTTTAAATTTTAAAACTTTTTCATCAATCTTAATTTGTCTTTGATCATTATTTAGCAGGATATAAAAAATTTTTTTATAATCATCTAGTTTGTAATTTTCTATACTTAAATCGTTATCAAAAAAAATTAAAGTATCACTTGGTGTATTTCTTTTAGTTATATTTATCTTAGACAATTTATAATATTTATTTTCAACTATAGGTATTACATTTTCATTAAGCCTAATGTCTTTATATTTTTCATTTGTAAATTTCTTAATATTCCAAGCTTGTGCCACATAATGCTTTCCTTTAGTTTGTAAACCAGCAACCCAACGCCAACTTAAAGTGTTTGATGCTGCATCTCCATCAAGTAAATATTTCATAAAAAATTCTGCTCCTTTCTGCCATGGCAATTTTAGAGAAAATATCCATATACTAGCGAACCACATTCGAGTGTGATTGTGTAAATAATTATATTTCTTTAGCTCGTGAACCCAGTCATTGAAACATTTAATTTCTGTTTCTCCGTTAATTGCTTTTAAATAATTTTTATCCTCATTAATTTTTTTTAAATCGACAAGAAAATCTGACCAAACATCTGGCCTCTGTTCTAACCAACCTTTCCAATAAACCCTCCAAAATATTTCTTGAATATATTTTTCGACTTTTTGATATGGAAATTTTCTTAAAACTTTTTTTATAGTTTCGTACTCAGTGATGAGTCTATGAGTTAAATAAGGTGAAAGCATAGAAACATTTTTTCTATTTTCTGGCCCATAATCAAAATTCCTGGTACGATTATAGTTTTTAATCTCGTTGTTTGTAAAATTATCGAGTTCTGCTAAAGCACTTTCTCTAGAATTTTTAAAATTCATTCATCATCTTCCTCTCTCCATTGATCAATAAAGAGTTTTGAGCATGCCCATATAACACAAGGTATTCCCACACAGAAACCCAAAAGGACTCCATTCTCCCTTCCCATATACAAAGATCCTATCTGGGTAGATAAGATAGGAGGAACACACAAAACTAATAAAATTATTAATAATCTCATGTGATATTTTGGCTTTTTCATTCCTAATTATTACTTTTTTTTTCTTATTTAGGTATTATTCATTTAAGCACATATGAAAAAGTTAACTCTAACAATCTTTATTTTATCTTTATTTTTAATTTTTAGCTCGAACTCTCAATCAAACAATGACGCTATTAGATATTTAAAAGAGGGTAATAAAATTATTTTTATAAGACATGCTTTAGCACCAGGAAGAGGTGATCCTCCAGGTTTTAAAATTGACGATTGTAAAACACAAAGAAATCTTGATCAAATAGGGGTTAATCAATCAAAAAAAATAGGAATAATATTCAGAGAGAATGAGATAAAAATTGACCAAGTGTTATCGAGTCAATGGTGCAGATGCAAAGATACAGCAAGATATGCATTTAAAAATTTTGAGGAGTTTCCAGCTTTGAATTCAACATTTAGCCCTCCCTACGATAAAAAAGAAAAAAAACAAATTAAAGAATTAAAAAATTTTGTTCAAAACTGGAGCGGTAAAGGAGGTAACTTAGTTTTAGTAACACATTATGTTGTGATCACCGCAGTTACCAGTGTTGCGCCAAGTTCTGGTGAGATGGTTATTACTGATAAAAATTTTAATGTTTTAACGACTATCAACACATTTTAGAAAAATATATAGTATACAATTAAACAAATAATTAAGTATTCTATTAAAGTTTTGATTTTAAGTAGTTTTTTGTCATCGTTTATTTTATTTTTAAGGTAAATTGAAAGTTTAAAAAACACTAAATGTACTGAAACTACACTAAACACAATTCCCCCAACTGCATAATAAAAAGAAAAGTTTTTAATTCCATAAAAACAGGCAACTATAAAAGTAATCCAAGAAATTTTAGAGATAAAAATTGTAAAAAGAATTCCAGTTTTTCTACTGAAAATACCTTGAGCTTTAATAAAAGTATAAGCCCAAATTAAGGTAAATATAAATCCAATATACTTAAAGACCATGACATTATTGTAATTGCCAGAGATAACAAAGGCAAATATAAAGACTTTATGATTATAAAATTAGTAGCAGCATTTGGAGCAGGTTTTATAAGTTTTTTAACACCATGCGTATTGCCAATCATACCAGGTTATATTTCTTATATAACAAATAAAAAGTTAAACGAAATAGAAAAAGATAGAAGAGAAGTTTTAATTAAAACTATAATTTTTTCTTTAGGATTCTCATCAGTATTCATTACTCTAGGTATGGCTGCCTCTTTTTTGGGAAATATATTATTATTTTTTTCATATGAGCTTAGAATAGCAGCTGGTTTGATAATAATTGTTTTATCACTTCAATTTTTAGGTTTGATTAATATTAATTTTCTTAATCAAGAAAAAAGAATTCAAACAAAATCTTACAAAGATAATTTTATATTTCCTTTTGTTGTAGGTGCCGCTTTTGCTTTTGGATGGACACCTTGTATTGGCCCAGTGCTAGGCTCAATCTTAGCTTTCTCAGCGACAGAAGCTACAATCAGCAAAGGTTTTATTTTACTATTATTTTACTCATTAGGACTCGCAATACCATTTATTTTATCGGGTTATTACATGAGTTTATTTTTAAATTCAAAAAAAAATTTCAATAAACATTACAGTAAAGTTATAAAATTTGGAGGCTTAACCCTTTTAATAACTGGGATTTTAATTCTAACTAATAAAATTCAAGTTATTAGTTATTATATTTTGACAACGTTTCCATTCCTTACTAGTCTTGGATAATGAGTGATATAACTGTTCTTGGAATATTTGTTGCAGACATTAGTTTTTCAGGAAACAAAATTCCAACAACAGGAGAGACAATTCTTGGCGATAGTTATAATGTTGGGCCAGGTGGAAAAGGATGTAACCAAGCCATTGCAATCTCAAGACTAGGTGGAAAAGTAAATTTTATTTCTAAGTTAGGTAATGATGACTATGGCAGGCTTGCTATTAATAAACTTAAAAAAGATAATATAGATACTTCAAATATAATTATTTCTAATAAGCACAAAACAGGGGTTGCGGGCATCCATGTTGATAGAAATACCGGAAAAAATGCCATTACTGTTGTTAGAGGCGCTCCTTCAAGTTTAACTATAAAAGAAATTGATACAAACTTAATTAAACAGTCAAAAATATTTTTAACACAATTAGAAATTCCAATAGAAGTTACTTTGCACTGCTTAAAAGCTGCAAAAGAATATGGCTTAATAAGCATATTAAATCCTGCACCTGCATGTAAACTTAGCAGTGATTTTTTTAAGTTGATTGATTATTTTACACCAAATGAAACCGAAGCTGAGTTTTATACTGGAATAAAAATCAATGATGAAAATGATGCTAAAACTAGCGCAAAAAAACTCATAGATATGGGAATCAAAAAAGTAATAATTACATTGGGTGAAAAAGGATTATTTTATTCGGACGGTAAAGAAGAAATTTATATGAAAGCAAGTTCAGATAAAGCAGTTGATACTACGGGTGCAGGAGACGCCTTTAATGGTGCTTTTTCTTTTGCACTGTTAAAAGGAAAAAAAATAAAAGATTGTTTAGAAATGGCTAATAAAGTTGCTGGACTATCTACTACAAAACTTGGGGCAGGAGATGGTATGTCATTTTTAAAAGACTTAAGCTAATAACTTATCTAGCTCACCACTTCTATTTGCTTCCTGAAGTTGGTCATTTCCACCTATGTAGTGATCTCCAATGAATATTTGTGGAATAGTTCTTGCACCATTAGTTCTTTGTAACATTTCTTTAGCTTTTTCTTTGCTTTTCCAAACATCAATTTCATCAAATGGAATATTTTTACTTTTAAGTAAAGCTTTTGCTGCCTCACAATATGAGCATGGAGTGCCAGAGTACATTAAAACCTTTTTCATATATTAATATATATCATTTATTTTAATTTTTTCTCTTAATTTTTTTCTATCTAACTTAAATTTTTTCCTATGTTTAATACTGGTATTATGAACTCTTTTTCTCCAGAGTCTAAAAGAAGAAGGTTTTAAATTTTTTCTCATTATTTTAATTACATCTGACTCGCTATTTCCTGTTTTCTCTTTTATTTCTTCAAAGGTAATTCGGTCAGCCCAAGCGGCCCAAATAAGCCAATCAGTTCCTTTTTTTTTAGGCTCAGGATTTTTGACTTTAGTCATAGGAATATAACTTTTCTTCTTCATTAATTGATATATAGTCATTAAAACAATGTTTCCCACAGATTTTTTTATTTTTTTACAAATAATTTTGTTTTTATTCATTACACCAGGGCCGCCAAGAGTAGTCATCGTTTCTCATACACTAAATTATGGAATTAAAAATTCCATATGGACTGCATTTGGAGACATATCAGCGAACTTATGCCAAGGAATTCTAGTTGTATTCTTTATTGGAACTTTTTTAAGTGACAATCCTGATATTCTTAAAATGTTAAAATGGACAGGGATTTTATATATCATCTATTTAGCTTACGACACTTACACATCGAGAATTAAAATTATTAATTCTGGAAATAAGAATTTAAAATCGATATTTTCTTTTTATAAAGATGGTTTTCTTGTTGCAGGATTAAGTCCAAAATCAATAATATTTTTTGGAACAATTTTTACCTCGTTCATTGATTTTACATCAAATTACACTGCCCAATTTTTAATTTTAATAATTACTTATGTATCTTTAGATTTTTTAACTTTGATGATTTATGCTTTTGCAGCAAATAAAGTGTCCATATGGTTAAAAGGTAATCCAAAAGTTTTAAATACAATCTCTGCGTGTGTATTAATAATTATTGCATTATATGTCGCGGCTTCTCAAAATTATTAATTTATACTTACTGTTGCCATTTTTAAAAATTCTTGTTTTAATTTGTTATTAATTAATTAATTAACGAAGGAGAAATAATGAATAAATT
>MDSV01057602.1_pt1 | contig 12842 bp, 8 predicted proteins | sample 810851 | NCBI WGS metagenome assembly MDSV01 (sample SAMN05326640, study PRJNA326480) | marine metagenome | isolation source: seawater | place: Atlantic Ocean: North East | collected 2012 | reverse complement strand
AGGACAGGCAGAGGGTCGGAGTCAGGAGTCCAGTCGACCCAACCACGCCCGGACTCAGCGCCGAGCAGCAAGCAAGAGCAAGATTCGCACAAGCCCCGCTTGAGAACGTCAGGGACTTCTACACTAGAAACGTGGGCGTCCTGCCCACTGCGGGCAGACCGATTGAAGAACCGCAACGCGGAATGACGCCAGCGGAGTTGCAGACCTATGCGAGCACGGGCATGACCACGCCTGAGTACGAGCAGGAGAGGAGGCTCAGGCAGTTCCAAGAACTGGCGGGTGACCCGTATCAGACTAGGCTATTCGACTTCGGCAAGTCCGACAACGTGGCCAAGGTCGTGGAACTCCTTCAACTGCAAGAGGCTAGACTCGATGGCGCTGTCATGAAGCACGTACCCAATAGCACATTCAACTCACAATCAATCAACGACATAAACCACATATCCGAGATGATGGGAATCACCCCCCTCGACGTCAGGACGATACTACACAGCCAAGGCGACTGGCAGAGAATATCCAAAACCTACGGCTATGACGATGTGGTCGTCAAGGTCGTCAAGGTGGCATTCGGAGGGGTAGAATGAGCAAGATACTCGTCAAGCAAGCCACTCCGCAGATGGCTGCTACCGTGGGTTCGGGAGGGCCGGGGATATCCTTCCTGCTGGGAGGCGGTAGCATGATGACGCCACAACAATTGGAAGACGCCGGATTCGGAGAGATAGGTAGTCCCAGCCATGACTTTGCATTGGACAATCAGCGTAGGGGTCATATGCTGAGATACGGACTAGCCGGACTGGGCGCTTTCAATTCAGCGTACAATCAGACATCCAGCGGTCAGCCGGGCGTCATCGGCGCTGCCGGTCAAGGCGCGGTATCAGGATACTACGGCTCACAGGGATTGGAAGATTTTGCAGCGAGAGCAGGTAGAATGTTCGGTGGCAAGAATCTGTCTACCGGCGTACCAGTCAACACGACAGCGCTAGTCCCCACGAAGGTAGCAACCCCAACTCAAAACGAACCTATAGACGTTGAGTTCACCGAGGAGGAACATGATGACGAACAGAGGCTACTTGCACCACCGACCGCAAATATGACCAGCAGTCCGATAGACGCGGCAATGGGTAATATCAGAGGTAGGAGAATGTATGACAGAATGGGCGAGGAGTTCGGCAATCAACGTGGAATGTACGATGCCATGAGCAGGGAGTACGGACGATGAAGACGAATGAGGAGATGCGGGAGTTCATCCTGAACACAGACAGGGAGATGTGCAGGAAGTCATTCAAGTATTTCTTCGTCGACATCCTCGGATTCTTGTACAACCACCATCACGAGTCTTGGAAGGAGGGGCTTGAGGAATCGCAGTACTACTGCGTCAAGGCGTCCCGTGACCACGGCAAGTCCGTCTTCTTCATGGCATACGCACTGTGGCTCGCTGCATTCACGCCGAACAAGCACGTCATGATTTTCTCCCACTCCCTTGAGCAGACGCTTGAGCATATGAGATTCATACGCAACCTGATTCAGGAGAACGACGTTCTCAGAGACCTCAAACCGCAGGGCAAGCCTTGGGCGAAGTCCTACTTCGAGTTCTCCAACGGCAGTCGTATGATGGCAAAGTCGGTGGGTGGTGCTACTCGTGGTTTCCACCCTGACGTGGTTGTGTGCGACGACATCCTATGGGGAACTACCGCAACCGAACTGGCAAAGACAGCAGACTGGTTCTACGGTGTCCTGCTCCCAGTGCTGCACCACAGCAGCAAACTGATGATGGTCGGCACGCCGTTCTCCTACAACGACCTGTATGCGGAACTTGAGCAGAAGGACACGTTCAGAGTCGAGACCTATCCAGCAATCAACGCAGATGGGGTCGCCCTTTGGCCTGAGAGGTGGAACAAGGAGGCATTGGACGAGAGGAGAATGTCCATGCCAGCGATACAATTCACACGCGAGTACCTATGCGAGCCTATCCATGACGTAGCGAGCATGTTCCCAATGAACATACTGGAGGCTGCTAGGGACACCAACCTCGTCCTGCTTGACAGAGCCGAGACCAACTACAACGAGGAGGGAGAGGCGGATGGCGTGTTCGGACAGCACTTCATCGGCCATGACCCAGCCATAGCATCGGACAAGAACGCCGACTTCACGGCTATGACGGTGATGAGAATCAAACCCGACGAGGACAGGAAGGAGATAGTGCACGTCGTTCACGAGAGGGGAATGTCATCGATGGCGCAGAAGCGCATGATGGTCATGCTGAACAACAAGTTCGTTCCTGAACTCATAGAACTTGAGGGAAACAACTTCCAAAGAATGCTTGAGCAGGAGATGCGAGAGATGTCCGCCGACATGCCAATCCGCGTGTTCATGACGACTAGAACGAGAAAGGAATCCCTGTTTATGTCGCTTCTACTGGCTTTCGAGCAGGGCAATATAAAAACCCCGTACGGGGACGAACGCAGCAAGAAGTACACGCATCTGCTTGAGCAGGAACTCAACAGATTCGGTATGCAGAAGAATGGAAAACTGGAGAGTGTCGGTGTGCATGACGATTTGGCAATGAGTCTAGCGTTGGCGAACTGGGCCTCCAAGGAGTTCAAGGGAAGCGTCGTACTACTAGACGACTACATGCCCGGATTCGACTCTTGGGTCAGCGGCGGTAGCAAAGGGAACTGGATGATACCATGAATAACACTTACATAGATTCGCATAACGAGAATACGACGTTTTGGAGAGGTAGATAGCATGAGCGCCTTCCCTGCAAACGGAGAGGGTTGGTTCGAGACCAACCTAGGATACTCCGCTAGCAATCTAGTCAAGAGGCTAAAGAAGGTAAGAAGGCACAACAAGGAGGAGAAGGAGTTCATAGACAAGGCAATCTCCGACATAAGGTCTCTCAAGGCCATGGAGATGGAAGCCACTCTCAAGATGCATGACTGGTGCATCAAGTACTCGGACACCATCAGGGACATCGGCGTCAGCGACAAGGACATGACGGCCTTGAGGAAGTTTGGCGACAGCAGGAAGATAAGTCTGCAAAGGGCGTGCCACCAATGGGAGAAGGCTGAAGATACCCTGAAGATGCTCAGTGATTTCGAGGATGTTTGGGGAGACGAGCAGAAGAAGGCTTGGGTAGACGCAATGCAGTCGAAGAGAGACGCTAGGAAGATATGGAAAGCCACTCTCAAGCAGATGGACAGACTCACAGACAAGGAGCAGTACTCGATAAACAAGTGTTCGGAACTCCTTCAGAAGAGAGGCGAGATGGCTGGAAGAACCATTCACGAGGAACTCATGGAACAGGGAGTGCTGCATAAGAGCATGACCGCCAACAAACTATCCAAACTCCTGTCGATGTACGGCGAGGAAGTGGATATCGTCAGCGGCAACAGCCGTGGTACATTCATCAAGATGGACAAGACGGGACTCATCATCAAAGACCCTTGGGCATATGCAGCGGGATTCCTAGATGCAGACGGATACGTCACCATCACGAAGAGGGGAGAGCCGAGAGCGGGATTCATCGCAACCGGTAGTAGAGGCAGGATTCACTGCGAGCAATTGCAGAAGACCCTAGGATGCGGCGTGCTGCAACTCGACCAAAAGATATACAGCGACACGCAGAGGAGTCAGCACCGCTTGCAGTTCTACTCGAAGGCCGATATCTCGAAACTCCTGAAGGGGGTTCTACCATTCTTGGAGATGAAGAAGACACAAGCCAAGGCAGTATTGGCGTTCATATCAGAAGATGATTCCTTGCGCAAGAACGAGTTGCTGAAAGTAGTGAGATACTTTAATTGGAGCGATGATACCAAGAAGGCCACCGCCCTCCTAGATGAGTGGGGCGTACAGGCTGACGACGTGGCAAAGTGGGCAGAGGCGATATAATGGCAGAAGATGACAAAGGCCCAATAGGACGATTCCTGTCTGCCTTGAGCAACCCATTTCGCAGCAGAACCACACCTGAACCACAGATGCCGCTATACACAACCGGCATACAAGAACCAGTGCTAGCACAGGGAATCACCCTACCAGCACTCTACGCAGTATCTCAGGAGAACCTCATACTGAGGACGGTACTAGCAAAACTGAGCCAAGAGATATTCAGGAGGGGGTACTACTGGGAGAAGAAGTTCCAGCACAAGTGCACTTCCTGCGGCGAGGAGTACAACCACGAGGTGACTGAGTGCCAGTTATGCGGCTCACCCACTAGGACACCCGACGTCAACCAACTCATCTACCCCAAGCACCTCTTGGAGCAGACCAACTCCATGGAGCAGAACTTCATGCACGTCCTATTCGAGATTGAGAGGGACTTGAACGTAGTCGACGATGCGTTCCTCATAATGGTCAAGGAGTACTTCGTAGAGCCTGAGACATCGGAAATCAAGTTCTTCAGAGTCAAGGAGATAATCAGAGCAGACCCAATCTTCATGAGGATAATATCAGACAAGAGAGGAGTCCGTGGTGGTAGGTACAAGGTATGCCCACTACACCGAGACCAAGTGTCGTATCCCGGTCAGGACGACAAGTGCGAGGTCTGCGGAAACAACATGCAGGATGCTCACTACGCTAACATGGCCGGCAGCGGGAAAACCCAGTACTACCTAGAGGGAGAAGTGCTGCACATCAGCAAGTACAACCCATCCAAACTCTACGGCAGAAGCCCAGTCAACACGATGTGGAGACAGGCAATGACACTCACAGCCATGGACAACTACATGTACACGGCGTATCAGAAGAGAAGAAGTCCGAAGGGAATCATCTCGGTCACCACGGACAACCTAGAGTCGATGAAGTCGTTTTGGAAGTCCGTTGACGAGAAGATGGAGAGAGACCCGCACTACATACCCAAGGTGGGCATAGAGTCCTCCACCGGTCGCGGCGGAGTCAACTGGGTCAAGTTCATGGACACGTTGGAGGAGATGCAGTACATCGCAGTCCGAGACGAGATGAGAAACAGGATAGCGGCATTCTACGGCGTGAGCAGCATATTCATGGTAGACAGCGGCAAGAGCGGCGGCCTCAACAATGAGGGCATGCAGATTCTCGTCACCAACAGAGCGGTCGAGTTCGGTCAGAAGGTCTACACGGACGTCCTGTTCCCTCGCATGCTCAAGCAGATGGACGTGACTGATTGGAAGATAACTCTCTACCCGAACGAGGAGGAAGACGAAATCACACGTCTGCGAAGAGACGAGATGGAAGTCAACCTAGCGCAGAGAATGGCCATGCTGGGATACAAGCCCGAACTCATGGAGCAGGGAGACAGGGACATACGATTCACTTACAGGGAGATAGACCCATCGCAGGACGGTGCGCCACCGATGCCGCCCGGAATGTCACCACCACCCGGATTGCCGGGTGCAGCGACAGCAGGTGCGATGGGCGCTCAGATGGGCGCTGTACCTCCCGGACTGCTACCGGCATCACAACCCGGAGGAGAGGGTCAAGGCATACGAACACCGAGAGGGCCAGCCTCCCCGCAGAGCAGAACCTCATTCGGCTCAGGCGCTCCAGTCTCCTCCGTGCAACAGAGAGGCCCACAAAACTCGCTAGCACAGGACAATAGCCGCGCATTGATGAACGCAAGGAGGTTAAGAGGCGCATGATTAAAGAGCATAGGCTTACTCGCGATAGGCAAGTGACGACCATGGACTTAATCAAAATGCATCCGATGGCGAGGAAAATGAACGCCCATAACGAGGGTTTGAACAAGGCTATAGAAGACGGAAACGCAGATGAGGCAAGACTACATTTGACTGAGATTCTGAAGTACGCATCCACTCTTGAGGACGACCTAATCATAGCAATCAAGAAAGCGGACTTCTCTAACGTAGTGACTCCTGACAACGGCTGGCAGCAGCAAAGCCCAGTCATCAAGTACAACGAGACCGGAGCAAACTTCGACCCTAGCATGAGAGACAAGCAACTGCCCGGAACAATCATGTCAGCAAGAACTAACCCCTCAATGAAAAAGGCACGCAGCACTTTTGGAAGAAGAGTCTGAGGGAAAGAAATGGCGGATGAAGGCGACGCAGGAAAACTGATGAGCACTCTCATCTCCAAGATGGAGTCCATGGATACGGACATGCAACTGCTCAAAGCAGAAAACGCATCCCTCAGAAGACTCATCGAGAATCCCAACAACCTACTCAGGAAGGCGGGCTTCGTGCCATTCGGCACTCCTCTGTCTGAAGATGTCAGCGTGGATGCGTTCCGCAACGATATGGACACCACCATAATGAAGGGTGGAGACAAGGAGAGCCTAGACAAGTTCAGCAACGAGCAGATTCATGAGATGAGTTGGGAGGAGATACACGATATGGCCTCTCAGCACAAAGAAGTAAAGGAGATGTACTGAAATGGTTAGACCAAGATACGAAGAAGCATCAAGTGAAGCATACGAGATGCTAGCAAAAGCGCAAGAACTACTGAAGAAAGCCGACATGAGTATGAAGGACAAATACTGCATGAAGCGCTATGGCAAGAAATACTCAGAGTGCTCCGCAGAGCAGAAAACACAATGCGACAAGAACGTCGATAAGGTCGAGAAGGGAGAGCACCACAAAGAGACAATGTTCGACACACGACCCGGCAACGTGCAATTCATGTCCGAGTCAGGCGGTCAGACGTTCAATGCTCAGTACCAAACCAACCAATCCCTACTAGACGTGGATGACGTCGCTAACAAAGGAGCATCCTCATCATCAGTAGACATGGACATGGAATCCTCAAGGAGAAACCCACACGACAGCGTAGACAGGCTCGTGGAGGGGTAGACTTGGGTATAGTCAGAGTCCTGAAAGGCGTAGCAGACATGTCACCCTGCATGACTTGCGGTGCGACTGTGCATGAAATGTGCAGTATGCACCGAGGTATGCCAGTAGCGAACTGCCCCAGTTATGTGTCGGCGATGAGGGGATGAGCGGTGATGGTATGCAAGAGGATTCAATCGATGTCTATCTGAGACACCGAGATGAACTCCTCAAAGCCATATACAGCGGCTCTGACCCATCTCAAGAAGTAGGGGACTTCCTGCTATCAACAATCAATCTCAAGAACCACGGCATAGAGTACGCCCTGAAGGACGAGGATATCGTCTGTCTCTCTTACAGCAATTTCATACTGAAGCAAGAAGGTGGGGGTGAGGGCGGAAGCCAAGGCAACCCGATGGCTGACTACCGTCCTGCCATGCTGATGCCCATACCAGCGATGCACGCATACGAGGGCAGAGTCAAGAGACATTGGACGAAAGCAGACAACAAGAAGCACGGGTACAAGTTTCACTCGGAGCAGAAACCCGGACAATCAGCCGCAGACCACCTCAAGGAGATGGAGATACCTAGGGAGATGAGACACGGACTGTGGCCTGAGATACTACCGTTCACCTACAAGTTGGATAGGGACAACCCTGAGACTCTCATCACAGAACCCACGGAATCAGATACCGAGCAGATTCAGCAGGGTCATTACCTCAACATAGACCCATTCAGCGAGAAATCACACCCAATCAGGAGGAGAAGAACAGATACAGGAATGCCTGAGTGGGAGAGTGTACTCAGGAACTTCTACTTCGACAAGGAGGGAGGAACGTCCCTAGCAGAGCAGTCAATGGGCATCGAAGACTCACACAAGGAGTACCACGACGAGGAGGAGAAGGAACACAAGCACGGCTTCTACAAGGGGATGCACCACGGTAGAGCCGGGCACAGGCAATCATTCGCGGGAGGGGAGGAGACCACTCACCAACACACACTCAGGATGAGGGACATGGAGAGATGGAGAAGCGGCTCTCACATCAGGGACGATGAGCAGAGGGAGGCATTCGTCAGGGACTTGGACAAACTGGAGCGAGCCGGCACGGACATGGAGAAGGCTCATTTCGACTGGAGGATGAAACTGCTCGACAGCCACAACGTGACTGAGGAGGGCATAGTCGGCGAAGAACCGAGTCAAGAGGAAATCATGGGGAGGTTGATGGACACCACTCTACCACCATTAGCGAACGAGGAGGAGGCCAAGAGGGAATTGATGGGTGACCCTATCAGCAAGACACATGCGCATGGTATGGGATGGGAGACCTACAACTATGGCCTTGAGTTCCTATCTCCGAAGGAGAGGAGCATGGTTCTCGACCACATAGACAAGTACGGTACTGACAACCCCAAGCATCAGAGCGTGGAGTTGGAAGACGGTCACAAGATAAGCATGACTCGACTAAAGAAGAACTTCATGCACAGGAACGGGGCGGAAGACGACTACTTCTCCCGAAGACAAGGGTACACAGGGGCAAACGCCCATTCCAACATCGAAAGCGCGGAAGACACGGAGATAGGCGGAGACGAGGGAATGGTGTCAGCAGCCCTGAAAAGCACATACATCAAAGATGGAAGGGTGATGGATGGAGAGCCTTACGAGTATGACAGCAACGATAACAAGATTCAGATGTTCGACAACACCGCATTCGACGAACTCATGGAGAACCTAGAGGCGATGTACGAGGGAGACGACCTGCTGCATCATGGTGCGGAAGACGAAGACCCTGAGAAGAAGAGGGACAATCGAAACCTCTTCCCATTCCAGCAATCGGACAGGGACAGAATACTGGAGAGAATGAACAGGGGAATGGACTTGAAGCAAGCGCTCAAGGGAATGGTTCGCAGGGACAGCGATGCTCTTCTCAGCAAGGAGGGGCTGTTGGCGCTAGTGGGAAGCCAAGACAGTCTTCATCCGATATTCGGCGGTCAGAGCGGGCCTCTGCTACCTGATGAGATAATGGGCACAGTGATGGAGGAACTGGAGAGCAGAATCGGTGCTGCAAAGAGAGCAAAGGCAATCAGGCATGCGATGATGGCGCATAGGACTGGAATCAACGCACCTCACAAAGAAGACCTGCCCGAAGAGCAACATGGTCACTTCTACGAATCCGAGGGGAAACTAAGAGGACTTGCATGGCCATTCTCAGCCCCATTCATACACAGAAGCGGTGCTAATATGCAAAAGACCACGCATGCCGAACTGCTTCACGACCATCTAGCGGACGCATCCAAGTTCGAGTTCAGGCCAAGGGAGATACTAGGCGAGAACGGGGAGGTCGTAGGAATGAGGAGATTCGCAAACCTAGTCGGCGGAGAGTCCTCTTGGATAGGGGACAAGACCAACGACGGCTCTATCTCAGCGTCCATGGACACAATAGGACTCACCTCTCAACTGCTACCTCACTTCCTACCTGCCGGAGTGAAATCGCATCACACCGCACACGGCATAGCAGCGAAGACCGACACATTCTCAGCGAGAAGGGGAACTAGAGGCAGGAACATCAAGAACTCAGGAGATGGACATGTATCGAGCAGACATCCCGACCTATTCAGACTCACGAAGGACGGAATGCCAAAAGACATGCAGATAGACAGGGAAATACATCCTAGAATGCAAAAACTCGTATTGGAGAAGGACACCTTCGCTCATCACAACCCATACGTCGAGACCAACGTGGTAAGAACGAAGGGAGGAGAAAGCGGACGAAGAGAGGCTGGAGGCGACGTGTCCATTAGCAGAAACGCCGCTCAGACCCATCTGCTGTCCCTACTGCACGGCAGGGTCAATCGAGGTTTGAAGGATGCCATATCCTATCCAGTCCCATTCAGGCAGTTCATCAGAAACGCAGACAAGATGATGCCTGAAGGAGTAGACCTAGCAGACGTCATGGGCAACCTACCGCTATTCTCGAAACCCGTGGATACGATGGAAGCCGGCTTCGAGGACGAACTCCTAGCAGCAGAGGAGGCGTTGAACGACCCAAACACACCTAGGGAGCAACTGCAAGAGATAAGCGAGAAAATCAGAGGAATGCTAGGCGAGAGGAGTGCAGCCGAGAGGCAGACCCTCACAGACTCAGGGGGATTCGGTGCTGACAAGAACATGGAGAGCATGCTAATGGGAGACCACATGGCCGTTATTCGCGAGGCAAAGAGACTCAGAGCAATGGTAGAGAGGGAGTTCCCCGATGCATTCCATCCTGACAACCCGAAAGCACTCGTCAACGCACACGCTCTGATATCAGGAGCACAACGTTCCCTGCACCACACGGGCGGGGAGAACGCCAGCACCCATGGCTACGAGGCTAGACAGGAGGAACTGGAAACCACTAGCGATAAGTTCGCCACCCTGTCCACTCTCCTGCAACAAGACGCAGTGAAGGAAAACCACACAATCAGCCCAATCAGGAACGCCAGCAACAAGGAGGCTGACATGACCCTAGACAAACTAGGGCTACCCAAGGACGAGGCACACAGGGAGTACGTCAAAAAATGGCTCTCCACCTTGAGCGCAGACGTCGTAGCGATGTCCGTAGGCAAACTCGCTGGACTGGGAATACCTTGGAACGCCGACAACCCGGATATGTTCAGCCCTGCATTGGGACTAGACAGCACGCACGACGCACTGGACATGGCGCTGATGAATGATAAGAGGAACTGGCCAACTGGAAGCAACGACCCCGGTAGAAAGAACGCATTGAAGACATTCGCACAGAGAATACCACTTCACGGTGCGATATCTTGGTTAGGCAATCACTTCAAGACTGCGGAGAGAAACAGACCAGTCAGCGAGAAGCAACTGAGCACATACGGCTTGGCCATACACGAACCCCCCAAGCAGGTGCGAGGAAAAACACATTCGAGAAGCGGTGACCCGCTACTACATCCAGTCTACGAGGGCACTAAGGGATGGAGAGAGGCACAGAGGCAGAATCGTGTGAAGGACATAGCGAGCCACATCGTCATGTTCGACACGGGAATAGCACCTGAGCAGATATCCTCCGAGATGCCATCCGTGATGGAGAACAGAGTCGGAATGAGGTCAGATGCATCCATAGGTTCGATAGAGAGTCAAACCGGAGTCGTGCCCATGGACGTCATCAATGATGGAGCGATGCACACAGGGGAAGAGGGACTTGCGGAGTTCGGCCTAGAGTTCGATGGGGGGATGCCGGTAGTGGGAACTAACCCACAACCCACCAACTACAACCCTATTCCAAGAATGTCAGTAGCAAGCGTGCTGGACGAGACCCACAATCCTGAGCATATTCAGATGATGTACGATGCTCATGAGCCTCTACCGAACAGCAGTGCTCCACTAAACACTCCGGGTCTTGAGGGTACGCTCCCATCACAATACGACTGGCAGTTGGTCGGCAAGGCTGACGTTCCGAAGGAAGTACCGCTGATAGAGCCGATGCACAGGATATTCGAACTGGAGGACATGTCCCAACTAAGGGGGTTCACCGGAGAATGGGTTGTATCAGTTCACAGAGACGGAGTGAGATGCAAGGTCACCAAGAAGGGCAACAAGGTGAAGTTGCAGAACGAAAAGGGAGAGGAGCAATCGACTAGTGACGAAATGAGGGCTTCCTTGCGCTCAACGTGCAAGAACAACTACATCGTCGATGCAACGCTCGTAGACGGAGACCTGTTCATCAATGACATCCTGATGTACGACAACGACCAAGTTATGGAACTCACCACTCGCGAGAGAGTCAAACTGCTAAGGGGTCAGTTCGACAGTTATGAGCCAGTGCATATTCCAAGTCCATCCGACATACGTGTCACTGACGAGGTGGGATTGAAGAATGCAGTCGAATCCCTAGGCAAGGAAAGCGATATGCTGCTCATAAGAGATGCAAAGTCCACATACATGAAGGGAGAGGAGAAGCATCCCAAGTGGGTAATGCTGGCAAAAGAGGAGATACTATACCACATTCCGTTCACAATGGAGATTGACGATGCTCACTTTATTCTCAGACTACCTGAAGACCTAGTGAAGTACGAGATGAGCGAGGAAGGCCCAATCAACCCGGTAGCCGCAGTAGGCTCGGTATCGGACTCCGACTACTCAGTGAGACTGGCGAAGAGCCTACAACCATACTGGGAGAGAGGATTCGCATATCTGAAGGGCGAGAAGCACAAGACGCCTGATGGTGCAGACTGGGACGAAGAAGAAGCCGACGAGGGTATGACGGACGAGCGTGCTCGCAGAATAGAGCATCAGAGCGCTGGAATACTGAAACCCAAGAAGGACAGCAACATCGTACTGAAGCCGAAGGACACCTTGAAGGCGCTGCTACTGATAGAGAAGACCCTTGACAAACTCGACAAGGGATTCGCAGGGCACTATCCCATGAGCGGTGGAAGGGGACTGGGTATAGATGTCGGCGACGGGACTGAGAGTCCTAGAGGGCCTACGACACTCATATCGGAGCAGAGCCTACCTGACTGGGACATGAAGAAGCGTCCGGGTACAGACCCTGAGAAACCTGAAGACTATCCCGGAAGAAGGAAAAAGGCGGCACGAAATGCCAAGCAGTACAACGAAAATGCCTCGTAGAAACCTTGATTGGTAGTCCCGGAGCATTGAAGTAGTAAAGCAATACGTCCCTACCGATAGTGTGCTCGGAAGTAGACAACTGTTCAGACATGATGACGACCCACTGGTCGTGCTCAAGGGAGGAAACGACCTCATCGTGGCTGGCTACGCCAGCGTGGAAGTTGTAGACAAGCAAGGTGACGTAATAACGAAGGAGGCATTGAAAGACGCATTCAGCAAGTTCATGCAGAATCCGTCGTACAGAAACGTTCAACTTGCGCACTCAAATATACAAGTAGGAGATGTAGTACCGAATTACACTGATAGCGAAGGGAGGTTGTGGAAAAGCGAAGTCGATGATGTCGGGATGTTTGTAGTAGTACAACTCAGAAACGACATCGAGAAAGCAAAAGAGGTTTCAGCAGAAATCAGAAAAGGCGTTCTCAGAGGATTCAGTATCGGTGGTCAAGCGT
>MDSV01204070.1_pt1 | contig 12843 bp, 10 predicted proteins | sample 810851 | NCBI WGS metagenome assembly MDSV01 (sample SAMN05326640, study PRJNA326480) | marine metagenome | isolation source: seawater | place: Atlantic Ocean: North East | collected 2012 | reverse complement strand
TCATCAGACTCTTTTAGTTTACCAACCTTAATTAAATCATCTAATGTATCTACTTCAAAATCAATTTCATGAACAGGTCTTAAATCTATTTCTGGTTTTATTATTGCTTCTTCTTCTTCTTCTTCTTCTTCTTTTTCTAAATTAAAATGAAATTTATTAAATTTTTTTTTATTTTTAACATATTTTATAGAGTCATTATTATCTTCATAATTAATTAATAATGGTTTATTAATCTCATAATTAATAAAATTGTCATCTTCAATAATATCTTTATCAGAAGTATCATCGGTGTCTTTATCAGAAGTATCATCTTCTTTATCAGAAGTATCATTGGTGTCTTTATCTGAAGTGTGTTTGTCTTTATCAGAAGTATTATCGGTGTCTTTATCTGAAGTATCTTCTTTATCTGAAGTATCTTCTTTATCAGAAGTGTGTTTGTCTTTATCGGAATTAATAACAATATTCTTATTAGAGCAATTTTTTTGTATTTTATTTTGAATCAGCATTTCTTCTATTAATTCATAAAACGGGTCATTATTCTTCAATCCATTATTATTATTTATTTTTTTAATTTTCTTTTTACAATTTTTTTTTATATTTGAAGATTTTTTATTATTGTTATTTTCATCATCGCTACTATCACTCGAAGAAATATGATTCCGCTTCATTTTATTATTTTTAAATTCTACTTTATTATTATGGCTATCTTCTTTATTATCGATATTTTTTTTATCTGTCATATTTAAATAGTACTTGGATATTTGTAAAAATTCTGAAAATTAAATTGCGTTTTTGAAAAAAAAAGAAAAAAGTTGCTTTCTAACAAGTATAATGAATAATTTAAATTTACGAAAATTTGATATGTCTTCAATTGCCGATGATAAAGTTATTGTTTTAATTGGGAAGCGTGACACTGGTAAAAGTTATTTATGTAAAGATCTCCTGTATTATCACCAAGATATACCTGTTGGAACAGTTATATCAGCAACAGAATCTGCAAATCAATTTTATGGTAATATGATTCCTCCTATTTTCATTCATGATGAATATAATGAGGAAATTATTCAAAGAGTATTATCAAGACAAAAAAAAGCTGTTGAAAGACACAATCAAGAAATGGAAACATATAAAAAAACAAAAGTAGATTCTCGTGCGTTTTTGATTTTAGATGATTGTTTATATGATTCAAGTTGGACAAAATCAAAACATGTTCGTTCAATTTTTATGAATGGAAGGCATTTTAAACTAATGTTTATTGTAACAATGCAATACGCATTAGGGATACCTCCAAATTTAAGAACTAATATTGATTATGTTTTTATTCTTCGAGAAAATATTATTGCAAATCGTAAAAGAATTTATGAAAGTTACGCTGGAATGTTTCCAACCTTTGATTTTTTTTGTCAAGTAATGGATCAATGTACGGAAGATTACGAATGTCTTGTTATTTTTAATAATGCTAAAAGTAATGCTCTTGAAGACCAAGTTTTTTGGTATAAAGCAGATTCTCATACTGATTTTAGAATTGGCGCAGATGCTTTTTGGAATTATCATGATAAAAATTTTAATAAGGCAAATAATGATGATGAATTTGATCCTAAACAACTTCAAACGAGTAAAAATAAACCTACAATTACAGTTCAAAAAATATAATAAAGATTTTTATTAACTAAGGAATATATTCAAACATATTTTCAGATTTTTCCAAGATATAATCCAGGTCTTTTAGTTTTTCTATTTGCTGATTAAATATCTCTATATCAATTTTAAATATAGTTATTACAGATTGAACCTTTTCAAAAAGGACACTCTTTTTTAATGTTAATCCTGAATTATTTTTCATAATATTAACAATCTTTGCTTGAACAATACTCGGACGATGAAGCATACACTCTGTTCGTGCTTTTTTTAAACAAGGAGAATAATCTTCTATTTCTGACATTTTAGAATTATTTGTAAATGTTAAACAGAATTGATTGTATTTTTTCAATGAAGGTGTTTGCAAACTAATACTTTTTTTTGACTCTGAAAATTGCAACACCCTTGGATGAATACTCCATCTATTATTTGGATGCTCAATTAAAAGATTATTATTTTTGAGATTATTACACCAAAATTGAACATGACAAATATCACTTTCTATTTCATCCTTTATTGTATCTTGTGAAATTTCTTTTTGATTTACTTTATATAAATCGTGTATCCACATTATAATGTTTGCAGCAATTACACAACATTTAATGTCCGGTCCTTCTTTTTCATTATTTAGTAATGAAAAGCTACAATGACTATAAAACAAGCTCCAAAATAATTGTCTATCTGGAAAATTAAATTGATATGCATGTGTATATGTATCAAGCAATGAAGATAAATTAGAATGCAATTTAAAAGAATGAATTGGTAAATGTTTCCAACTAGACTTATTTAGAACAATCCCCTTTTGTCCTTCCCAACATAATGGGGGGAATTGTAAATCAGTTATCATATTTTGATATTCTGTTAAAAATGGATGATTTCCAATTATATTTTCTAAATGTAATTGAATACTACATTCAAGAGTTATATTAAATCTTCGATGGATAAATCTTTTTTTTGCACTCATAACAAAGGTATGAAGAAAAACGTCTTTGTCTTCGACTTGATATAATATTGTAAAGAAACAATATAAAATTTGGTCTAAATCATTAAATTTTTCTGAATAATTAATAATACTCTGAATCCATACCAAAAGAAAATGTTGTAAATAATCTTTCTTTTCAACTTTTGTTTTAATAAGAAAATTGTTCATTTCATAAAATATATTTGTATCAAAAATGTTATTAAATAATTTACCAATTGATAATGTATAATCAATTGAATTTTCATTATTTTTCTTATAAAGATTATTTACAAGATAGAAATAATTTGAGATAACATTTGTTAATGTTATCCAAAAAGATAATTCATCCTTGATATTTTCATATTGTTTTTTCAAATTAGTATAAAATGCCTTTTGAATATGTGTATTAATTATTTTAATTGCAGATTGATGTGTAAAAGGTGCATATTTACATAATGGAGTTGTAATGGAATACATTGTAGAATATGCTCTTTCAATAAACGAAAAATTCATTTCACAACATGCAATATAAAGGTCTTCAAAGTAAAAGACCCCATTATTATTCTTTATCGTATTCAAAAAATACTTTGACGTTGTCATTTTTTGAGATATTTTTTCGAATTTTTCAAATGACGTGATACTTAAGTCTTCATTTGAATTAATAATTGAGGCTAATTTACAATATATATAGAATGTTGAAAAATATTCTTTATAAAATTGTTCCACGCCTAATTTCTCATTAAATTGAAAAGATGATATATATTGTGAAATATCTGAAAATTGTTTTTTAATATAACCCATGTAATTATATTTATGAAATAGTGTTGACCATTTTTTTAATAATACATTTGATGATATACATAATTCGCCATTAATATCAACAAACTCCTCATCTATTTGACTTTCTTCATCTTTTATGTTTTCAAATAATTTTTTAAAGATTTTATATAATTCTTTATGAAAATCATTACTTTTAATCAAAAATTCAATATCTTTTGTAATATACGATAAAAATTCATTTTGCATTAAAACAATTATTTGTTTATAATTATTTTCAAGAACAGTTGTTAAAGAAGAAAGAATTATATTTTTCAAATTATCATTTGAAGACTTGTGGTATACTTTAATATATTGACTATAGGGTGCAAAAGCATTTGTCATATTTTTGGTTAATATATTTTCACATTTTTCAAAAAATTGTATAATTGCATGCAATTTATAATGTCCCGATTTATAACTCTGAATATTAAATAAATATTCGGCAGTTTGAATTATTTGTTTTTTTATTTCTTTTTGCAAAACAAACTGAATTTCATTGTATGAATTATCATGATAGTTCATAATATGATATGTTGTATCATAACATTGTAATGCATCTTCTAATGATATTTTATTTTTGGAGGTCAATGTGTTATAAACCATTGTTTCAACCGATTTTATAAATTTATTTCGGATATCATCATTCATTGAACTTAATGTAGTTTATCGTAATATTTTTAAGCCATGTATATTTATTTTTCAATTAAAGTATTAAATTATAATAAGAAACAAAAAAAATAACATTGTAACTTATCTTTCTTCTGGTTTTTTATATTCTTCTTCTAATAATTCATAAAGATGTTTTTCTGTTTTTAATTTAACTTCAGTATTATTATTTTTTTGATTATTATCTTCTTCATCGCTACTATCATAAAATGTTAATTTTGGTATCTTAAATAATCCATATTCATTTAGTTTATATCCAAGAGATAGTGCCTTATTTCTTATTCTAATATTTTCAGCCTGAGAGCCTGTAAAATAAAGAATCGCCGGTACACTTTGTGAATATAATACAGCTCGAATATCAATTCGACATATTTGTGAAAAATAAGGTATTTTTACAAATCCCATATATTTTGTTTTAAGTTGTTTTGAGGCTGTTAAATCATCTTTAATTAGTTGTTTTTTTCTTAATTTATCTAATACCCCCATTAGCCCATTTTTGCATTTTGATGCATTATTCCATGTTTTATGAGTTGCTAAAACATCAATATCACCAGAAGTTTTTAATTTACGGCGATATGAACCACAAATAGTTAATGATATTTTAAGTTCATTTGCAATTGTTTGAAGTATTTTATCAAATTTTGAGATTTGTTCATGGGGAATTCTTTTTTGTGTATCTTCAAAATAACGTAATCCCATTTTTTGATGATGAGTTATTTTATATTCTTTTAATTTTGCATCATCATCCTTAATAGAAAGTAAAAAATCAAGATTAATACTTAAATTCAATAGTTGTTTTGCTTTTTTTGGTCCAATTCCGGTAATTTGCTGTAGTTTAGAATACTCAGATATTTCAGAGTTTGTTATTGAAGAATCATTTAATTCTTTAACACTTCCGGTTTCTATTATTTCTGTAATTCTTTCTAGAGTTCCTTTTCCAAAACCAGGAAGTCCTTTAACATCATCAGTTTTAGTTATTGATGTAATTTTTTTTAATAGTCCTACTATTTTTTGATAATGTCTAATCTTAAATTGAATATTTGTTGAAATTGGTTTATTATTTTCAGCATCATATTTTGTTTTTTCTAAAAGTTTTTTAAAATTGTCTCTAATTGTTTCAATATAATTTGTTGTTGACATATTATTATTTTATATAGATAATTAATCCTTATTAATATTTCATTTTACTTTAAGAATTATATAAAATGATTTGTTTTTATTGTTTTTCAATATTAATCACTTTTAAAAACATGAATTATACAAATAACAGCGTAAAAAGTGAAAAACAAATTATAGATTGGGGCGCCATTATATTTGGCGTAGTTGTAATATGTTTATGTTTTTGTGCTTGTAAATATATTCCAAAATGGAGTAATTCAAAAACTAGTCCGGAAATATAATATAATTATTAACAAAAACGGTATTTAATAGTATAATTCTTATAGAACCTAGTACTATTTTTGATAAAAAAAATGTAAAAAATGCGTTTTAAATTCTTTTATAGTATGTTTTTTAATGTAAAAATAACAGGGGGTATATTTTGGGTAGTAAATATAAAATTCGAGAATTACGTTTTCTCGAAATTATTTTCTTACACTAATACATAACAATCAAATATGGGTGGCGGATTAATGCAACTCGTAGCTTATGGCGCTCAAGACATCTACCTCACTGGTAATCCTCAAATCACTTTCTTCAAAGTTGTGTACCGTCGTCACACTAACTTCAGTATGGAGTCCATCGAACAAACTTTCAACGGCTCTGCTGACTTCGGCAAAAAAGTAACTTGCACCATCTCACGTAACGGTGACCTTATGTACCGTGTATACCTCCAAGTAACTGTACCTGAACAATCACCTGGTGCTGGTGAACAATTCCGTTGGCTCAACTGGCTTGGACATGTACTTGTCAAAACGGTTGATGTTGAAATTGGTGGTCAACGCATGGACAAACACTATTCTGATTGGCTTCACATCTGGAACGAACTTACCCAAACTAGTGGGCACCAAGCAGGTTACGCAAACATGGTTGGTAACGTCCCAAGACTCACACAAGTTGTAACTGGAGCTGCTTCAACTCCTGAATTAACTCTCTACATTCCTCTTGAGTTTTGGTTCTGCCGCAACCCAGGTCTTGCCCTTCCTCTTATTGCTCTCCAATACCACGAAGTCAAAATTAACATTGAATTCCGTGAAGCTTCTGATTGCTACTGGGCTACTGCTGGTGCTACAAACGTTGCTGGTTGCACTTGCCCATCTCTTCGTGCCGCCTCCCTCTACGTTGATTACATCTACCTTGACACTGATGAACGTCGTCGTTTCGCCCAAGTTTCTCACGAATACCTTATTGAACAACTTCAATTCACTGGTGATGAAACCGTTGTTTCCCAAAGCAACAAAATCAAACTCAATTTCAACCACCCTTGCAAAGAACTTATCTGGGTTGTCCAACCCCAATCTAACGTCGAAAACAACAACTGTGGTGGCAAACAATGGTTCAACTACACTGATGCCATTGACCAAACCTACTACACTGGCACTCCTTCCAGCCCACTCGGTGGTGGTATGGGTGGCCAAGCAGCTGCTGCAATGTGGAACAATGCTGCTCTTCCTCTTTTCGGCACTGCAAGTGGTGGTGATATTGCATGCGATGACACAAGTGGTTCTGCTGGTATCGGTGGAAACACCAGTGACCCAAGTGCTAATGCGGAGGCGTTGTCACCTGAAGCCGGTCCAGGTGCTTCGGGTAACGTCATGAACCCCAACATGCCCGGCCTTCCACTCTTTGACTCCGGTTGCAACCCTGTTGCCTTCGCTAAACTCCAACTTAACGGCCATGACCGTTTCTCGGAACGTGAAGGTCGCTACTTTAACCTTGTCCAACCATACCAACACCACACTAACGTTCCCCCATGTGGTATTAACGTCTACTCATTTGGCCTCAAACCTGAAGAGCACCAACCATCTGGCACTTGCAACATGTCTCGTATCGACAATGCCACCCTCCAACTTACTCTTACTTCTGCTGCTGTTACAAACAGTGGCGCTTCTGGTGGTAACCGTGCATGCAACGTCCGTGTCTACGCTACTAACTACAATGTCCTCCGTATCATGTCTGGTATGGGTGGGCTTGCGTACAGTAATTAATCAAATTAAATAATTTAATCTATTAAATTGATTTTTATATAAAGACATACATTATATAATTATCTATAAAAGATGGTATTCTATGAATACAACAAAGAGTTGAATTGTTTTCGACTTAAATTTAATGATATTTACATTGTAGATGCAGAACAATTAGTAATATTGCTCAATCTAAATAAAAGATTAAATGTAGATTGTAAAGATATATATCCGTATTATTTTAGTAACGGAAAACAAATTAATATTTTGCAAATTTTATACACTTTAAAATCAGACAATTTAGAATACATTTTTCATAATAACAATCACTTAGATTTAAGAACGTGCAACGTAACACTGTATCATAAATATCATAAGATTGTTCAATCAAAATATTCAATTTTAAAATATATTCCTGGTCACTATTCGGAAACAGGAACGGATGCATATATTATGAAAAATCCGATGTGGTTGACGAATGCCGGTAATTATATCATGTATTGTGAGAAATCTGTTTTATGTATTTTATGTGAAAAGGGATTGGAAATGATTCGGTTATATGAAAAAAAACATAATATTAAAATTACATTTCATTGTCATAAAGATTCTGGATATATTTCAGGTGGTGGTGGTGAATTATATATTCACCAGATATTAATGGATTTTCATGGTCATGGAAAAGGAACAAAAAATAATAGCATCGACCATATTAATAGAAATCCACATGATAATAGATTATGTAATCTTCGTATTGTTTCAAATAATGTTCAACAAAGCAACAAAGTTGGTGTAATTTTTGGTACAAAAAAAGCCCGAAGTAAATCAGCACAACCACTTCCAGATGGACTTACACAAGATATGATGCCCAAATATATTGTTTATTACAAAGAATGTTATAATAAAGAAAAAAAATTATATAGAGAATTTTTCAAAATAGAAAAACATCCCAAGTGTGAAAAGCCAGTTTGTGGCTCTAAATCATCAAAATTTACATGGCAAGAAAAATTAGAAAAAATTAAAGAACAATTGAATAATATTGATAATGACATTAAGGTAGAGAATCCAAATAAACTTCCTACATATTATCGAATTGGTAATTTTCGAAAAAGCCCACATTTAATATATGAAAAACGTATTGATGGAAAAAGATTATCATTAAGCATGAAATTAAAAGAAAATGTAGATGTTGATATTGAATTACAAAGATTTAATGAAAAATTATATAAAAAATATCCAGAACTTGAATGAAAAAAAATAAATAATTTATCAACTTTTTTACAATAGATATTTTTTTTGAATGCATATATTCAAAATACTGTAAAATATCAAATACTTATAATGGTTGTTTTTACATTGTCTTGTCTTTTTCCAAATAATGTTATAAATCAAAATTGCAAATAATGGTGATTGATTTTCAGTTTCAAATAAATGTAAGATTAACAAATTACTACTAATATATTCCAATATGTAAGTTGTACTAATTACGTTATCTTTAATAAATGCCGTTGATACTAAATACATACATAATAGAAAACGAAGATAGTTATCATAATTTGTAAGTAAATAAATTTGATAAATAATGGCAAACATTTTGAAATATTTGAATAATTCTTTCCAAGATGTAATATTCATATATTTTGAATTATTTAGATTGATAAACTGCAAAATTTCAAAAGATTGAATGAAATGAATAATATTTAAAAAGAATATGTTCGACAGAACAATGGGATTATACCAGTAATTATTATTACTAGTTATAAGGTTAACAATTGCAATTGTTACAATTGTTAATAATAAATTAATAAGACAACACAATCCTGGAATATTGTATCCTAACAATTTAATTTCACTAAATAATACATTCCAGATTATAAATTCATGAAAAGAATCTTGATATTTATTTTGTAAAACACACAAAATTGCAAGTGCATTAAATATATGATAAATACTTTTAGTAGAATTATATTCAATGTATTGTTTAGAATAATTATTATTTTTTCTATCAATATTTTCTTTATTTGAACTCAAATACTTAAATAACGAGTATCCAAATAAATAACCAGAAATGTTAGAAATGCCAACCATTCTTATGTTTTTTTTTAAATAATTGTCTTGTTCAATTTTATAACTTCAAGTATTAAAACATTTATTATCAATTTATAATATTATTTATAAGAATTGATTTGAATATAAAGAATAAAAACTGATATAAATATATTAGTTGAGACATATTAATTTCTTAATATGTTAAAATATGCACCAATGGTCGATTACAAAGACCCAAGTCCAATTCGAATATCAACGATATCAGCATTATCAAATTTAAAAGATGTTGTTGTAGACCTTGAGAAATTATTTTATAATTTACCTCTTGTTGAAGGTGAACCTCCTAAAAAAAAGGGGAAAAAAAAAGTACATTGTGATATTAAATATAATTTAAATCCAACTGAAATTGGAGTTCATTCACTTAAATATTATATCAAAGATGAAAATGGTGTAATGATGCATCATAGACATTCTACTAATATGCATGATAAAACAGAAGTCAAATGTCATTTTCAAAATCAGCTAACGTTAGTATGGAGATTTAAATCAAGTACGGGTGAAATGAGATGTGCAAATGGATTTATTTTTAACAATGGTAAAATTAAAACTGTTGGATTGAAATGTAACGAAGATATTTTATTAAGTTATGAAACGTTGGTTAATTATTTTATGGAAAAATGTATAACACCTTTTTCGACAAAATCTTCTTCAAAATCGTTACTTTCTGATATATTTACATTTAATGAGATGCCTGTAAAAAATTTAGAATTGTTTGATACCCATCCAACAATGTATAATACTGATTTTTCTACTCATTTTAAAATTATGAGGGATGAATTATTTCGAATAATAATTCAAGAATACAATTTAACCGATTCTGAATATGAGCCTGATATTTATCCTGCTGTCAAAATAAAATTTTCGTGGAACAAATTATATCTTAAAGATGATAATTGTCAACCTGGAAAATGTTATTGTTCATTAAAATGTAATGGAAAAGGAAGTGGCGAAGGTGATGGAAATTGTAAAATTGTAACTGTTTGTGTCTTTCAGAGTGGAAAAATAATAATTACTGGAGGAAATCAATCAGAACAAGTATATTATATGTACAGATATATGAATGATATTTTAAAATTATATTATGAAGATATTTATTACCGTGAGCCTTTTATTGAAGCTGAAAAAAAAATTACAAAAAAGAAAACAAAAAAAGTATCTCCAAAAAAAATGTTAAAAAGTGAAAATCTTGATACTAAAATTGAATTCAAAGACACCTCTTTTTATGACAAAAAACAAGAAGATACTAATTCAATGATTAATAGCCAAGAAATACTTCTCGTTCCAAAAATACAAATAACACATAAACAGGTTGATTCAATATTTTTTGGAAATTATGAATAAATTAAAAGTTTAACTTTGAGCACATTGTGTTGCATGTCCTTCCTCTTCTTCTCCTCCTTCGTGAGAATATTGTCGTTGTTTGTTAGAGTCTGAAAAAGAGTGGTCTGAATAGTCTGATATTTCAACACATTTATCTGTATATTTATTATGTTTTGTTAACCAACTACCTGCCTTTTGACGGACAGATTTCCGCATTGTTTGAAACCATGGTATTGATTGAAGCTTATTTGTATCCCAATTCCATTGAATATTAATAATCAAATTTCCATCAGGAAGAATTTGTCCCCTTTTTGTTTGACATGCGGGCATTCCTTTACCAAGAATCATCATTTCACTTGAACGATTTTGGCACATTTTAAAAATATAATTTTGATTATTAATATGAGGACATTGAACTCGACTACTTGTTAACCCAAAGATAACATGCATTGAAGGAGTCCAAATTAAATCCCTATTATTAGAGTGTAAATTCCAAACAGATTTTTCTTCTTTTTTACATTGTACTTTTACAAGTAAATCAGTTTTATGCATTTTACCATTCATAAAGTGATGTTTTCCTTTTTTTTTACATAAGATAGGTTCTTGGAGTAAACATCCTTCTGGAATATCTATTTCAAATTCCAAAACATCATTTAAAATCATAACATCATCTGATAAATAATTGTAACCTTTACCACCACAATGTTCGCATTTGCACGACATTTGTTGAAACATACCTGGACCAAGCATTCTTGTTTTTGTTTGCGTTCCTGTTCCATTACAATGACTACATTCTTTTACTTCAAAACATGTTTCTCCGGTTGATAAATTTTTAGCAACTTCTTCGGTAAATGAAACAGTTGCTTTACCTCCACAAACAATTGTTTTCAAATCGACTTCAACAGTTGTTTGGCTAATTGGTATTTGCTCTTGTCTCTGTCTTTGTCTAGAAAATCCTCCTCCCATTCCAGGAAACATTCCTCCTCCAAAAATATCCGGCATTCCTCCACCTCCTCCCCCTCCTCCGAAGAACTGGGCAAATATGTCAGAAGGGTCTATTCCACTTCCACCATCTTGATTAACGGCTTCTTCACCAAATTTATCGTACAAATCACGTTTTTTGGGGTCGCTTAAGACTTGATAACATTGTGAAATTTTTTTAAACATGTCTTCTGCTCCAGGGTCTTTGTTTTTGTCCGGATGATATTTTAAAGCAAGTTTACGATATTGTTTTTTTATCAAATTATCATCGGCATCTTTTGGAATTTGTAAAATTTCATAATAATCAGTTGATTTTTTAGACATTATTTATCGTTATTAGTTAATACATTTACTTGTTTATATTAATTTAATCTTTAAGAAGTATAAACTCTCATTATGAATAAATTATGATTTAACTATTAGTTTGCATTTTAAAATTGGTCTGTTGTACCTGCTGGACATACACCATTTGATTTTTCAAAACAAGTATTATCATTTGGATTATCATGTAAGCACGGTTTATCTGTATGGCAAATATTCCCTTCTTCATCGACTACACCTTCTTCATCATCAGGAGAATAAAACCCTTCTTGGTTATTTTTATTACTATAGCAAACAGAAAGAACCATTGCAAGACCAAATAAAATGCCAATTACCGGGTCTTTTAAAATTATTAAAAATACAATTACAAATAAAACGCCTTTAAATACAGAATTCCTAAAAAAAGAAGGAGTATTTGAAGGCTTTGCAAGTATCATATAAAGAATTATTACAGCACAACATATATATGTTAATGGTTCTACATTAGAAAATGTATTTTTAATTTCAGAAACTAAATTATTTCCACCTTTTCGCACTGTTGATGTTCTAGGCATATTTTATATTATAAATGTATATTTTTTTTTACGTTTTTAACATTTACATGTTTGGAAATGGTGCAAATGAATCATTATTCATGGGAGCCGGGTCACTGTAATTGGTAAAGGTTTCATAATTTCCAAACTCTTCTGGTGGTTTTGTTTCTGTGGGTTGTGTTCCACCTTGTTCTCCATCTTGCCTAACTTGACCACTTTGCATATCTTGCATATCACTTTGACCACCTTGCGCAACTTGACCACTTTGCATACCACCTTGACCACCTTGACCATCTTGACCACCTTGACCACCTTGACCACCTTGCGCAACTTGACCACTTTGCATACCACCTTGACCACCTTGACCACCTTG
>MDSV01108459.1_pt1 | contig 12843 bp, 13 predicted proteins | sample 810851 | NCBI WGS metagenome assembly MDSV01 (sample SAMN05326640, study PRJNA326480) | marine metagenome | isolation source: seawater | place: Atlantic Ocean: North East | collected 2012 | reverse complement strand
TCTTCCAAGCATAAATAAGCTATATAATTTATAAAATGCATAAAGTATTCCAATAACACCCACAGCAATTATTGCAGCACCGACTTCTCTTCCCTGAGCAGCTCTTTCCATTATTGATGGAGTTTGAATAAGATTTGCTAAAAGACTTCCGCCAGTTGGTCCAGTTGGATCTACGCCAAATCTAATTTCATCACCTGGGTCAGCCCTACCAATTCTTCTTGCAGTCTTTGTATATCTGCTTGCAGGCTGTCTTGGTAAAAATGCATATTGTCCCTTTGAAGTGGCATACTCTAAATATTTGCCGTCACATACGGCATTAAATAATCCTATTCTAGTGACATTACATTCTTCTGCTTCACCATTAACATCTATTACTTCTGTATCAAATGACACAACTTGACCACTTGCTACCATTTCTCTTTGAAGTTCGTACCATAATCCTTCAATTTCTCTAATGGTAGGTAATTCAGTTGTTTCTGACATTTTGCTTGTAAGATCATTTAAAAAGTCTACCCTTTCTTGACCATATTGAGCGCCAGTTAAAGAACCTGAAAATTGAACTGCAGCTTCACCTGCAGAGCTTTGTAAATGACCAAATAGCTCTACTAAAGATCCTAGTTCTTTTTTATAAGCATCTTCTTTAACTCTTAATATGCCCTCGTTTTTCTTATATTCTGCTTCTAATGTATCTGCAATCTTCTCTTGTCTTGCTAATTCTCTTTTTTCAGCAGCCAAAATAGATGCTTGTTTATTCTTGTTAGCAAGAAATTCATTTTCTCTATCAGTATTTGCAGCTTGTTCAACAGTTTTGCCTTCTTTAACCAAAAGAAGAAGAGCTTCAACAGTTGAAATCTCTTCAGAAGCCTCATCAGAATCCTGAGCAATAACATTATTGCTTAGAGCAAATGAGAAAATAGCTAATGAAAATAGTAATTTATAATTATTCATTACACTTCTCCTTTAACAACTGGCATTAAAAGCATATCTGTTGGAGCTAGTTTTTTTGCCATTCTTATTCCATCTCTTATTGGTTTTCTGTATGAAGATGATAGTTCATCCCATGAATTAGTATCATTATTCCATCTACCACTCGTTCTTTCGTCCTTTGTCTGATAAAACATACCAATTCTTCCTATTACTAATATATTCACAACAGTTCCGTCAGAAAGTGTGTCCTCATATGTATCAATTTTTCTGCCATATTCAGCTTCAATGTTATAAGCTTCAAGAACTTGTCTTACCTGTTCTGATGCTGTTACTTTAGGCTTGGCTAATGACGCTCGAACTAAATCAACTCTATTTTGTCTCTCTGCTTTTCTAAATGGTGTATCTAAAGAAATAAATGTTTCTAAACTTTCTAGCATTCTTTGAGCCAAAGGCGGTATCTGTCTTTGCATGACAACTACTTGTATGAGTTGTTCATCTAGCTTATCCATTAAATCAAGTTGAGCTTGAATCTGTATTCTTTTTTGTTCGTTATAAAGTTTTAGGCCTTCGACTTGTTTTGAAACAACTTTATATTCATTTACAATTTTGTCTGTTTGTCTTTCAGTTTTATCGATTCTGTCCTGTGAACTTGCTGACAGTTCTTGATTTTCTCTTCCGACTTCTAAAACTGCTTCCATATCAGATGTATGAATCTGCATAGATGAAAGCATTAAAGCCAATGAAGAAAATGTTATTAATCCATATTTCATTGCATAACTCCCTTAAAGTTTGTCTATATTAACAGGCATTACGCCTATATTAAAACTTATGTCCCTAACTTTACTAAATAGCCATTATAATACATCGATATTATTAATTATTAATTTAATTACTTTTTTTATTTAAGGCTAAAAAATAAGGCTGGGGTTTCTTTTCTATATTTTTTATATTCTTCAAGATGTCCCCATTTTTTATTAGCTCTGTCCTCCAACATCCTAACTCCGCTTATGTAAACAAGTAACAAATATGTAAAAATTGGTGATATAAGTGCAATATATTGCATTCCATTAAGAGATGAAAAAGATATTACTGCAATAGCAAACCATAAGACAATCTCACCTAAATAATTTGGGTGCCTTGATTTCGACCAAAGTCCAGAAGTAATAAATTTGTTCTTATTCTCTGAGTTTGATCTAAAAACTGTTTTTTGATGATCTGCAATTATCTCAATAGAGAATCCAATAATAAATAGACCAATACCAATGTATGTTATTAAATTCATCGTTACTCCAGATGGATTGGCCATTGCAGTCCAAGCACAAATGGAACAAAGAGATACCCACATGCCTGAAAGTGTCCATGTAAAGAAAAACTGGGAAGCTGAAGTTTTAATTGTTCTGAATCTTTTATCTTCACCATCTTTATGAATTCTCATGAATAAAAAACTACCTAGTCTTATTGTCCAAACAGAAATGAGAGAAGCTAATATTAAATTTCCACTGCTATAGCCATAAAGTTCATGAGAAAGTATATAAATGAACCAAGTTAGAAGTAGGTATTTAATACTTCCTGTTAAATCATAAAACTTTTCAGTTTGGAATAAATAAGCAGGTATATAAGCTAGCCAACTAATCAAAAATGCCAATAAAACTGCAATAAACACTATTCTACTTCCAACTGCATAAGCTATAACCATTGTTATAAGGAAGGCAACAATAGACGAAAGAAAATATAAGTACCATTTCATGATTTTTCCCATCCACATGTTCTGTTTTGATTTTGTTCATCTAACCAATTCTTTAAGGGAGCATAATAATTTAATATAGATTTTCCACTTAATTCTCTTGAGCCTGTTAATTTTTCGAATGCATCTTGCCATGGAACGCTTTGTCCTAAGGCCATTGTTGATATAACTCTTTCCCCAGCTTTTTTACTATCATATATAGAACATTCATGAAGGGGTCCATCAAAGTTAATTGCATTACATAATGCTTCATGAAACTGATATTGCATTATTGAAGCAAGAAAATATCTAGTATAAGGAGTATTGGCTGGAATATGATATTTTGCTCCAGGATCAAAGAAGTTCTCTGGTCGATCAATTGGTGGTGCTATTCCTTGATATTTTTCTCGAAGTTCCCACCAAGATTCATTTAAGTTTGATTCGTCTATTTTTCCAGAAAATAATGCAGCACGCCATTTATCAAGCATTATTGCCCATGGAACAATGACAACTCCATCAAGTGCTTTTTTCATTAGCAACCCAATAGGATCCTCATTGGCTTTATTGGCTTGATTTATATCAATAAACCCTATTTGTTCAAGGTAATTTGGAGTTACAGATAAAGAAAGTAGATCGCCAAAGGCTTCATGGAAACCATCATTGGCTCCAGCTTGAAATACAGTTGGCAAATGATTATAGGCCTGATAATAAAAAATATGTCCAAGCTCATGATGAATTGTTGAAAAATCCTCTTCATTTTTTTCAATGCACATTTTAATTCTCAAATCGTTATTTTTTGAGTCCAAATTCCATGCAGAAGCATGACAAACAACTGACCTATCCTGAGGTTTTACGAAAAGTGATCTGTCCCAAAAAGTATTAGGCAGAGGATCAAAACCTATAGAAAGAAAAAAATTCTCAGCAATTTGTACCATTTCTATCTCATCAATTTCTTTTTCATTTATTATTTTTGTTACGTCAATTGAATTATTTTCATTTGGTTTTTTATAAACAAGATCATAAATATTTGACCAAGACTGCCCCCACATATTACCTAATATATGGGCTGGTAGAGGACCAGTCTTGGAGACAATTCCATCACCATATTCTTTATTAAGTGAGTCTCTAACGTGGCAGTGAAGTGCTTCGTATAGAGGTTTCACTTCATCTAATACCCTATCAATCTCCGATAAAAATTCTTCTTTTGGCATATCATATTTACTAAACCATAAATCATCTAAACCACCATAACCAAGATCTATTGAGCCCTTATTTCCAATTTCGACCATCCTTAAATATAGCGGTTTCATTGGCTTACCTACTTCATGCCAACCAGACCAAGCCCTTAATAATTCATCTTCATTCCTAGATATGTCCATAATTGTTTCAAAGCCTTCGAGATCAAAACATTCATTGTTTTCAAAACAGTATTCACCATTTCCATACATTGCTCTAAGCGTTGATTGAATTTCTGATAACTCTTTAGCTAAACTTTCATCTAGGGGAGGCGGCATAACAAAAGAGCTTTTTAGTAATTCTAATTTTCTTCTATTATCTTTGGTTGTTTCAAAATTATTGAAGAGGGATGCTTCTCTTGCTCTTTCTAAAGAATTTATTGAGTATCTTTTACTATAATCAGCAATAACTTTTTGTGAATCATAAGTAATAAAATTGGAGCTTATCCAAGATGCTGAACTAATTATTGGGCCTTCTTCAATATTTTGTTTTTCAACTTTTTCTAAAAAAGTCTCTAAGTCTTCAATTGATTTACTTTGTTCGCCAGTTTTTGCACAAGAAGCTACAATTGCTATCATAGCAATAATAAATATTATTTTTTTCATGGTCACACCTCTATCTCACAGATTAAAATAACATAAATAATAATTAATATGAAAATTTCTACAAATCAATTTAAAAATGGAACTAAAATTATTGTAGATAACGCACCATGTTCAATTATAGAACATGAATTCCATAAACCTGGTAAAGGTCAAGCAGTGATGCGAGTAAAATATAAAAATCTTATTACTGGAAATACAAATGATAAAACATTCAAATCTGGCGAGTCGGTTGATGCCGCAGATGTTAATCATAAAGAAATGGATTTTTTGTATTCTGATGGTAATTCGTGGCATTTCATGGATCCTTTATCATACGAACAACTTGAAATTGATTCGTCTTTGATGTCAGAAGCAAAAAAATGGTTAATAGGTCAAGAGAAGTGTGAAATAGTTCTTTGGGATTCTATTCCTATTCTTGTCGAGACGCCTGTGTTTGTAGAGCTAAAAATCGTAAAATCTGAACCAGGAGTAAAAGGCGATACTGTTTCTGGTGCAACTAAACCAGCTGAATTGGAAACAGGGGTAATCATTCAAGTGCCTCTATTTGTAAATGAGGGTGAAATTGTAAAAGTTGATACTAGAAAAGAAGCTTACGTGGGAAGAGTATAAGAAAAATGTTCAAAATCGTTGAAGACAATATTAATTCTTTTCTAAACTTAATCGAAGGTATATCTGAATCAGATATTCAAGCAATAAAAGATAAATACACTATTTCTATTACGGATGATATGTCCAAGGGACACATCACATCGAACATATGCTTGATATTAGGTAGCATACATAAAGCTAATCCCAAGGAATTGTCAAAAGATTTATGTGCACAACTTAATAAATTAAAAAAGTTTGAAAAAGTTGAGTCTGCGGGCCCAGGGTTTATAAATATATTTCTTAAAAGAAAAGATTTTGCTTCAATTATCAATAAGGCTAATAAAAAAACATTCGGAGAGTCTGATGTTGGAAAGAAAGAAAAGATTCAAATCGAGTTTGTCTCTGCAAATCCAACTGGGCCACTTCATGTTGGACATGGAAGAGGAGCAGCTTTTGGCGATGCATTGGCCAGAATATTTTCTGCCACAGGTTACGAAGTCCAAAAAGAATACTATGTTAATGATGCTGGGAGACAGATTGATATTTTGTCAGCAAGTGTTCTTTTAAGATTATATGAAGAAGAGCTTGAGAGTTTTTTTCCAGAAGTTGCATATAAAGGGAAGTATATTAATGTTTTAGCAAAGGAATTTTTGAAAAATAATAAAAAACAAAATATAGAAATAAAAGAAATTGTAAAAAATCTACCCAGTGACAATGAGGATCAAATAGATGCAATCATTACAATCTTTAAAAAAAATCATTTGGACTTATGGGAAGAAGTTAAATTGTACTCATTGGACAAGGTTCTAGATGAGATAAAAAGCGATCTAAGTAAATTTAATGTAAATTTTGATAATTGGTTTTTTGAATCTGATTTAGGAAACATTATGGATTCTAATTCAGAAATTTCTAATGCAATAAAAAAATTGCAAAGCAATTCCCTAATTTATGAAGAAAATGGTGCTACTTGGTTAAATACATCAGCGAGTAATGATGATAAAAACAGAGTACTTATAAGAGATGATAATAGAGCAACATATTTTGCATCTGATGTTGCTTATCACAAAAATAAACTAGATAGAGGTTTTTCAAAAATTGTAAACATATGGGGAGCAGACCATCATGGATATATAAAAAGAATTGAATCATCAATTATTGGTTTAGGCTATAAAAAAGAACAGATGAGTGTCCAACTTGTTCAATTTGCAAATCTTTTTAAAGAAGGGAAAAAAATAAAAATGTCTACAAGATCTGGTGAGTTTTATACACTTTCAAACCTTATTGACGAGATAGGCAAAGATGCGTCAAGATTTTATTATCTTTCAAAACAAGCTGATCAACACCTTGATTTTGATCTTGATTTAGCCAAAACAGACAGTAAAGAGAATATTTTTTATTATATTCAATATGCTCATGCAAGAATTTCATCTCTTCAAATCAAGAGCAAGCTTAAAGATAAAGACTTAGATTTAATAAAACTTCAAGATGGCTCATATAATTTTTGTGACCAATTGATTCATGAAATTTATAAGTACCCTTCTGTAGTTTTAAGGGCTTCAAATAAGATGCAACCACATTTAATTATATTTTATTTAAAAGACGTAGCTCATAAATTTCATAGTTATTACAACGACAACAAAATACTCTCAGAAAATGAAGATAATCTTAAATCTATAATGTTTTGTTTAAGTGCAGTTAAAAAAGTACTTTCAAGTGGTCTTAATTTATTAGGCATAGAGCCAATGAATAAAATGTAGTTTAAATGAAAGATTTTGCAAACAGAAAGACATATAAAAAATCAAATACTTTAAGCAATACTAGAGCTAGCTTTAAGTCAAAAAAAATACTGCTCAAATAAGCTTTTCAGTAATTGGAAGTCTTTTATTATGTTCTTTTTTTTTAATATTTTTTTCAAACTTTTACTTTGATACTGATATTAAATTAATTGAACCAAGAGAAGAAACAAATTCTGTTAGAGTTGATTTTCCGTCATCTCTTTTAGAAGATAATGTTTTAGTTGAAACTTTTAGTAGTCTTGAAGATTTTTCAAACTGTAGCTTTTTTGTACAAGTTGAAACCTTCGGAGAAAAAAAATATGCCTACGAGACAACTAATTCTCTTAATGAAATTAAAGATATTTTTATTGACGAGATTCAAAATACTAGTAATCCAGGAAAAATTTTTTATAGAGTTATGAATGGACCATTTGAAAATAGGTCCGCAGCTAATAATTCAAAAGAAATAATTGTTAAACTTGGCTTTTCTCCAATAGTTAGGACAATATGCAAGTAAATATAAAATCAAATATAGATTCTCTATATCTTAAAGTTACAAAAAATTCTAGTATGGATAAAACCTTAATCGTTGCCGTATCAAAAAAGAAACCAATTGAAGATATTCTTAAAGCCAATGAATTTGGCATTACCAACTTTGGTGAAAATTATGCTCAAGAATTACAATTAAAGGCAGAACAACTTGATAAAAATATTATTAAATGGCATTTTATTGGTCCTATTCAGTCAAACAAAGCAAAATTGGTAGCTACGCATGCCAATTGGATTCACTCGCTTTGTAGAGAAAAAGTAATAAAAAAAATCAATAATGAGTGCATTAAAATAGGAAAACAGATTAATGGTTTAATTCAAATAAACATTTCAAACGAAGAATCAAAGGATGGAATAGATCCGAAAGAATTAATGGATTATGCAAATTTGATTAATTCACTGGAAAAAATCAATTTAAAAGGGATAATGGTGCTCCCAAAAATTATGGAAGACGAAGCTGAGACAAATAAAATAATGAATGAATGTAAGCTAATACATAATAAGTTATTGAGCAAATATCCTGAAGCAACTTTTCTATCTATGGGAACAACGTCAGATTTTGAGATAGCATTAAAGAATGGATCAAATTTGATAAGAATTGGAGAGCTTATTTTTGGTAAGAGAGTCAAATGAAAAAAATATTATTTTACGGATGTGGAAATATTTCACAATCACTAATAAAAGGTTTATTAAATAATGGATTTAATAATGAAGATATTTTTTTTAAAGATAGAAGTATTCAAAATCACAAGATATCTAAGAAGATGGGTATTTCAAAATTTAGGGAATCTCAAAAGAAAGATGTTGGAATTATATTTTTGGCTGTTAAGCCCAAAGATGCCTTAAATGCATTCAAAGAAATTACTACTGAATTTAAAAATCCTAAAATTGTTTCATTAGTGGCGGGAATCAAGTCGAAATCTTATATGAGAATCTCTAATAAAAATGAGTTAATTAGAGCAATGCCCAATACATCATCTGCCTCAAATAATGGAATAACAGGAATTTTTAATTATAGTTCAAAAAATACGACACTTTCTCGAGTAAAAACAATTTTCAAAAAAGTTGGGTCGGTTATAGTTTTTGAAAAAGAAAATGAGATGCATGAATTTACAGGATTAATTGGAAGTGGTCCTGCTTATTTTTATTATTTGTTAAAAGTTTATGAAAAAAGGATACTTAAGATTTGCAAAGGCGACAAAAAGATAGCTGAAAAAATTTTAAAAACCTTCATTAAAGGAGTAAGTATGTCTGTTAGCAATCATGCAAATATGGATGATTTAATAAATAAAGTTGCATCAAAAAAAGGTACTACGGAAGCTGGTATAAAATCATTAATTAATGATAGAGCTCTTTCAATTTTTAATGATGCAATAAATGCTGCTTCAAAAAGATCTAAAGAGATAAGCGATGAATTCTAGTATTGTTTTAATATTTGATCTGCTAAGTTATTTCTTTGTAATACTTTTTGTGTTCAATCTATTTAAAGTCAATTACTTTAACCCTATAGTGAAAATTTTTGTAAACATTTATAAACCAATTGCTAAAATTAATATTTTTCCAAGTCAGCTAATTACAATTTTTTTAATTGCCCTTCTAATTAAATTTACTGGTTTTTATTTAAGCTATAGTTCTTCATATGATGAAATGACCCTTGCGCTAGTTTCATTAATAAAAACTATATCAATAATTTTTAGAGTCATGTTTTTTGCTATTATTGGGTCGGTTATTTTAAGTTGGGTGGCACCGAATAATAATCATCCTCTTTTAGCATTAATAAATGAGATATCCTCAGGAGTCCTTGATCCAGTTAGAAAATATATTCCTGCATTTGGCGGTCTTGATTTTTCTCCCTTATTTGCATTGATTCTATTCAATCAACTTGAAATTCTCTTGAACAGTATCCTTAGGTCAATAATATGAAAGTGGACACTAATTTAATTAAATTTAATAAGGGAATTACATTAGAGTCTGGAGATGAGCTTCAAACATTTGAGCTAATAATTGAAACTTATGGTGAACTTAACAAAGACAAGTCTAACGCAATACTTGTCTGTCATGCTTTTTCGGGAAATCATCATGCTGCTGGGATTAATGATGCTGAAGTTGAGGGGTGGTGGACTCAAATTATTGGTCCAGATAAGGCTATAGATACAAACAATTATTATGTGGTTTGCTGCAATAATCTTGGTGGGTGTTCTGGATCATCAGGGCCAACAAGTATCAATCCAGACACAAGTGAGGCTTTCGGAAAAGATTTTCCACAAGTATCTGTAAAAGATTGGGTGAAATCTCAAAAAATGCTTTCTGATCACCTAGGTATAGATAAATGGGAATTAGTTTTAGGTGGAAGTTTAGGTGGTATGCAGGCTCTCCAATGGGCAATTTCGTATCCTCAATCCTTAAAAAAAGCAGGTATATTTGCTGCAGCGGCAAAATCAAGCACGCAAAACATAGCTATGAATGAAGTAGCTCGGGAATCAATTAGAAAAGATCAAGATTTTCATAATGGTGACTATATCAAGCACAATACCAAGCCAAAAAATGGATTAAAAGCTGCAAGAATGCTTGGTCATATCACATATTTATCTGAAGAACATATGAATATTAGGTTTGGAAGAAAATTTCAAGATGTTGATTCAAGAGTAGCTGGAGAAGTCGATTACGAAGTTGAAAATTACTTACAATACAAAGGAGAAAAATTTTCTGATATTTTTGATGCAAATTCTTATATTTTAATGACAAAGGCAATGGATGATTACGATGCATCATCTAATGCAGATGGTAAATTAGAAAAAGCATTAGCAGCAATTGAAGCAAAATTATTAATTATTGGCTTTGACTCAGACTGGCTTTATCCTCCTTCGCGAGGAAAAGAAATACAAATGGCTGCAATGAAAAATAACATTGCTTCATCTTATATTTGTTTAGAAGGTGCTCAAGGTCACGATAGTTTTCTATTTGCCACAGAAAAATACACAAAAATTATTAAAACATTCTTGGAATCATAATGGCAAACTTGATGAATAAATTTATAAAAGATTGGATACCTAAAGATTCCAAAGTTATAGATTTTGGTTGTGGGGATGGATCATTGCTAAAAGATTTAGTTGATACAAAAAATATTTCTGGATATGGTGTTGAAATAGATCATAAAAAAATAGAAGAATGTATTTCGAAAGGCTTATCTGTTATAGAACAAGATATAGACAGCGGTATTCAAGACTATGAAATATTAGATTTTGACATTGCTATCATGGCTAGTTCGATTCAATGTCTTATAAATCCTCACATCGCTTTGAGAAAAATCCTTAATCTATCAAATAAATGTGTTGTCACACTTCCAAACTTAGGATACTGGAGGTGCAGACTGAATCTAGCATCTGGAAAGATGCCAGTAACTCCTAATTTGCCTTCAAGTTGGTATGAAACTGAAAATCTGCACTTATGTACTATTAAAGATTTTGAGAAACTTTGTTTGGATGAAGGATTTATAATTGAAAAAAGTATTTTTTTAAATTCACAACAAAAAAAAGGCTATCTGGCATCTTTGTTACCAAATTTTTATGCCTCAGAGGGGGTATATTTACTTGCAAGAAAATAAACAAATAGTTATTGCTTCGTCCAATGAAGGCAAATTAAAAGAATTTAAAAAAATATTTGATGGCTTTGAAATAATTTCTCAATCTGAGTTGGGCATCAAGGATGCCATAGAGGATGGTAAAACGTTTTTTGAAAATGCTCTTATAAAAGCAAGGAATGCCTCATATCACTCTGGTATATTTTCTATTGCAGATGATTCAGGGTTAGTCGTACCTGAATTAAATTTTGAACCAGGAATTTATTCTGCAAGATACTCTGGTCAAAATGCGTCTGATGGATCTAATAGAAAAAAAATTATTGATGAGTTGAAGAAATTAAATAAGGAAGAGGCTGAAGCATTTTATATATGTGCTCTTGTTGGTATAAGAAATTTTAAAGATCCAATTCCATATTTTTCAACAGGAAAAATATATGGAAAAGTCAAAATTACAGAAAGTGGTGAAGGTGGTTTTGGATACGACAAAATCTTTTATCCAAATGATATAGAAGTATCTATGGCATCACTTAATAGTGAAATTAAAAACAAAATAAGTCATAGAGCTATTGCTACAAAATCTTTTATGGAACAACTTAATTTACCTAAGATTTAAGATTTTTGGCTAGTTACTTCTTCTGAAAACCCAGGGTGGTGTAGGACTAGCTTCTGACCAAATATTAAAAGAATTTTTTTTTGCTAGATTTTGATCATTATATAAAGATTGGTCTTCAACATAATAATCATATACCCAAGCAAGTCCACTTCTTACCATTGATCTATTTATATCTTTGTTATCTTTATAAATTTTAGCAACAATTCTGCCATACCTATCTTCTGTAATATAAATCAATTCTATTTCTTCATTTAAAATAAGAGAGGCTAGAAAATTCTTTGATTCAGTTCCAAATCTTTGATTTATCTCAGGCGCGTCAATTTCTGACAGTCTAACTTTATAGTTTCTTTTTTCTTGCCTTACTTCGATAGTGTCTCCATCGATTACTTTCGTCACGAAATATGAATCAGCATGAAGATTAAGAAGAAAAAAAACCAAAAAAGTTATAAGCTTATTCATTTCTTTTTAACTTTAAATGAAAATATTTTTCTACCTTCGGTGATCGCTTTTTTTTGAAATTTAGTAGGCGTAGATACAGTATTTGAAACCAAATTTTTATTTACAAAAATTTTCGATTTTTTTAAAACTTCATTAATACTTTCAGCATAATTTTCCCAATCCGTTGAAATATATAAATTTCCATTAGCCTTAATTGTTGGATATATTAATTTTAAAAATTCATCATTAATCATTCTTCTTTTATGATGTTTAAGTTTTGGCCATGGATCAGGACATATGATTACTATTTCATCAAAAAGAGGTTGCTTAACTTCCTCTAAAAAACATCTTACATCACCATTTATAATTTTTATATTTGATAAATTGTCTTTTTTTATATTCCCGATTAAGTGCCCTATTCCAGCCAGATAAACTTCAGAACCTATATAAAGATTACTTAGGTTTTCTTTTGCTAATTTAATTATATTTTCTCCATTTCCAAATCCTATTTCTAGTATAGTCTTTGAATATAAAAGCAAATGAGCATCTATATCAAAAGGTTTTTTTATCTCATAATTTGATATTGAATTTAAATTTTCTATTTGTCCTGTGGTAATTTTTCCTCTTCTTTTTACAAAAGATGGTAAATATTTGTTTCGCATGAAACTTATATGGTATTTCTATTATTTGGTTAGTTGCAAGTCTTATGCAACTTCTACCATAAAAGATTTGAGTTTTTTAAGGGCGCCGCTTTCTATTTGTCTAACTCTTTCAGCAGATACCTTATATTCATTAGCAAGATCATGAAG
>MDSV01145392.1_pt1 | contig 12844 bp, 8 predicted proteins | sample 810851 | NCBI WGS metagenome assembly MDSV01 (sample SAMN05326640, study PRJNA326480) | marine metagenome | isolation source: seawater | place: Atlantic Ocean: North East | collected 2012 | reverse complement strand
CGCTATTATTTATAGTAAGATTTAATGTTGCTGTACTGTCACAACCTACTGCATTTGTTGTGGTCCAAGTATATGTTCCTGTACTTGTATACGTTGTCCCATTCCAGCTATAGTTGTCGCACGCTGTTGCTGAGGTAGTGCTTACTGTTGAATTGTTGATTAAAAGGTTTAATGTTACAACGCTGTCACACCCTAGACTGTTGTTTCCTTGCCAGGTATATGTTCCTGTGCTAGTATATGTTGTGCCATTCCAGCTATAGCTGTCGCACTGTGCGATTGCGGGTGTTTCGTTTGTGTGAGCTTCCAGAAACGCTAATTGTGTGGATGATTCTTCTCCCATTGTGTCTGTATAGATTGTTTGTGTATTTCCTAAAGCGTCTATTGATAAAACTTTTGTTTCCCATTCGCCACCAGTAACGCTATTAACATAATTCTCTACTTGACCTATTATATACAATTTATTATTTATCTGATTGTATGTTGAACCCCCTTCTTCAAAATGCATATTGCTGTCTAGGGGATATGTGTTTTCAAGTGTTTGAGAAGGTATATCATACACTGCTAGATTGTTTAGAATAATCCACTCTCCTGGAATAAATTCGCCTTCGTTTTTTGTTATTATATAAAGTTTATTTTGACTGTGTTCTATATGTGTAAATTCCGTAGTGGAATCACTATGTATAGAGCTCCAGTTTCCAAGGGTGTCTATTTTTATAATGGATGATTCGTCGTCGTCACGATATGTTAAGTACATTGTTCCGTCTATTTCACTAATCGTGGAGTTATTATCGTTATCGAAATGATCTACCGTTGCTAAAATACTTATTTGTGTTAGTGTTTGGGTGGTTAAATCATATTTTGAATAAGCCACCTGTTCTAATTGGGAGGAATCTATATGAATTGTAGATAATAAATATAAATTATTATTATGCGCTTCTATCTTTAAAAACTCTTCCTGTGATGTTTGGTGGTCTACAAGAAAATATTTTTGTGTGTTTCCGTCGTTGTTGGTTGACACTATATATGTAGTGTCTTCTTGCATAACTAATAAGTATATATTTTTATCTACAGGATTGTATGTTGATGCTTCTGCCTCAAGATATTCTATATCACTCCAATCTATAAAGCTGTTGTATAGTGTGTTGTTTTGAGCTAAATCTATGGTCTCTATATTAAAATTAGAGTTGTAATAAGAAAGAGGAGGCGTGTCGTCTACTGGATCACAGTGCATTTCATATGAGCCTTGACCGTTTATATATGTTCCTGGTAAAAGAGGTATGTTGCTGCCCAAGGAATAAAGAGTGTCGTTAAGTGTATATGAATATCCTGGAGCCTCTATTTCTTGTATCTCGTTATTGCAAAACAGGTATGATTCCTCTCCATGACCATGATAATCGGGATCTTGCATAAACCATATTGTATTTCCTCCTGTGTTGTTTGGGGTGCTAATGTAACATTCTGCACAATAATTATAATTATCTTGAGTAGAAATTAACAACAATTGATTAAAATCTGTTGTTGTATTTTTATTTAAGGTAAGATCTAAATATGCTATACTATCACAGCCTACAGAGTTTTGAAATGTTTCCATATAAATTCCTGATCCCGTATAGGTTGTTCCGTTCCATGAATACCACTCGCAAGCGAATTCTGATGTAATACTTTCTGTTGGTTGATTAATTGTAAGCGTTAGATGGACCAAGCTATCACAGCCGTATATGCTTGTTCCTTGCCAAGTATATGTTCCTGAGGCTGTATATAAGCTCCCATTCCAAAAATAATTACCACAGGAGTTTTCTGTAGCAAATGTTTCTGTATGATGATTAATAAATAATTCTAAAACTACTGTAGAATCGCAATTATTATTATCTGTATAATATATAATAAATGTCCCTGATCCTGTTAATACAGGAGCAGAACCTACTGCAATGTTTGAATTTAATGCTACAGAATAAACAGAATCTGGATTGCCTAAAACATAATACTCTCCATGAGATGGAAAATTAGGGTCATGACAAATCTCTTCAATTATTGTATCTGCTGAAAATTCGTATATACATGAAGTATCGTTTACTGTTGCACATGAATCATAATTTGAAGCACATATATCCATGCAACCACTTAAAGGATTAACTGTAAAAGTCTGTCCGAAGGGATAATTATCATTAAACTCCATTGATGGACTAACAGGATCCCAATATCCATAAGCCCCTAATGCGTAGGTGTTTGAAAAGGTACAAATAGTTGGTGGGTCTGGGATAGGGTCTGGTGATATCATAGTTGTTGGTATAAATAAGGTTGTATAAAAACCAACCATATTATTTCCTAAATCATTCCAATATGGTTGATCAGGAATAGGTAAATTATAACCACAAGATGGATAATACATTAAATTACAATCTGCTCCTAAAAATAAATTAGATAATGTAGTAGTAGAGTCTATAAAATTATCAATATGACCTGTAACATAAATAATTGTTGAATCCCCTATATTTGCATTGTCAGGAGATAATTGAATTTGTCCATAACCAATTATAGGTATTAAAAGTATAAGTATTATTTTTTTCATTTATTTTAAATTTTAATTTTATTAACTCTTCTCTCATGTCTTCCTCCTTCAAAATTAGTAGCTAAAAAAGTATCTACTATATTTTTTACTTCTTCCCAACTTAAATGTCTTGCTGGCATAGTAAGGATATTAGCGTTATTGTGCAGTCTTGACTGCTCTGCTATATGAGTATTCCAACAAAGTGCGGCTCTGATTCCTTGATGTTTATTAGCAGACATATTTATTCCATTTCCTGTTCCACAGAATTGAATTCCTAACTCGTTTTCACTTTTTTCAATACTTTCAGCCAATTGATGAGCAAAGTCTGGATAATCTACACTTTCTAAAGAATAACAACCAAAATCTTTAATTTCTATACCTTTACTAGATAGATACTCTTTTAATTTTTCTTTATATTCAAATCCAGCATGATCACAAGCAAGTCCTATTTTCATTTTTTTATTTTTAACAGTGTGTTTATTACTTTATATTTTTCTCTTAACTCTTTATACCTTTTATTAACTTTAATAAATAATATATTGTTTATAAAATGCTTATTTTTTTTATCTATTTAATTTTATTATAAGTATTAAATTTATAAGTCTTTCTATATTTTAAAAGTCAATAATTTTTGTTGTTATTTGTTTTAAACTTTTAAATATGTTTTTAATATTTATTTAATAATTATAATATAAAATTTATTAAAAATAACGCTCTTTATTTATTATTAACAGTTTATTCTTTTTGTTAATATAATTACATAAATTATTGATTGTGAAAATAAAAAAATAAACAATACTATTTTAAAGTGTTAATAACAATTAATATTTTACATTTTAAATAATTATTAATATTATTTATCAACTCTATTAACAATATATAATTATAAAGTAATTTTTATTTAATATAAATACATAAAATAATATTATAATATTTCATTAAACATTTTCAAATTACATAATTTAAATTAATTTAATATTTTTACAACAAATCAAAAATTTTATAATATGAAAAAACTTATACCAATTATTTTACTTTTAGTAATATCAATTACTACAGATGCTCAAATATCTTTTTGTGAAGATTTTGAAAGTTATAGTGCAGGTGATAGAATAGCACAAACTTCTCCTCAGTGGAATTCTTGGGATGAGTTATTTACTGCTCCAGCGCCATTACCTCCTTTTATAGATGATGTTGCGGTAAGTTCCCAGCAAAACTCGACACCAGGAGGATCAAACTCTTTATATTTTCAAAATAATTCTGTTGCGGGACCAGAAGATGTACTTTTAATATTTGATACAACATCAAATATAACACAACAAACATTACAAATTTTATCAACCCCATATGCAATAGGTAATTTTACTTATTCTAAAAAAATGTGGGTGAGAAGTAATAGTAATGGAGCATATTTTAATTTTCAAGCAGACAATACACCAGGAATTACTTGGGCTTTAGAAGTAGACTTCAATCCAAACTTAGCAAGCCCTATGGATCCAGGAACTGTAGAAATGAGTAATACTACAGGAGGAACAATGTTTACAACTAGTTTTCCAACAAACACATGGTTTGAAATAAAGTTTGAAATAGACTTAACAGCAAATGTATGGGAAGTATTTATAGATAATCAATCTCAAGGATCTTTTTCTAATACAATTAATCAAATTGCATCAATGGATCTATATACTAGAGCTACAGGAACAGTAGCTGATGAATTTTATGTAGACGATATATGTTGGCAATATACTCCTTATATGCCATTAACATATAATATGACAGCAACAGATATAAATACTCCAGCAATCTTAGGATTGGTAAATGCCCCTTTTGATATAGAAGGTACTGTATTTAACTTAGGTATGAACAATATAACATCAATGGATGTTAATTATTCTATTAATGGAGGACCAACAGTTACAGCTCCATTAACAGGATTAAATATCTCATCATTAAATTCTTATACTTTTACCCATCCAACACAATGGAACCCAGCTAGTTCGGGAACATATGATATAAAAATATGGGCAAGTAATTTTAATAATGGAAATGCAGATATGGATACTACTAATGATATGTATACAAAAACAGTAGAAGTGTGGAATGATATAGTTCAAAGAGTACCTTTATTTGAAACATTTACTAGTTCAACATGTGGTCCTTGTGCAGGTGCTAATGTAACTGCAGAAGCGGTTTTTGGAGCCAATGTAGGAGCCTTAACATCTATAAAATATCAAGTTGATTTCCCTGGATTTGGAGATCCTTATTACACAGATGAAGTTGGTCAAAGACAAAGTTATTATGCTATAAACTCTGTTCCTAGAATGGAAATAGATGGAGGTTGGGATCAAAACGGAGGATTAATAACACAACAAGTAGTAGATGATTTTACAATTATTCCATCAAGACTAAATTTATCAGCATCTTATCAAATTACAGGACAAACATTAGATATAGATGTAACAATAGATCCAGTAGAAAACCTTAATTCGAACGATTTAGTAGTTCATATGGCAATATATGAAAAAACAACATATAATAATGTTGGAACAAATGGAGAAACACAATTTGAACATGTTGTAAAAAAAATGGTACCAACTACAAACGGAACACCTATAGGGTCATTAGCGGTAGGGCAACAACAAACGCTGCAAGAATCATATACATTTCAAGGATCTTATAGACTACCAGCCTTATCACCAACATCTACACCAATAAATCATTCTACGGAACATTCTGTTGAAGATTTTGCAAACTTAAAAGTTGCTGTTTGGGTTCAAGATGTTGCTACAAAAGAGATACACCAATCTACAGATGCTGTTGTTGGTTCAATCACTCCTCCTTCATGGAATTGTAATAACAACGCTTGTGAAGACCCAGGAGATGGAAGTGGAACATATAATACACTAACCGCTTGTGAAGACTATTGTTTGCAATCATCTATTAACAATATAACACAAAAGATTAGTGTTTATCCAAATCCAGCAAAAGAATATATTTTTATAGAAGGAGAATATAATTTCATAGAAATATATGATGTTTTAGGAGAAAGGGTATTAAAAACAGCTAAAAAAGGAAAAATAGAAACAAATAATATACCAAACGGAGTTTATTTTGTTAAAGTATTTTCAAAAACAACAAAAACAGTAAAAATAATAATCAATAAAGAAAACTAATCAATTGTAAAGTTGATTTGATGTTTTTCTAAAGAAACAGAAGCAACTTTAATTTTAACAACACTCCCTAATAAAAAAATACGTTTAGTATTAATACCTATTAGGGAGTGTTGTTTTTCATTATATGTATAATGATCGTCTTTAAGAGAAGCAACACGCACTAAACCCTCACAGCCATTTTCAATTAATTCAACATAAAAACCCCACTCAGTAACCCCAGAGATAATTCCAGTAAAAACATCACCGAGTTTTTTTGATAAAAATTTTGCTTGCATAAATTTAGACGAAGCTCTTTCTGCAGAAACAGCATTTTTTTCCATTTTAGAACTATGTGAACAAATTTCTTCTAGTTTAAATTTTTCAGAAAAAGAATTTTTTTTAAGATACAATTTTAATAAACGATGAGTAATAAGATCAGGGTATCGTCTTATAGGCGAGGTAAAATGAGAATAAAAATTAAAACCAAGCCCAAAATGACCTATGTTATTAGTTGAATAAATAGCTTTAGCCATTGAGCGTAAAACAAGCGTTTCAACTAATTTTTGTTCTTTTTTTCCATTTACATCGGACAAAAGATTGTTTAAACCCAAAGAAAGGGAGCCAGTATTTTTTAAAGTAAGAGGTTTTATAATTTTAGCAAGAGCAGTTATTTTTTCCCTGTCAGGAGAATCATGAACACGATAAATAAATTCAAGATCTTTTAAACTAATAAACTCAGCAACAGTTTTATTTGCAAGCAGCATAAACTCTTCAATCAAATGGTTTGAATCAAGAATAGGTTTTTTAAAGGTTTTTATAGGCTCTTTTCGGTTGTTTAAAACAAATTTTATTTCAGAACTTTCAAAATTAATAGAACCAGCATTAAATCTCTTCTTACGAAGATTTTTATAAATACTATTTAAAACAATCAGCTCTTTAAAAAAAGGACCAGATTTTTTATCTATACTATCTTGAGCTTCTTTATATGTAAAGCGATGGTCGGAGTGTATAATAGTTTCACAAATTTTGAAATCAAGAACCGTGCCGGACGAATTAATTTTAAAAATTATAGAAAAAGCAAATCGATCAATGTTAGGCTTTAAAGAACAAACATTATTAGAGATGTTTTCAGGCAACATCGGCACAACGCGATCACACAGATACACAGAAGTACCTCTTTTGTAAGCCTCTTCATCTAAAACACTATTAGGCGTAACAAAATGAGAGACATCAGCAATATGAACACCAACCTCCCAGCTATTAGACCCTAACTTTTTAACAGATAATGCATCATCGAAATCTTTAGCGTCTTCAGGGTCAATTGTAAAAGTAACAACTTCCCTGTAGTCAAGACGAGATACAGAGTCTTTTTTAGATATAAAATCAGATATTTTGTTAGCTTTCGATAAGATCTCATCAGAGAAAACAGAAGAAAAGCCATAATTATATATAATTGACCGCATTTCAGAATTTACACTATCTTTTTCTCCTAAAACTTTTTTAATTTTTCCAACAGGGCTTTTTTGTTCGCTCGACCAGCTTTCAACACTAACTAAAAGCTTTTTATTTACAAAAGCAGGGGATACATTTTTAGGGGGAATAAAAACATCAAAATAAAGAGATTTGTCGTCCGGAATCAAAAAACAAAGAGAGGTGGGGTCCAAAACGCCAGTAAAACTTGTTTTTTGTCTTTCAAAAACACGCATCACCTCCCCTTTAAAACCGCTTTTTTTCTTAGCAAAAACTATATATTCTACTTTGTCACCTGCAAGAGCAAATTTAGAAAAACCCTTATCAACAAACACCTCAGAATTAGCACCGTGAGCAATATAAACCCCTTTTTTATTAGTGTTTTTTATAACACCAGTATACACGGTTTTAACACTACCTAAAGAGAATGAACCTTTTTTATGCTCATTCAAATAACCATCATCCACCAGTTTTTTCAAAACAACAACAATTTCTTTTCTTATGTTAGAGTCTTTTATATCAAGAATTTTAGCTACCTGTTTATAATTAAAATTTACCCCATGACTAGTTTTAAAAACACCTGAGACAAGTCTAACCAGCTTTTTTTTAGTTGGCGGAGAAGGGTTGTTTTTTCTTTTTCTTTTCTTTTTCTTTTTCATTTTGCTGCTAAAGTGGCAAAAATAAGTTTAATTTTACCGAGTGAACAAAATCAACAATAAAGATATCATAATTTTCTTTTTAGTGTTATTATTGTCAACCTCATGCAGATCTAAGAAAACATTTAACGGAACCAGCACTTTAGACTGCCCAACCCACGAACAAAAAATAAAGACAGAAAAAAAAGACAAAAAAAGTAGATGGAGACTAGTATTATATAAAGACGGGGAGCGGGTAGCTGGAAAAACAAAAAAAGGAAAAAGTAGGCTTTTTAAAAAGAAAAACTGAAACCAAAACAAAAGTATAGTCGTTAAGCAAATAAAGCAAGACGACTATGAAACAAAAGGCAGACAAATTATCGTATCTAATATTCGGCATTATTTTTTTAACAGGACCAGCTGTTTGTGCACAAATATCAACAACAACAAATTTTAATAAAAAAAACACTCCTGTTTCACCAAGGTGTTTTACTTCTGTCACTTCCGATTCAAAAGGGTTGATTTGGGTGGGCACACTAGAAGGACTGTTTTGTTACAACGGTTTAGAGTGGAGTGAGAAAAACAAAAAAAACAGTTATTTGCCCACAAACAAGGTTTTGTGTGTTGAGATAATAGAAAATAAAAAATATATAGGCACAACCAATGGTCTTATAGTGGTTCATGATGGATCCTGGAGACTTTATAACACCAAAAACAGCAGGCTTCCTTCAAATAAAATCCGAAAAATCAAACAAGATAAAAATAAAAATATATGGATAGCAACATCGAAAGGGCTGGTTAGTTTTAATAAAGATTTGGAAACAGTTTTGAGCAAAAAAACAAGCGGAATAATAGATGATAATTTCGTTTCTTTATGCATAGACAAAGAAAATACTATTTGGGCAGGAACAAACAACGGCTTATATAGTTATAAAAATAAAATCTGGCGAGTTTACAACAAAAACAACTCACCAATCCCAGACGATCATGTGTGGGAGATAGTTGTTGACAACGAAAACAACAAGTGGATAGGAACAAAAAAAGGAATAGCCAAACTACAGTACAACGAGTGGAAAGTTTTTAATAAAAAAAACACACCAATAAAAACAAACATCATTACATCAATGGTATACGATAATTACGACCGATTATGGATAGGCACACAAAAAGGCGTTTGTTCTTATGATGGAGAAGAATGGACAAAACATAAAATTGAAAAGAAAAAAAACAGAGTTCAGAAACTGTTTATAGATAATTACGACAATAAATGGATATGCACTCAGAGCAATATAATAGTTTACAATTTAGAGGGAATAGAGTTTAAAAAGAATAAAATTGATGAAAACAAATTTATTGTAAGCAGATAAAATCAAGTTGGAGAAAACAACATCACAACATTGGTTAATACGCAATAGCCCCACAAATATGTGGGGCTATTGTTTTTTACGGGAGAATATATATTATAGAAATTAAAAAGAGGTCGCAAACAGACCTCTTTTTAGAATCGCTCCCCCTCTAGGACTCGAACCTAGGACCATCTGATTAACAGTCAGATGCTCTAACCAGCTGAGCTGCTTATTTTCAACATGTTATACAGTAATTAATTATTAACTGTCATAACACTGCCAATGAACGTCAATTACTGTATTTCCTGATGAAACAAAGTCACAATCACATTTCTTTTCATCTGCGCAACATATAATGATTAGGCAATAGAACAAATAATTCTTAAGTTTGAAGACTTTAAAACAATAGATTAACAATGATTATAACAGAGAAAAATTTTAAACTAAAAAGTGATTATCTTGGAAAAGGTTACACTATTAGAGTTGTAAGTCAAAATTTTGAATATAAACATGATGAAGTTTTTAATTCAAATAAAGAGCGTTTTATTGAAGGGGGCAAAGCATATACTTCTTGGAGTGATTACGGATACTATACACAAAGTTCAGGTTATCCTAATTGGGCAAGCAACTATGTCTCTAAAATAAAACAACCATAAAAGACAATTTAATTAAAAGAGGTAACATAATGATTTTTAAAAAGGTGGGTTACAACAAGCTAAACAGCAAACAAAAAGAAAACTATAATTACCATAAAGTCGCATCAAAGCTTGTAGAGTACGGCTACAATTCAATCAAATTAAATGATGATTGGGAGGGTGCTGATTTTATTTGTGTTAGTTCAGTTGGTCAAGAAATGATAAAGGTTCAGCTCAAAGCTAGATTTACTATAGATAAAAAATATTTAGGCAAAGACTTATATATAATTTTTATTGAAAAATCAGAAATCAGAATATATAAACACGATGAGGCTGTTAAAATAGCTCCAGATAATATTTTAAACAGTAAGTCATGGAAAGAAAAAGGAAGCTACCACTGGGGCAAAACGCCAGTTCATTATAACCAAATAATTAACAACTTATAATAATGAAATTTAATAACGAAACTATAAGAACCGCTGTAGAAGAATGGTTAGATAATTCTAAAAAGGCAGAAGAAAAACATGGACATATTTCTGATTGGGACGTAAGTAATGTAGACTACATGTGGGGATTATTTGAAAATGCCACGCTTTTTAATGAAGATATTAGCGCCTGGAATGTTAGTAATGTTACCGATATGAGTAATATGTTTTGGGGTGCAGAATCTTTTAATCAAAATATAGGTAATTGGAATTTAAGAAAAGTTAAAAGAACGGGAAGTATGTTTTGGGGTGCAAAATCTTTTAATCAAGATATTAGTAAATGGAACGTAAGCAATATAACAGATATGTCTAATATGTTTGATGGGGCAGAATCGTTTAATCAAAATATAGGGGTCTGGGATATGAGTAAAGTTACTAATATTGCAAGAATGTTTGCTGGCGCAGAATCTTTTAATCAAGACATAAGCAGCTGGGATGTTAGTAATGTTACCGATATGAGAGGATTATTTAATAAAGCAAAAATGTTTAACCAAAATTTAGCAAATTGGGATGTTTCTAAGGTTAATAAAGATAACTTAAGATGGATGTTTGATGATGCAGATAATTACAGTTATGAAAATTTTATAAAAACAAAAAAATCAAAAAAGGAAGTTAAAGAAGAAAATGACATGGAAATTTTCATAGCTATGGAAAACACAACTTTTTTCTATGGAGATGGTGAAGAATTTGAAGCAATGGAATTAATGCTTGAAATGGGAGATTATGAAGATGAAGAACACGATTTAATAGAGAGAATAAAAGACCAGCTCAATTGTGAACATTTGATATTTACTGAAACTAAAAATAATGACGGTGAATTTGAATTACAAAGAATTATAGATTTGCCTGAAATTGATGATTATGATGGATGTGGTGATGGTGGTCATCATGGTCCTTTTTCATCATCTGATGAAGTTATCAAATATGTAAAGAAGTTAAAGACAATTTCTTTTAAAAATATGCTAATTTAAACAAGATATAACCCTAAAAACAGATATGATAGATGGAATAGTAGAGAAAAGAATAACAATAGATTAACAATAAAACGCCATTATGAAAAAACTACTACTTATATTACTTTGTTTGCCTATGATTGGGTTTGGGCAGAATGTCTATATACCTGATGTTAACTTTAAAGCATGTTTAGTAGGAAATTCAGATATTAATACAAATGGAGATGCCGAAATACAAGTAAGTGAAGCAAACGTCTTTAATGGAACTATTGATTGCACTAGTCTAATCATCTATGATTTGACAGGTGTTGAAGCCTTTACTGCTTTAACTCATTTGGATTGTAAGAATAATCAACTCACAAGCCTTGATGTAAGTCAGAATACTGCTTTAACTGATTTGGATTGTTTTGATAATCAAATCACTATCCTTGATGTAAGTCAGAATACCGCTTTAAGACATTTAAATTGTCAAGACAATCAACTCACTATCCTTGATGTAAGTCAGAATACTGCTTTAAATTCTTTGTATTGCGGCGCCAATCAGCTCACCAGCCTTGACTTAAGTCAGAATTCCTTAGTAGGTGCTCTGTATTGTTCAAATAATCAACTCACAACAATTGATGTAAGTAATAATACTGCTTTAACTGATTTGTATTGTTCTGATAATCAACTCACAACAATTGATGTAAGTAATAATACTGCTTTAGAGTATTTGGGTTGTTCTAATAATCAACTCACAACAATTGATGTAAGTGGTTGTACTGCTTTAGAGTATTTGGGTTGTCATTCTAATCAACTCACAACAATTGATGTAAGTAATAATACTGCTTTAACTGATTTGCATTGTCCTAATAATCAACTCACAACAATTGATGTAAGTGGTTGTACTACTTTAACTTATTTGGGTTGTTTTATGAATCAACTCACAACAATTGATGTAAGTGGTTGTACTGCTTTAGAGTCTTTGAGTTGTTTTGATAATGAACTTACAAGCCTTGATGTAAGTAATACTGCTTTAACTTATTTGGATTTTTCCAATGCGATTTGGACAAATGCCTTTGCTGCAACCATCCAATGGATTAATTTTAGTAATAATAATAATTTAGAATGGGTTAACGCATCTTCTTTAAATCTTAATTCAACCACCACTTTAGGTTTTGCCAATAACGCTAATTTAAAAACTTTAGACATTAGCTACAATCAATTTGAGTGCTTTGATATAAGCAACATACCTTCTTTAGAAAATTTTGATTGTAGTAATAATTTATTGGAACAATTAACTACTAGAAATGGAAATTTTAATAATATGTATGTTAATGCAACTAATAATAATCTTACTTGCGTTGAGGTAGATAATGTTGGTGTCGCTACTAATGACTGGGATTTTGATAGCTTTACTACATTTAGCACTAGCTGTAACTACACAAACCCTTGTAATACTACTTCTGCAATACAAGATTACACTACAAACAAAGAACTTCTTAAATTAACAGACCTCTTAGGAAGAGAAACAAAAGGAAAAAAGAACACACCTCTATTTTACATCTATGATGATGGAACAGTAGAGAAAAGAATAACAATAGATTAACAATGAAAAAACTACTACTTATATTACTTTGT
>MDSV01119942.1_pt1 | contig 12844 bp, 6 predicted proteins | sample 810851 | NCBI WGS metagenome assembly MDSV01 (sample SAMN05326640, study PRJNA326480) | marine metagenome | isolation source: seawater | place: Atlantic Ocean: North East | collected 2012 | reverse complement strand
TTGTCGCCGGTGAGCGACTCCATCGCGTCCGCGCGCTCGTTGCTCATGCGGCTCTGCGCCTGTAACGCCTCGTTCGCCGTCTGCAGCATGTCGAGCTCCTCCTGTTTCTGCCGGAGCTTCTTCAGGAGACCCTTCGCATCGAGAGCCTGCGCGCGCGCGGAGCGGGTCGTCGGGGGGAGGAGCGACGGACGGGCGATCGGGTCAGAGGTATCGCGCGTGCGACGCGGGCGTCGGACGAACCGGCATCTCCCGGGAGACCCCGGAGGAAGCGCCGGCGGAACGAGAAGAGGACGAAGCGGCCGATGTCGTCGTCAGGGGATGTCACCGCGTCCGAGAATGCGATCGAGCGCGCGCGGTGGGCTCGTCCGGCCGGGCGTACCTTGCCGTCCGCGGCAGTCTTGCCCTTCAACATCGCGGCGTGACGTGCGTCGTCCGCGCGCTTCCTCGCGAGCGCGTGCGCGTCTGCCGCAGACGCGCCCGTCGTCGGGGCTCGAGAGCGAGTAGAATTCAAGAGCGGACGAAGACTTGCACGCGCGTCGCGCCGATGCGGACGACACCAAGTTTAGGCCCAGTCCGAAGGTCCAGGCGGGCGAGCGCGATGGCGAATGCTGAAAATTGATTGCCGGAAAAATACGTCGCCGAAATGAACGTTCGGAAACCCGGAAACGACGGTTCAGTCGTTCAGACTGTCGGAAACTTCTCCGACGCGTTCGAGAAAACAACGGTCTGTTCGTGTCCGTAGCGCGTAGCGACGGGAGACGACGAAGAATGCATATTATTGGTATTATTATGGTATTATTACTGGTAGGTATTACGTGTGCGGGAAGTCGGCGCGTGCGCGCGTCTCGTTCCGTCGCGATCAGGAGATGGAGCAGCCCCCCTCCTGGTTCGGCGCGATCCCGGCGGCGTCGCCGCCGATCCCCGCCTCGCCGAGCGCGCCCGCGCGCTCGGCGGCGCCGCGGAGCGCCGCCGCCACCGCGGGGTCCATGGCGGATGCGACGCGCATCAGGTGGTTCACGCGCGCCGTCGCCGCGCGCTCGCGCGCATCCGCCAGGAGCTTCGCCGAGGCCGCGCCGCCGGCGTCGCCTCCGTGCGCGCCCAGACTCCGGTCCTCGACGCCCGGACCGCCGGCGCCGGGCTCGCGCCCCGCGAGCCGCGCGAGCGCCGCGACGCTGAGTCTGCCCGCCGACGGGGCCGCCGCGTTCGACCCCGCGCCTCCCGGCGCGGGCGTTTCCGCAAAAAACCCGCCGCCCGGCCACCCGAGCGCGCGCCACGGGTTCGCGCCGGCGGCGGCGGCGTCCGCGCCCCGCAGCTGCTCCTCGGCGCGCGCCTGCGCCTGTGTCCGAGCGGCGAGGATCGCGTGGTGGAAGGAGTCGCTCGCGCCGCGTAATTCTCCCAGCGACGCGAAAGGGTCCGCGCCGTTAGTCTGAACTTTACGCGCGTCGAGTCCCCCGGGTCCCGGTCCCGCGTCGGACTCGGACCGCTCGCGCGCGCGCGCCGCGCCGTGCCGCTCGGCGAACGCCGCCGCCGCCTCTGACGCCGCCGCCGCGACGGCGGCGTAGCCGAAGGGGTTCTCCGGGAGGGTCGCGAGGTTCGGGAGCGAAGCGAGCGAAGCGAGGGTCGAGACCCCCGCCGTCGCCCCGCCCCCGGGCTCGTCGAGACGGCGCGCGTTCGCCGCGTACACGGCGCGCAGGCCAGGCGGCAGAGACGCGAGCGCCTGCTCGGCGGCGGCGTCCTCCGCGCGACGCCGCAGCGCGGCTTTCCGGTGCTGCTCGAGGTACGACGCGGCGACGATTTTGCTCGTCCAGTTTTTGTTCTTGGAGCCGGGGGGGCGCCCGCGGCGCGGGCCGGGCTTCTTCGCCGCCGCCTCCCCCGCCGCCGCGGCGCCCGCCAGGGCTCGCTCTTTCGAGCTCATTCGCGCGTCGAGCTCCCCGTCGGCGGCGCGCTTGCGCCCGGAACCCTCCCCCTCCGCGGCGCGCGCCGACGTTCCCGCGGTGCCGCCCGTCGCGCCTTCGCCCTTCGTGACCGCGGCGACCGCCGCCCACGCCCCGCCGCGGCCTTCGTCGGAGACGGCGCCGGCGGGACCGGCGAGGCTTTCGTTCGCCTCCGCGTCGCCCGCCGCGGCGGACGACTCGGTCTGCCGCTTCGCGGTGCGCGCCGCGCCCTCACGGTCCTCGGCGTCGGTTTCCGCGCCGAGCGTGCGCGCGCGGTAGCGCAGCTTCTTACGCAGCAGCCTGGTCTCGCACGTCTTGTTGTCGCGGTCGAACGCGCCCAGCTCGTGGAACGTCCGGCAGGCCTGGCACTCGCGGCTCAAGACGCCGCCGTGCATCACGGCGCGCGCGCCGGCGTGCGCCGGGCACGTGAGCGGCAGGCGGTTGTTGCTCGAGGGCGTCTTGCGCGAGTTCTCGCACCCGTCCACGAAGCACAGGCTTTTGCGCTTGGCGACGACGTGCGTGGGGGGACAAAGCATGGGGTTCAATCGAGCGTCAGGACCGCGGTCGGGGTGAAAGCCCGTTCCGAATGCCGCCGCCGCCGCCGCGCCCTTACCGCTCGCCGCCGCCGCCGCGCCGAGCGCCGCAAGCGCGGCCTCCGCCTCGGCCTCGGGGTCGGACGCGGGAGCCGATTCCGGCGCCGACTCGGGAGCCGATTCCGGCGCCGACTCGGGAGCCGGTTTCGGTGCCGACGATCCGGGAGCCGACGATTCGGGAACCGAAGATCCCGGAGCCGACTCGCGAGCCCGTTCCGGCGCCTTCGATCGGTCCGCGGGGTCCGCGGGGTCCGCGGCGGCGGCGGCGCCGCGCTCGGCGGCGCCGCGCTCGGCGGCGTCTCGCCCGCGCTCGCCCACCTTGAACAGGGTCATGAGCCACTTGGGTGCGTCGCCGCGCACGCGCGCGGGCGCGTGCCACGCCTCGGGGCACGACTCCGCGCTCGCGCCGTTCCAGAATATCACCGCGCGACCCGCTCTCGGCGCGACTGCCAATCCCGGGCCGCCGTCGCCGCAGAAGCGCACGCCGGGGGGCGCGCCGGGGGGCGCGCACGCGCTTTCCTGCCGCTTCAGGGACTCGAACCTCTCCGCGCAGAGCGCGACCGCCGCCGCTTCCCGCGCGTCCTCGGCGGCGGCCCAGGCGACGTGCACGCCACGCGCGCCCAGCGAGGCGAGCACGGAGGCGACGGGATCGGCGGCGGAGTCTTCGTCGTTCGCGTTCGCGCTTCGGTCCGAGGCGTTCTTCGCGCAGGGGAAGAACGTCTCCCCGCCGCCGTCTTCGCCGACGTCGCTGAGGTACACGAAGACCGTACACGTCCGCCGCTCGTCGCGGTTGTGGTCGTGGTGCACGTTGATCAGAGCGGCGCCGGGCGCCTCGGCGTCGCCACGCGTAGCGTCACCCGCCTCGGCGCTTTTTCCCACATCCGGCGCGAGCAAGAATCCCTCCGAGTCCACGCTTGCGGCGTCGTCGTCGTCGCGCGCGGCGTCGGGTTCGTCGTCGTTCGGAGCCAGGCGCGCCGTCCGCGCGAGCATCACGCAGTCACCGTCGTCGTTCGCGGGAACACCCGTGAAAATCGCGGCCCTACGCGCCAGATCTCGGGCTGCGGGAATCTGCACACCGGCCGCGTCCGCGGAGCGGTAGTCCGCGTTCGTCGGGGGCATGCGGTACCGAGCCGAGGGCTCGTTGAGTTCCTCCAACCCACCGGACGCGGCGATGAGCGCCGCGCACTCCTCGGGCGTGGCGAATCCGTCGACGATTGCCCACGCGCCGCCCGTGTGCGCCGTGCTCGGCACGTGCCACGCCGAGGACCCGGAGGGCAGGCAAGCCACGTCATAACGCGAGGCTCGCGCTATTTGCATGCCTGAAAGTTCAACGTCTGACGGCGCGGGGGATTCTCCGCGAGCGGGCGCCGCGCCCGGGTCGTCGCCCTCCCGCGGCCGCTTGGCCGCGGGGGCGATCGAGTCGTTCATCAAGGGAAGCGCGTCGGGATTCTCGTCGAAATGCACGACAGCGCCACGCGCGCTCTGCCCAGTGACCCCCGCGTCCCGAAAACCCGGGCTCGTCGGACACGCGGAGTTGCAGGCAGTTAAAAAAGTCTTACACCGTTGCAAATTATTTCCGACGTGTTCAAGGAAACAGTCGAACATTTGCGAAGTAAATTCCCCTCGGAGTTTACGTACCCGGTACGGTACCTTTCAAATGGATCGATGAAGCACAAATTCTCACCGCTTCGATTGATCGAAGAAAAGATACCATCTCTCGGCGACGCGTCGGTGCGCGGGTCCCGTACACGGACGGACGCGGTGACAGAAGAGGTCGTTTTTTTCGTATGCGGCGGGCGGCCTTCGCGGCGCGGGAGACCGCTCTCCCCCGCCCCGCGGGACCGCCGCGCGTGGTATTAAAACGCGCACGCGCGGCGCGCGCCACCTATCGCGGCGCGCGGCGCCTATCGCGGCTCGTACAAAAAAGATGTGCCCCGCGCGAAACAAACGTCGCTCGCCGTTCGAACGCCTTTTCCGCCGGGGCGAAACAATTTGACGGCGGCGGATCGGGTCCCTCCGCCGCCGCGCCTCTCTCTCGGTCCGCCGGACGCGCGTCCGGCGAACGCCTCACTAGCTGATTTTCACCACCGTCATACCCCACACGAACCACACGGCGGCTCGTGAACCGCGTGCGTTTCGTGTTTAGTACATGAACGCGGGGTCGGAGACGTCCTCGACAAAGTCGATGGACCCCGAGTCGATGGGCTTCATGAACGCGATGGCGAGGAGGTTCGCGGCGAACCCCGCGACGAGCGGCGCCTTCTCCAGCGGCGACTCCGCCTTGGCGAGCGCGGTGTTGATGACAACCAGCTTGTCGAGGTGCTCCTTGAACTTGGGGTTGTACGTGTCGATCACCTGGGGGAAGATCTGCGCGGTGGTTTTGTTCGTCTGGTGGATGACGTGCATGTTGAACTGCGTGGTGTCCAGGCCGATGGACTCATAAAACTCGGCGCGGCTGTGGTCGTTGAGGTACATGGTGACGTACACGGAGAGGCAGAAGAAGCGGCTCCACAGCTTCGCCTCGAAGTCGTTGATGAACTCGGGGCGCGCCTTGAGCACGGCGGTGAAGAAATCGCCGTGGCGGTTCTCATCCTGGCACCAGTTCTCGAAGTACTGGAAGATGGGGTACAGCTGATCGTCGGGGTTCGCCTGGAGGTGGCGGTAGATGGAGATGTAGCGCCAGTACCCGATCTTCTCCGACAGGTACGTGGCGTAGAAGATGAACTTGGGCTTGAAGAACGTGTACTGACGGTTCTTCGTGAGGAACCCGAGGTCCAGCGCCAGGTTGAAGTCGGACATGGCCTTGTTCAGGAAACCCGCGTGCCTCGCCTCGTCGCGCGACATGAGGGTGAAGATCTCGGCGCACACCGGCGCCGTCTTCTTGAGGCGGCGGCCGAGCTCCTTGTACAGCAGGAAGCCGGAGAACTCAGCGGTGCAGGAGCGCTCGAGGAACTCGATGAAGATGCGGCGGGCATCGCCGGTGATGCCGTCCGCGGCGGCCTTGAACGAGTCGTTGCGCACGAAGTGCTTCTGGTTGAAATCCTCCTGGAACTCCTGGAGGATCGCCACGAGCTCGGATTCGTCCAGGTTGGGGTTGATCTCCTTGCTGAACAGCTGCTCCATCTCGTCGAAGTCGGTGGTGTAGAAGCGGGGCGTCAGGAGGTTCTCGTTCGCAGCCTCCTTGATGCCGTCGCGCGCCATCTTCAGGCCGGTCTCGTTGTCAACCGCCGCGCCCGCGACGGTGGAGACGCGCCCCACGCGCGCGGCGCGAGGGCCGGGCGTCGCCTTCAGGGAGGCGGTCTTGCCCGCGCGCGCGCCGAGCTTGGCGACGCGGGGAGCCACGAGGGAGGCGGACATGACGGCGGCCATGGTTGCTGGGAGTTGCGACGACGGGCCGTGGGCGGCGCGTGCGTTTGTGGCGCGCGAGACGCGCGCGCGGGGGGAGACACGTAATCGAAATCGGCGAAAAACCCGTATCGGTATCTCGATTCGAGCGCGGGGATCGCGTGGCAACACGGGTTGCCTCGAATTCGGAAGATTTTTCCCCAGATCGCGACTCGTTCGGGGAACGGCCAATGAACGGCGCGGAAACCGAGACGCGCCGAATGAAATCGCGGAATCGAGAATCTGGGTTGTGCCACTGCGAAAACAGTGAGGGAAATGCGATGAAAAAAAAATCGATCGCTGAGCCGATCGACCGTTCGGTGAAGCGGAAACCCTTTTACGGTCGGCCGAGACGCGTTCACCGGTCGACCCGGTCAACCAGCCGTCGTTTCCGTTCGCGTCAAATAGAAGAGGTGTGTGGATCACGGAAAGCGCACCGCGAACGATCGCGCGAAGCGTTCCGTTTTCTGCTAAGTGGTTTCATCACATCCTCTCGCCGTTGGGTTGTACACGCGCGCGCGGCGCGCGGACCGGGCACGCGCGCCGCGCGTTCCCCTCTCTCGGGAACCGCCCGAAGACGCCGCTCCCCGCCTCGCGTCGCCGCTCTCTATCACACCGAACACAAGCCGCCGCCGCCCTTCGTCGCCGCGAGGCTCGCGGTTTCATTCATCGCTCGACCGTCGAGGCGCGCCTCTCACTGGTCAAAGACGCGGGAGAAGCCCGCGCCGTCGGAGGCGAGGCCGTCCGCCCCCAGCTTGCCGCCGAACTTGATCGACGCGGGGTTGGCGTTCTTGCCGATGGAGCGCATGTTGTTGTTCACGCCGACGCGGCCCTTGTTGACCTTCTCGGGGTACACGCCATCCTTGGGGTGGAGGTACTGCACCTCGCCCGAGGGGAACACGCGGTAGATGCACCCGTTGATCTTGTTCTTCGCGCGCATCGAGTTGAGCAGCGCCAGGCACTGCTCCTTGCGCGCGAGCTTCAAAAGGTTGGGGCCCTTGCGCATGATCGCCGCGCCGCCGGTCTGCGCGGTTCGAAAGGGAAGCGGACACCGAGCGTCAGCGAGGTTCGTCGCGCCAGCTAGCGTCGCGCGCAGCGCGGAAAGAAAAAGTTTGAACGCGAGCGACGCCGCGCGAAAGGGGGCCGATCGAGGGCGCCGAACGGTATGCGGTGCGCTCGGTGAGCCAGCCTCGGGTGCGCGCGATCGACCGCACCGCGACCGCCGTCGGTCGGACGACCGGAGCGTTCGTGACGACCAAGAAAGACTTTTGGGTCGGCCGATCGACGGCGGCGGCGCGGCGGACCGACGACGCGCGCGAGACGCGAAAAATCAAATCGCGGGCGCGGGGACGCACCGGCATCTCGAAGATCATCTCCTTGGGGGACTCCCAGGTGAGCACGTAGAACTCCTCAACCTGTTCGTTCGCGATTCGAAGCGATCGCGCGTTTCGATGCCGGGGAGGAAAACACGAGGTCAGAGACGATTTTTCGCGAGGGGTGAGGACTCAACGGTCCGCGTCGGCGGTCCGCCGACCCGCGCCCGAAAAAGTAACATGACCGTCGCGAGTTGACAACGTCCTCTGACACACTCGGGCTCGATCGGCCGGCGGGGAGAAGGCGACGCCGCGCGCGCGCGGCCGCGCGCGCGACGCCGCGGGTCGCGGTCGCGTGTGATACCGCGCGAACGAGCTGACCCTGGGATCGGGTCGTTCGATCCCGCGTCGCGTCGCGCGTCGCGGTCGATCGGCGGCACCCATCCTATCGCGATGGCCGGGAAAACGCCGTCGCGCTCGTGCGCCATCGATTTTCGCCGCGTCGCGCGCGTCCGGGTTCGGCGCCGTACCTGAGCCTTGCGGAGGAGACCACCGGTGGAGCCACCGAAGATGGGCGAAGGGGTGTTGGGGTTGAGCTTGGGGGGGGACCAGGGCTTCTCCTCCTCCTTCTTCTCCGCCTTCGCGGGGGCGTCCGCGGCGCGCACGACGAGCTTCGCCGCGCGAGGCGTCGCGAGGGACACGGACTTGGACGAGACCGCCTTGCCGGAGAACGCGGACTTGCGCGCGCCCGAGACGTTCATCACGGGAGCGACGCGCGCGGCGCACTGCGCCTGGATCATAGCGGCCATTATGCTAGCACTGCTCGACGGGGAACGTGCGTGGATGGGTGCAGGAATACACGACCGCGGCGATGGGCAGAGCCCTTAAGGAAATCGCGCTCGCGCGGAGCGTTCCAAACCGAAGGGGGGCGATTTTTCTGTTTCCTCATTGGAGGACAGCGATTCTCTATGCGCGCGCAGTCTAACCTATGTAGAGGCCCATATTGCCGTATTTTTGCGACTTCCGAAATATCGATGTCGAGACACACGAGTTTCGCTTTTGCCACGACGCGAGACGTCTTCCCCGCACGCACCAATTGACGCGCTGGAGGCCTGTCGAGGCTCCCTGCCTTTGCGTCTGGCGGCACCTCCTGGCGCGATGCCGTCCGGGGCAGCGGGGGCGGCGCATGCGTGTGTATCCGCGGCGTCGCCTCCGCGGCGCCGCGCGCCCCGGCTCGCGTCGTGCGAGGCACCGCGCGTCGCGCCCGGTCCGGGCGGCGGCACGTGGAAAAGCCACCTCCGAGATGCGCGCGCGGCGACGCGCGTCGCGCGCCGCGCGGGCGGTCTCCCGTTCGGGAGCTCGCCTCGCGCGCCTCCCGCCTGCGTTGCCTGGAAGGCACGCGCGCTCGGCGCGAGGAAGTCCGACTGGGACTTGATGGACGAGGAGCTCCGGGGCATGCGCGCGACGGGCGGAGGCGCGACCGCGCTTGGGGTGGACTACGGCTTGAACCGCACGGGCCTCGCCGTGAGCGCGGGCGGCATCGCGCCGAGACCACTGGACGTGGTCGGCTCTAAGCCCATCGACAAGCTCGTTGAGGAGGTTGTGCGCAGAGCCGTGAAGGAGCGCGCGGACGTGATCGTGGTGGGGTTGCCCGTGCCGCCGAACATGACCGCCGCGCAAGCCGCCGGGTTGGCGCGCGCGCCGAGGAGGAAAAAGTCGGCGAAAGACTCGCGCGGCGACTCGCGGCAGGCTGAGATGCACCCGAACGCGCGGCTCGCCAGGGTGGACGTCGCGGTGCTGGCGGCCAGACCTTTCCGAGCGGTGGATGACCTGGAGGACTGGCTCGGCGCCGACGGGCTCAAGCGCGAGCTGACCAAACACAAGATGAAAGCCGGGGGCACCGCGCGCGAACGCGCCGAGCGGCTGTGGCGGCTCATCGACGCGCGCGGCGTTTTGAACGACGTCCCCGCGCGATTCTTTCCCGGGAACGCGCGCGGGAAAGACGAAGCCATGCGCACGGCGCTGGCGAACGACGCGGAGACGCGTCGTCTTTCGGTCGCGCGCGACGATCCGCGTGCCGTTTCTGTCGCGCGCGAAACGTCGCGCGGCGCGTTCAAAGGCCCAGAAAAGGATGCGATTGAAAAAAAACTGTTGACTAAACATCGGCCGCCGCGCGAGACGCACGTGATGTGCCGCCGGTTCGCCGAGCGCGTGGCAGACGCCGCGGCGGCGCTGGACGTGCCGATCCCCGTCGAGCTGTACGACGAGAGCAGGACCAGCCTGCAGGCGGGCCTCGCGGTGGAGGCCAGCCGCGGCGCGCGCGGCGCCGCGGCGAGTCTCGGCGAGTCTCGGCGAGACTCGGCGGGCGGAAGACAAGCTGCGCGCCTCGACGACGTCGCCGCCGCGCTTCTGCTCGAGCGGTACTTCAAGAAGGACCACGGGCCGGCGCTTCCCGTGAAGCCCAAGCGCGAGTTTGAGTCTTCTTGAAGCTTCTTGGTGACACGACGCGTCGTGTCCGAGTGGACGCGAAGGGAAGACGTAGTCAAACTAGTGTAAAAAAAGAGTCTACTTCTCGCGCCGTTTCCGTCTCTGCGCTTCGTCTCGCGCGGCTCTGCGCGCGCGCGCCTCCGCCTCGAGCTGCCTCCTCTCCTCCTCCTCTGCCTCGCGGAGCGCCTGCACGAGCGTCTTGCGCGCGTACCCGGGTGGGATCTCGAAGTACGCCGGGTCGGAGGGCGCGTTCGAGGGGGAACTGGAGCATTCCGCGTTTCGTTTAGCGTCTCCGCTCCGTTTTTTTTCATCTGTCGCGACGGCTCCGCCGGCTCCGACGTCGTTCGCCTCCGCCGGGTCCCTCGGCGCGGCGCGGAAGTTCCGGAAGTCGACGGTGGCGTACACGGTCATCATGATGGGCACCGTGACCTTCACCGGGAACTTGCCCGCGTGCGCGCCCCGCCAGTACTCCACGACGCGCTTCGCCTTCCGCAGGTGCTTGTTCGCGCGGCTCGCGACGTCCAGGATCGGCGCCACGTCCTCCACGCGCACAGGGAAGCCCTCGGCGACCCAACACCGCGCCGTGACGCGCCTCGGTTTGGGAACCGCGCGCGACGACTCGCGCGCGGCGCGGCGGCGGCGGCGCGCCTCGCGGCTCGTCAACGGTCGGGACTCAGGGGTTTTCGTTCCGTTTTCGTCCGCGTTTAGGGGTTTTGACCCTCCGACGTTCCCGTCGCTGGGGGACAACGCGGGCGCCGCCGCCGCGCGGCTTTGTCCTTGTCCGGAAACGTCCTCCTCGAGAAAAGGCGTCGTCTCCTCGCCGGACTGTTCCGCGTCGCCATCCCCTTCGACCGACCCTTCCGACTCTCGCCGGACGAAAGGCGCCTTCCGCTCGATGAGGTCCGCCGCGCCCTCGCGCGACGACGCCAGGTACTCCCCGAACGTCCCGCCGACGGCGAACGCGCCCGCGCGCGTGACGCGCCGCTTCGCCACGAACCCGCAGGCTTCCCAGACGCTCGCGCGCCACGGCCCCACCGACTCCACGCGGTCCCCCCCGAGCCACGCCTTGACGGGCTTGAACGTCACGTCGCCCGCCTCGTACTTCTCCTTGGCCGCGGACCCGCGCGCCAGCAGCGCGTCCACCTCGGCGTCGATCAGCTCATCCCGCGAGAACCCCTCGAGACCCGCGCCGGGGCCGTCCCCGGGCGCGTCGCTCATGTCCACGGCTTCGCGCTTCTCGTGGTCCAGGTACCACACGGCGCTTTTTTCATTTTCAAATTCGCGAGACGCGGCGTCGCGCGTCGCGCCGATCGCGTCGTCGCGCGCGCCCCGGAACAGCATCGAGAACGCGCCGCGTTTCCACTTGGGGAGCAGACTCTTCGGCTCGCCGAGCTCGTTCCGCTCCTCGTCCGCGCCGCGCAGCGTGCCGTCCACGCGCACGCAGACGCCCCTCTTGCAGATGTCGTAGGTGTCCGACGGCGCGTACGCGCGGAGCACAGGGCCAAACACCGCGCTGCCGAACGCCCAGCGCATCTGCATGGTCATGTCCGGGACGTCGCGCAGAGCCGCCACCAGCCGCGCCGTCTCGCGCCGCGCGTCGCGCCGCGCGCGCGCGCTCGCCTTCTCCACCAAGAAGCGCACGAGCTTCCTGTTCCGCGCGTGCGCCGCCTCCTGCGTCAGGGTCCAGCCGCCCGCCGACCGCGCGTCCACGGGGAAGTCGCACACGTCGTCGTCCAGAAGCAGCGCCAGCGCGCGCGCGTCGCCGCGGAGCACGGCGACGTGCGCGGCGGTGTTGCCGCACGCGTCCAGCGCCGTCAAAGCGGTGCGGGGGCCGAGCGCGTCGTCCGCGCGCGATTCACGTTCGGAGACGAGCGAAGCCTTCTCGGCGGTTCGTTCGTGCGGTTCGGACTCGAGCGCGGCGAAGACGGCGGCGCGGAGCGCGTCCAGGTCGCCGTAGAACGCCGCCGCGTGCAGCGGGAACCGCGACGCCGCGGGGTCGCCCGCCAGCGCCGCCGCGCCGCGCCGCGAGCGCGAGCCGAGCCCGCCGGCGGCGCGGTGCCGCGGGCGCGCGCCGACGGCGCTCGCGGGGCGGACGAGGGACTCGGGCGGAACCGTCGCCCCTCCTCCGCGCGGTTCGGGTCGCGTCGTCGTCACCGGTTCAGTTCCGCGTCGGGCGCCGTCTTCTCCATCTTCTCGCCGACGCGCGCCGTCGCTCCGCGGTCCCGGCTCCGAACCCGGAGGACCCGCGGGACCCGCGGGTCCCGCGTCCGCCTTCTCGGCGCGCGCCTCGAACCGGTCACGCAGCGCGGCGACGCGCCCGGGCGACGTCTCCGCCGCGCCCGCGGCGTCGTCGCCGCGCACCGCGACGCATTCGCGCTCGAGCGTTTTTTTCGCCGGCGCGCGGGGTGCCAGCAACCGCGAAGGCGTCCCGTCGGCCCCGACGAGGCGGTCGTCGCCAGTGGTCGCGCTGGTCGTCGCGCTCGTCGTCGCGCTCGTCGCCGCGACGACCGCCTTCGAGCGCGGGAACGTCGCCGCGTGACTTTGACTCCCCTTCTTCCGCGGGCGCGGCGGGTTCATAATCCCGGGCACCGCGTCGCGCCACGCGCGCTCCGCGTCCTCGGCGGGCTCGGGCTCCGCGCGCCACCCCCGGCGCGCTTTTTTCTTCGCGAGCGGGTCCGTACCCGTCGAGGCGGATCCCCTCGCCGAGGGGCTCGGCACCGGCGCGAAACCGCCGTCGAAGGACCTCGACCGGTCCGCACCGATTCGCTCGTCCGCGCCGTCGCCCCCGCCCCCGCCCCGCCGCGCCTCGCGCGGCGGGGCGGAGGACCCGGGTCGGTCCTTGAGTCCGGGTCCCGGAATTCCGGGTCCCGTGGCGGGGCGCGCCGTCGCCGAAAAAAACGCGTCCCGCGCGCCGTTCGCGCGCGGCGACGAACGCTCCGTCGGTCTTCGAGCCCGGGACCCGCTCTCGTCCCGCCGCAACTCCGCGATGAGCACCGCGCGGTCGCTCGGCGCGACGTCCACGGCGGCGAGCGCGGCGGCGTCGAAGCGCGCGCGGACCTCGCGCTCGAGCACCTCGGCTTCCAGTCGGCGCAGTCGCCGTTCCCGAGCCTCGCGCCGCCGCGTCTCCTCGGCG